>Ga0206677_10005187_pt1 | contig 10354 bp, 6 predicted proteins | sample M130m12015metaG_FD_155475 | JGI IMG/M metagenome (GOLD analysis project Ga0206677, IMG submission 155475) | Ammonia-oxidizing marine archaeal communities from Monterey Bay, California, United States - M1 30m 12015 | ecosystem: Environmental > Aquatic > Marine > Intertidal zone | place: USA... | reverse complement strand
GCACCTTCCTCTAAATGCCGGAAGGTGTTTTCAACCACCACAATCGCATCGTCGACCACCAGCGATATCGCCAATACCATTGCCAACATGGTTAATAGATTGAGACTGAAACCCATCGATAACATGAAAAACATACTGCCGATAATCGATAGGGGAATCGTCAGAACAGGGATGACTATGGCTTTAAAAGTCCCCAAAAACATGAACACAACAACGATAACAATGATTAGGGCTTCAACAAAGGTGTGCATAACATCTTCGATAGAGGCGTCGATATACTTTGTGCCATCGTACAGGACCGTCGCCGTCATACCTTCTGGAAGACTACCACGCACATCGTCCATCACGGCATAGATACCTTTAATAACTTCTAATGGATTAGAGTCGGAGGTATTGGATATAGCTGTGACGATGGTATTTTTACCGTTGGCATACACTCTCGCATCATAGTTGTTAGCCCCAAGTTCAACACGGGCCACATCTTTGAGCTTAATGAATTTTTCGCCTTGCTGCTTAACGACGATATTTTTAAATTCGTCAATTGATTTTAGATCGGTATGCGCGTTGATATTGACTTCAATAAAATCGTTTTTCAGCTTACCTGAAGCACTGATAGCGTTATTATTTCTGATCGCATTGTCGATATCAGCCGCTTCAATACCATAGCCGGCTAACTTGACAGGATCGAGCCATAGTCGCATGGAAAAATCTTTCTGGCCGATTAATTGGACGCTATTCACACCGTCGACAGTGGTAAATATAGGCTTGACCACGCGGCTCAAAAAATCAGAAATTTGCTGAGACTCTAAGTCCTTACTGGTAAACGAGATATAAGCGATAGGGGACTCGGCACTGGATTTGAGAATCGACGGGTCCTGCACACCGGCAGGGAGTCGATACTTCACCTGCTGTACCAGTGACAAGACTTCCGCTAAGGCTTTATCCGACGGATAGTCCAGTTTTAGATACAGAGTAATCGTCGACACCCCCATACTACTGTCTGACGTCATATAGTCGACGCCTTCAGTCTGCGCCACTTGTTCCTGTATCGGCTGCGTCACATAGCCTTGAACATTACTTGGGCTGGCACCGGGGTAGCTGGTGGTCACGGTAATCACACCGGTCTCCATCGCAGGGTACTGTCTGACCTGTAAATCGCTAAAAGCTTTGATGCCTAAGACCAAGATAACAAGACTAATAACCGAGGCGAGTACCGGCCGTTGCACATAGATATCAGTAAACTTCATGTTTTACTGCTCCCCGGTAACTTTGGTCTCAACCACTTTATTATTCACGATTACCATCGCGCCATCTTTGAGTTGTTGCTGATTAGAGGTGACAATAATATCGCCATCTTTAATACCGCCAATAACACCGGCCTCTTTACCTTGGAACATAGCCACTTTTACCGTCTTACGTTTAGCGCTATACAGAGTAAATTTGCCATCATCGGTCTTTTTGTCTGTAGCCGTTAATACAAACACTGAATCACCGTAAAGTGTGTAAGTAATAGCGACGTTAGGCAGCGGCACCAGGTTGGTTTTTGCCTCGGTTAAGACTTTTACGTTGACGTACATACCAGGCACAAAATCGCCGTTTTGATTATCCAATAAAGTACGTACGGTAATATTGCGTGAAGAAGTATCGGCGTTGCTATCGATAGCCACAATAGTCGAAACAAAATGTACATCGGGATAGGCAGCACTATTGATCAACACTTTTAAGCCGACTTTCAATAAGCCTATATTGGTCGCAGGCGTAGTAAAGTCGACAAATAATTTATCGAGATTTTGCAGCGATACAATAGGCTGGCCCGGTGTTAAATAATCACCTACATTGACTTCGCGAATACCGGCGACACCGTCGAAGGGAGCTTTAATCGCCATATATTTAATCGTTGTTTGAATACTTTCTAGGGTTGCCTGATCTTGGGCTAGTTTCGCCGTTGCTCTATCTAAATCTTCCTGAGAGGTATTTCTTGTTTTTCGCAGTTCTCTCTGCCGCTCATAATTCAACGCAGCCAAGGTTACCGCTGCTTTTGAACTGGATAAATTAGACTGTTCAAGGCTGTCATCAAGCTGAATCAACAGATCACCTTTGTTGACTTTTTCGCCGGATTTAAAGTTGATATTAGCAACTTGTCCCGATACCTGGGGCGTCACTTCGACGCCCTGTGAAGCGATGACTGTTCCCACTGCATCTAATTCGGTAGTCCACACTGTCTCTTTTGCTTTAACCGTGGTTACACTGATCGGTGGAGAGTGGTACTTAGCTAATCTTTCTGCAGTAACTTTTGTTTTGAGCTGTTGATATCCAAAAATTAAAACAACGACGGCAGCGACAAATACAGACGTCGATATTTTCATTGTGCGAGTCATACTGACTACCTTTTATAGAAGAATTTACAGGTGTTTTATAGACTAATGATAGTGTAACTTTTGAATCAGTGCCGAAGTTCAACGACTTACACAAAAAATCTACAGCAATGTTATTAATTATGGCTTAAAAACAAGCTTATTGATAAAGATAAATTGTATAACACGGCAATTAATATTAGCAACTCTGTGCATAAGTGGGGCTATATTAGTGGACAATAGCAAAGACAATAAAATACTCAGGAGGCTAGAGCAATACATCGGCCTCCTGGGTTCTAGCACTATAAATTATTCTACTGTTACCGATTTAGCCAGATTGCGTGGCTGATCGACGTCGGTCCCCTTAAGGACGGCGACGTGGTAGGACAATAATTGCAGCGGTATTGTATAGATAATCGGTTCAATCACCTTTTCCACCTTTGGCATTAGAATCGAAATAACCCCTGGGCCAGATTTTAATCCCGCATCCGCATCGGCGAAGACAAACAATTGCCCGCCACGCGCGGCAACTTCTTCCAAGTTCGACTTCAGCTTCTCTAGTAATTCATTATTCGGCGCCACTGAGACAATCGGCATATCAGCATCAACCAGCGCCAATGGGCCGTGTTTTAATTCGCCGGCAGGATACGCTTCGGCGTGAATATAAGAGATTTCTTTTAACTTTAACGCGCCTTCCATCGCTACCGGATACTGCACACCACGGCCGAGGAACAAAGCATGATTTTTATCCGAGAAATGCTCAGACTTAAGCTTAATCTCTTCGTTTAACGCCAGTGTTTGCTCGATATAAGCAGGCACTTTTTCCAGTGCCGCAAGCATCTCTGCTTCTTTTTCAGCACATAAACCGTGACGACGCCCCAGGGCGATTGTCACTAAAAGTAGTGCCACTAGCTGGGTGGTAAACGCTTTCGTCGATGCCACACCAATCTCAGTACCGGCCTCAGTCATTAACGCCAGATCAGACTCTCTGACCAGTGAACTCTGTGCTACGTTACAAATTGCCAGCGTCGATGAATAGCCGAGGGTTTTCGCTAAGCGCAGTGCCGCTAGCGTATCGGCGGTTTCACCAGACTGAGAAATAGTCACAAACAAACTATTTTTAGGCACCACAAACTTGCGATAGCGGAACTCCGATGCCACTTCGATACTGCAGGGGATAGCGGCAATTTCTTCGATCCAATAGCGCGCCACCATACCGGCGTGGTAACTGGTACCACAGGCGATAATCTGCACGTGTTCGATACCATCTAAGACGGCTTTGGCCTTGGTACCGAAAGCCTGTTCTAGGATCTTGCCATTACTGACACGACCGCGCAGAGTATTTTTGATAAGACTGGGCTGCTCGTAAATTTCTTTCAGCATATAATGGCGGTACTGGCCTTTATCCGCTGAATCAATTTTGTCATTAATCGCCACTGTGGCGCGAATCACCGGCTGCTGGTTTTCATCCCAAATCAAATAACCGTCGGCGGTAACACAGGCAATATCGCCTTCTTCAAGATAGATAAATCTGTCGGTGACCTGACGCAGTGCCAATTGATCCGATGCTAAGAAGTTTTCCCCAATACCGACACCGATAACCAGCGGACTACCAGAGCGGGCACAGATAATTTTATCTGGCTCAGATAGGCTAACGACAGCCAAGCCAAAGGCGCCTTCGAGCTCTTTAATCGCTGCCCTGACAGCGTCTAAAAGATCGAGGCCCTGCTCAACCTTACTGTCGACGAGGTGGACAATCGTCTCGGTGTCCGTCTGAGACACAAAGGTATAACCCATGGCGGTGAGTTTTTCTCGCAGCTCTTCATGGTTTTCTATAATGCCGTTATGAACCAGGGCAATACGATGATTAGACACATGAGGGTGAGCGTTTTCTTCACTGGGCTTACCGTGGGTGGCCCAACGCGTATGGGCAATACCTGTCCGGCCGTGTAAAGGAGAGGTCTCCAGTGTTTGAGCCAGTACTTCGACTTTACCCAAACGCTTACACACTCCGATTTCGCTATCTTTGATAACCGCTACACCGGCCGAATCATAGCCTCGATATTCTAAGCGCCGTAAACCTTCGACAAGAATATCGCTGACTTCTCTTTTTGCTACCGCGCCAACAATACCGCACATAGATTATTCCTTATTTTTTATCAATGACGGTGCACAACACCGGCTTGGGTCTATTTTTTAACAGGGCGCTTCCAACCGCTGAGATTACGCTGCTTAGTGCGCGCCACAGCTAACTCGCCATCGGCAACATCGTGGGTAATGGTCGCGCCTGCAGCCACAGTGGCGCCAGCACCGATATTGACCGGTGCCACCAGTGATGAGTTAGAACCGATAAATGCATGATCGCCTATGACTGTCTTCGACTTATTCACACCGTCATAGTTGCAGGTAATCGTACCAGCACCAATATTTGACGATACACCGACTTCACTGTCACCGATATAACTTAGATGATTAACTTTAGCGCCCTCGCCAATCAATGCTTTTTTAGTTTCAACAAAGTTGCCGATCTTCGCTTTATTGAACAACACCGTACCGGGACGTAAGCGGGCAAAAGGACCGATATCACAGTGATCACCCACCGTTGCCTGTTCCAGTACACTATTGGCCTTAATCACTGAGTTATCGCCAATCACTGTATCAGTAATAAAACAGTTAGGCTGTATGGTGACGTTATTACCGATCGTGACCTTGCCGACAAAGACGGTATTAATATCGATTGTCACATCAATGCCCGTCGTCACTTCGCCGCGCACATCGACGCGACTAGGGTCGAGCAGGGTAGCACCGTTAACCATCAACTTTTCTACCTGAATGCGCTGATAACAGCGCTCTAATTCCGCCAGTTGTACGCGATCATTGGCACCCATGACTTCGTCGACAGATTTCGGATGACTGGCTTTGACTGCCACACCGGCCTTGGCTGCCAGTGCAATGATATCGGTGAGATAGTATTCGCCCTGGGCGTTTTCGTTGGACAATAGTGGCAACCACTGCTTAAGATGAGCAGCGCTAACGGCCATGACGCCGGTATTGACTTCGCCGATGGCTAATTCTTGTACCGAAGCATCTTTTTGTTCGACGATAGCGACAACGTTGTTGGCGCTATCGCGGACAATACGGCCATAGCCGGTGGGGTCGGCCATGTTGACAGTCAACAATGCCATCGATTGTGTGGATACGTTTTCCACCAGGTGCTTAAAAGTTGCGGCTTCGATTAGCGGGCCATCGCCATAACAGATTAATACTACGGCATCATCGGATAGATGGGGGGCGGCCATCTGCACCGCGTGGCCGGTACCGAGTTGCTCTCGCTGCTCGACCCATTCAATCTTGTCTTGATCGCTAAATGTTTGTTTTACCTGTTCGGCACCGTGGCCGATAACAACGGCGAGCTTATTAGCACCAATTTTTTGACAGGTATCGATCACGTGGCCGACCATTGGCTTGCCGGCGACAGGGTGCAATATTTTCGGCAGTGCCGACTTCATTCGTGTACCTCGACCTGCGGCCAATATCACTATTTCAAGATTCACTACTGTTGCTCCTTATCCCTGAAGGCTATTATGTTTTTATAAGTTCATTAAATTGTAACCCGTTGCTGGCCTTTACGGTAATTTTAGCTAAAAAAAAAGGTGGCCTAAGCCACCTTTTCTTCATTGAGCACCACGGAATAATTACTTACCCAGTTTACGTCTAATCTGCTCGATTGTGCGTAATTGTGCCGCCGCTTCTGCTAGCCTACTTGCTGCTCGTGAGTAATCGAAATCACCGGCTTGATCAGCCATTTCAGCCTTAGCTTGCTGTAGAGCTTGTTGCGCCGCTGCCTCATCGACATCGGCGGCACGGACGGCGGTATCAGCTAATACTGACACTACGCCCGGCTGTACTTCGAGATAACCGCCAGAGATATAATAGATCTCTTCTTCGCCGTTACCCTTCTTTACACGAACAGGACCTGGAATCAATTTAGTCAGTAGAGGTGCGTGGCCGTAGCCTACACCTAACTCACCGATAGCACCGGTCGCTATTACCATTTCAGCTAAACCAGAAAAAATTTCTTCTTCTGAACTAACAATGTCACAGTGAATAGTCATCGCCATTAGCTTTGCCCCTTAAGGATAAAGACTCTATTACAGAGTCTTGGCCTTTTCAGCGGCTTCTTCGATGGAACCAACCATGTAGAAAGCCTGTTCAGGTAAGTGGTCGTACTCGCCAGCAAGGATGGCTTTAAAACCAGCAATGGTGTCTTTCAGAGAAACGTACTTACCAGGAGAACCAGTGAAGACTTCAGCAACGTGGAAGGCTTGAGACATGAAACGCTCAATCTTACGCGCGCGGTTTACCGCTTGCTTATCGTCTTCAGACAATTCGTCCATACCGAGGATGGCGATGATGTCTTTAAGTTCTTTATAACGCTGAAGGATAGACTGAACGCCACGCGCTACATCGTAGTGCTCTTGACCGATAACCAGTGGGTCAAGCTGACGAGAAGTCGATGCCAACGGATCAATCGCAGGATAGATACCCTTAGAGGCAATCTCACGGCTCAACGATACCGTTGCATCAAGGTGAGAGAACGTTGTCGCCGGGCTAGGGTCGGTCATATCATCCGCCGGTACGTATACCGCTTGGATAGAGGTGATAGAGCCTGTCTTAGTCGAGGTGATACGTTCCTGAAGAACACCCATCTCTTCCGCTAGTGTCGGCTGGTAACCTACCGCTGAAGGCATACGACCGAGTAGGGCAGAAACCTCAGTACCGGCAAGTGTGTAACGGTAGATGTTGTCGACAAACAACAGTACGTCACGACCTTCGTCACGGAATTTTTCAGCCATGGTCAAACCGGTTAGCGCAACACGGAGACGGTTACCCGGTGGCTCGTTCATCTGACCGTAAACCATCGCTACTTTAGAATTGGTAGGCACTTTAAGGTCAACAACCCCAGATTCTTCCATCTCGTAGTAGAAATCGTTACCTTCACGAGTACGCTCACCAACACCGGCAAATACAGACAAACCAGAGTGTGCCTTAGCAATGTTGTTGATCAATTCCATCATGTTGACGGTTTTACCGACACCGGCACCACCAAACAGACCAACTTTACCACCCTTGGCAAACGGGCAGACAAGGTCGATAACCTTGATACCGGTTTCTAGTAGCTCGTTGGCTGAAGATTGCTCAGCGTAAGTAGGGGCTTTACGGTGGATAGAGGCACGCTCTTGTTCACCGATAGGACCACACTCGTCGATAGGGTTACCTAGTACGTCCATGATACGACCAAGTGTTTCTTGGCCCACTGGTACTTGGACAGGGTTACCTGTGTTTGAGACTTCTAAGTGACGCTTAACGCCCTCAGAAGAACCCATGGCAATCGCGCGCACTACGCCGTCACCCAACTGCTGCTGTACTTCTAGAACCAAGTTTTGCTCGGTTACTACTAAGGCGTCATAGACCTTAGGCACAGAATCGCGTGGGAACTCAACGTCGATAACCGCACCAATTACTTGTACGATACGTCCGTTACTCATTTCCGGATCCTCTATAATTTCTCAAGTCGATTATTAGTGTAGGCCGCGTTATACCGCAGCCGCACCACTAACGATTTCTGACAGTTCTTGGGTGATTGCTGTTTGACGAGCTTTGTTGTAAACCAACTGTAAGTCATCAATCAAGTCGCCTGCATTATCAGTTGCAGCCTTCATTGCAATCATTCGCGCGGCTTGTTCACAGGCCAGGTTTTCTACTACGCCTTGATAAACCTGTGCTTCAAGATAGCGAATCAACAATCCATCGAGGAGCTCTTTTGCTTCTGGCTCATAGATGTAGTCCCAGTGATGCTGATATTCAGTTTCATCTGTAGCCTTGAGAGGAAGCAATTGCTCAATCTCTGGGCTCTGGGTCATAGTGTTGACGAACTTGTTAGAAACCACGAAGAGTTTGTCAATTTTGCCTTCAGTGAAGGCGTCCAACATCACTTTTACCGCACCGATTAGATCAGCCGCTTTAGGTGCATCACCTAAATCTTTAACAGAGGCGACAACGTTGCCACCGAAGCTATTAAAGAACGCCTGAGCTTTGGTACCGATAACGCATAGATCGATCTCAACTTCTTGCTCGGAAAACGATTGCATTGAAGCCACAGTTTTCTTTAACAAGTTAATGTTAAGACCACCACAGAGGCCACGATCAGAAGATACAACAATGTATCCTACGCGTTTCACATCACGCTCGGTCATAAAAGTGTGTTGGTACTCAGGTGTCGAGTTGGCGATATGTCCAACGACGCCACGAATACGAGCAGCGTATGGCTTACCTACTGCCATACGTTCCTGAGCGCGTCTCATCTTACTCGCCGCGACCATTTGCATGGCGTTGGTGATCTTCTGAGTGCTCTGGATGCTCGCTATCTGAGTACGTATCTCTTTTGCGCCAGCCATTATGCTTGCCTTTTCTGGTTTAAGTGGAAGCTAGAAAACACGCCCCTAAAGGCGTGTCGTCATTACCAAGTTTGTGTCGCTTTGAACGTCTCAAGAGCAGACTTAAACGTGGCTGCGATATCGTTGTTATAGGAACCGGTCTGATCGATATCGTTCATAAGATCAGTGTGCTCGGCACGCATATAAGACAACAAGGCTGCTTCAAAGCTACCAATCTTGGCAACTTCTAAACCGTTAAGGAAACCTTCGTTAGCTGCATACAATACAACGCCCATGTCTGCAATAGACTGAGGCTCGTACTGCTTCTGCTTCATCAGTTCAGTAACCGCGGTACCGTGTTCTAGCTGAGCGCGGGTGGCGTCATCTAGGTCGGAGGCGAACTGAGCGAAGGCCTGAAGTTCACGATAGGAGGCTAGCGCTAGACGGATACCACCGCCCAGTTTCTTGATGATCTTAGTCTGAGCGGCACCACCTACTCGAGATACAGAGATACCGGCGTTCATCGCAGGACGGATACCGGCGTTAAACAAGTTCTCTTCTAAGAAGATCTGACCATCGGTAATCGAAATAACGTTGGTCGGTACGAAAGCAGAGACGTCGCCGCCCTGTGTTTCGATAATCGGTAGAGCGGTCAATGAACCGGTCTTACCTTTGACTTCACCGTTAGTGAACTTTTCTACGTACTCTGCGTTGACTCGAGACGCGCGCTCAAGAAGACGTGAGTGAAGATAGAAAACGTCACCTGGGTATGCTTCACGGCCCGGTGGACGCTTAAGAAGCAAAGAGATCTGACGGTAAGCCCAAGCTTGCTTGGTCAAATCATCATAAACGATCAAGGCATCTTCGCCGCGGTCACGGAAGTACTCGCCCATCGCACAACCGGCGAATGGCGCCAAGAACAACATGGCTGCAGGATCTGAAGCACCGGCGGCAACGATAATGGTATGTTCCATTGCGCCGTGTTCTTCAAGCTTACGTACCACGTTAGCAATGGTAGATTGCTTCTGACCAATCGCAACGTAGACACACTTAACGCCAGTGCCTTTCTGGTTGATGATGGCATCGATAGCCAGCGCAGTTTTACCTGTCTGACGGTCACCGATGATCAACTCACGCTGACCGCGACCGATTGGCACCATAGAGTCAACGGCTTTATAACCTGTCTGTACGGGTTCATCAACCGACTTACGCTCGATAACGCCCGGGGCAATCTTTTCAACAGGTGCTGTAAGCTTAGTATCTACAGGGCCTTTGCCGTCGATTGGGTTACCCAAGGTATCGACTACACGACCTTGTAGTTCTGGACCGACAGGGACTTCCAAGATACGACCAGTACACTTACATGTCTGACCTTCTTGCAAGTTCTGATAGTCACCAAGAACGATTGCACCGACAGAGTCGCGCTCAAGGTTAAGTGCCATACCGTAGACACCACCGTGGAACTCGATCATTTCGCCGTACATCACGTCAGCGAGGCCGTGTATACGAATAATACCGTCAGATACACTGACGATAGTGCCCTCATTTTGGGCTTCTGATTTC
>Ga0206677_10005186_pt1 | contig 10354 bp, 25 predicted proteins | sample M130m12015metaG_FD_155475 | JGI IMG/M metagenome (GOLD analysis project Ga0206677, IMG submission 155475) | Ammonia-oxidizing marine archaeal communities from Monterey Bay, California, United States - M1 30m 12015 | ecosystem: Environmental > Aquatic > Marine > Intertidal zone | place: USA... | reverse complement strand
CTCCCTTGGGCCATACACCAAACTTCTCTTTATACTTGTGACTAGCCCAGCCTTCTGCGTAATTATGATCTTTACCGTACTGAACCAATTGCCCCATCCATGCTGACTTGTCTTCTACCTTGAAGTCTTTACTAACCTTCTTAAGCATTGAGCCGTCATCCTTGAACACAGGGTCTCTTGATGGGATAGTATATCCACAGGCACAAGCCCTGCCTTGGAACGCTGCGGAACAGACAGGACAGTCTCTAGTTATCTTTTCACGTTCGTCTTTTTTGAGTTGCTGACGCTCATTAAATTTCTGAGTACCGTCGTCTAACTTAGAAGGCACAATGTCTTCTGGAAAGCCGAAAGTCTTTAGGTTTCCTGCGTGGTCTAAGTAGGTTGCCTTCTCCTTTCCCTCTGCAATCCGCCAGATTCTGCCTGCGCGTTGGACAAAAGCGATTGGAGATTTAGTGCAAAATGCGTCTATGAGTATACCCACCGAAGGATCATCGTATCCAACCCCGAGGAGGCGACTGCAACACAATACCTTGCACCGTCCCGACCTGTGGTCGTCGTAGATATACTTCCTCTCCTCATCACCCATGTAGCCATCTATGTGCAATGCAGGGATACCCGCAGCGTTGAACCTTTCTACCATTGACTTAGAGTGTGCCACGGAGGGGCTAAAGGCTATCGCCTTTCTTTGCAGGTCATTGGAGTGCTTGCGGTAGTTCTCCACAATATCCCCATTGAACGTGTCATCATCCATCATGGCCTTACCTAAAGCCTCTGGGTCATAGTCTGAGCCACCAGTAGATAGAGCTTTCGTCTTCATGCCTTTACGATCTATGGATTTCCCAACGTAATAATCAGTAGGACAGAGCCAGCCTTGATCCAGTAGCTGTCTGGTGGTTGTGGTGACTATTAGATCATCCCAGTGCAAACCGAGCGATTTGCTGAATGGCGTGGCGCTAAGTCCGATAAAGGGTACATTGTCATACCGTTTCATGAACCCATCAACCAAGCCTTTGTACATGGTGTGGCACTCATCAACGATAGCTAGTCCAAAGGGCAGGTGATTCCTACGAACAGCCGTCTGGATAGAAGCTATTTGGATTAGTTTGCTAGGATCGTACCTTGGGTCATCACCCTGTAAGACGCTGTATGAAGCTCCTAGACTATCGAACGTGTCAGTGGTCTGCGAGACTAACTTAACCCTGTCACAGAAGAATACAGACCGAATACCCTTCTCTGCTGCGTTCATCATGATGTGGGCTGCTATCATGGTCTTACCCATTGAACAAGGCGCTGCCAGCAGTGGTCGCATCTTACCTTTGCGTAGAGACTGCCTTAAAGCCTCTACCGCTATTTCTTGATGTGGTCTTAGCATTATTCTTTGCCTTGTCCGTTATGCGCTTTATGTGACGCTTTGTACATTATATGAAACATAAAACACTTTAATGCGCCTTATATGACGCTTTGCGACACTTTATGGCGGCTTATATAACGCTGTGAATTTATTCCGTAATAGTGGTGGGAAATGAATCAATTAACCTGCCAATCTCTGCCAGTTCAGGCATCTCTGGAGTCTTCCACAAAGAATTTATCATTGCATTGAGCCGTGTGCATTCTTCACAAAAGACAATTTCTTTAGTGGAGCGTATCCACTTGGGACAGCCTTCGCAGCGTTTGATGTTTCGTACCTTAGCCATTAGACCTCCACAATGGTGATTTGCTCTTCAAGCGTGTCACGAGCCACCTGCTCTGCGTCTGACTGGAGTAAAGAAGTCTTAGACTCATTCCACAGTCTAAGCTGGATTTGCGCCGCTTCTGCCACCACATGATCGTCTATGTACCAGCCACGGAATTTCTCTATGCCTGCCTTGTCCTTGGCGCAGTAGCCAAACCTTTCACCGTTACGAGCTAAACTAAACATTAGAAGTCCTCCCTACGGACACCATTGTAGTCGTGCATATCTAACACTGGAACATCATGTAGGTCTGTGTACCTGTTCCAGATTTTAGAATCTAAGTCCTCCATGATGTCGCGCTTGGCGATGTCGTAGAAATACTCATACTTGATAAAGAAGTCATCGTGGCTCATCTTGCCAGCAAATGCTTTAGCCATATCAACATGGAACTGTTCCCAAGTAGTGCCAGGGCTATCGTTAAACATAAACTCTTGCAGGTCGTGAGGGTTTTCCTCAGTCCAAGCAATGATTAGTTCGTTAGAGGCTGCGTCAGTTGCTTCTACACAGCGGTTCTTGGGGTCAACCAAGTTATCAAGGTTTGCGTCAATCGTGTCTTTTACAAAGTCCATATTACTCTCCACAAGTAATTTTAAGGTTTTTGAAGTCAGGCCAGCCGAACTCACCACTGGTTTCTTTGAATAGGCACACCATCTCGGTGTATTCAGCAGAGGCGCGTTCTGCCTCTTCACGGTCAAACTTGCCAGCGAAGCTCATGCCAGCAATGGTAATGATTAAAGCAGCTATAAGGATTAGTTCTTTCATGTCATTCTCCTGTTGTTGTGATGATATTGCCTGAACCACATACCATCGTCAACAGTCTTAGTTTACTTAATCATGAATTATTTCCACAAATGTCTCCCTGCCAATCGCTTTTTCCACTGCATGACATTCTGGGCAGTACCAGCACACACGGTATTTCACCATTTGACCGTCTGTTACTCGCTCCTGAAAGCCTATAACCTCACCCATTGTGTCACCACAGCGGCAGGGCTTCTCACTCAGATCGGTCATTCTTCTCTCCTGTTTTTAGGATATATAGCACATCCTCTAGCGTGCATTTTGAGTGAGATTTTAGGTTGTACTCATCGTACACAGTCTTCTTGCTTCCATTAGGCCACCACTGAACCTGACGGAAGCCAAAGCTAAATTCAATATGCTTTCCCTTGTGTGCCTTTACTTTTACCCCATCAAACAAATTCTCTGGTATTTGATAAGACATTGTTTTTTCTCCTGTTTTTATGCTGACACGAATTTTAGGCGCAATCGCCCTTTTTCCCCCGCAAATCCCCCAGAGCCTTATACACCCTGACGCTTACGTCTGCCGAAGCAAAAGCCCGAAGGCTTGGTACTCAATTCAACGCCCACCTGAGTGAGTCGCTTCCCCCCTGCCTGACGCTTCACAGCGTGGATCAGCAGGCCACTGTTGTATAAGTATCTCACCAACGGTTCGTGGCATCTCTTGCGAGTTTGCGGTTGCCTGTTGTCAAGGGCGAAGACAGAGCAGGACGTTTGTGTTGGTTTGACCTCCCATTTCTGGGGCTGCATTAAAGGCGACAGCTTGCATGAGCCAGAGTACGTCAGGCTTTGCCACACGGTCGGGGACTAGATATAGGGGAAAGGGATTGTGACAGGCACAAGATATTGTGTATACTTGGCTTGTCGGGTTTCTAACTTTCCTTCTCTAGTCGGAATTTAGGGCTGTCAACCCACCGACCATTTGATGTTATTCTCCTTTGTACGAAATTGCAAGCCCCTCTCCACAAGGGGCTTTTTTTTGCCTGCTGTAAATAAAAGTTGTTGACCAATGTCTACAGCAGCAGTAGACTGTCTGGGCATTATCTTAAGGAGATTACTATGCAAACATCAGAAAATATCAACGAGCTGGCTACTGCGCTATCAAAAGCACAGGGTCAAATGGGCGGCGCTGTTAAAGGTGCTGACAATCCTTTCTTTAAGTCTAAGTACGCCGATTTAGGCAGTGTCATTGCTGCTGTTAAAGAACCTTTAGCTGAAAACGGCTTATCCTACGTCCAGTTTCCCTTTGCTTTTGAAGGCACTGTAGGCGTGACAACCAGAGTCATGCATTCCTCTGGGCAGTTCATGGAGTCTAGCTTCTCTATCCCAGCTCCTAAGAATGATCCTCACACATACGGCGGCCTTGTGTCGTACTGCCGTCGATTTAGTTTGCAAAGCATACTAGGAATTCCGTCTGAGGATGACGACGGAAATGCTGTCACCCAAGCTGCTAAGACTTTAATCAACACTGGTCAGGCTACGTCTCTCAAGGCGATGTTAGAAATAACTAACACAGATGAGAAGAAGTTCTTAAAAGCATACAAAGCTGAGTCTATTGAGCAGTTTACTTTAGACCAGTTTAAACACGCTGTGCCTCTGTTAGAAAAGAAACAAACCAAGATGCAGGAGGACTTATGATTCAAGGCTCCGAAGAATGGCTGCAATCCAGAGTTGGAGTCGTAACAGCAAGTAACTTCTCTAAGGTCTTCACCACGGCTGGTAAGTTATCTACTAGCCGTGAGGGTCTTATTAATCAGTTAATAGCTGAAAAACTAACTAACGCACCCACGGAGACATTTAAGTCTTCTGCAATGGAACGTGGCAACGAGTTAGAACCTCAAGCCAGAGCAATGTTTGAGGTCATCATGGGCGTTGAGGTGCATGAGGTTGGTTTAATTAAGATGAAAGATCATGAGATAGGCTGTAGTTCTGACGGCCTATTTGATGACACCGGCATTGAAATAAAATGCCCACTTCCTGCTACACACTGCGCATATCTACGCGCTAACAAACTCCCCAGTACCTACGTCCAACAGGTACATGGGACAATGCTTGTCTTGGGCTTGGAGAGGTATTTCTTCATGTCTTTTCACCCTGAGATGAAACCGCTTATTATTGAGGTTAAACGCGATAATAAGCTCTTGGAACTGGCAGAACCTCTACTCATAGAAACTGCTGATATTATTAAATCTGAAACTGAACGATTGAGGAAAGAGAATGACTGATTACGATAACAACAACCGTGGCGCATTGTGGAAGAACGACAATCAGACCACTGAAAAGCACCCAGCCCTGAAAGGTAGTGCAGAGATAAATGGCGTTGACTACTGGGTATCTGCGTGGACTTCTAAGGAAGGCGGTAAAAAGCCGCTGGTAAGTCTTTCGTTTACACTTAAAGATGAGAAGCCGAAAGTTGCCGCTGTAGCGTCTCCTGAAGATGACTTTGATTCGGATCTTCCCTTCTGAGGTACTTATGATTGATTTTGGGAAAGCACTTAGAGCTGCCCAAGAGGAGCAAGGCGTAACGTCAATAGAACTGGCGAAGCGCTTTGCTGTTCATAAGCAGCAAGTTTCCAGATGGAGATACCAGAAAGATGCTAGTTTATCTCTGGTTACCAAGATGTCTAATGAGTTAGGCGTTGATGAACTAGAATTTGTGGCGAAAGGATTATGATAGTTTTTGACACCGCAGCAGACGCGATTGAAGAGGCTGTGTTCTGTGCTGATTCAGAGCATATCCCTTACGTCATAGTCTTTGATGATAAAGGGTTTGGTGTCTGTAAATACGATGATGTTGAGGATATCTCTTTAGTGATGGAGTATATAAACGGCACTTATCTATGAAGCCAAGACACTACGCAGCAGAAATACTGGCGCTAAAGACCAGAGAAGAAAGGAGGGAGGCTTTATCTAAAGTGCCTCCTGACTACCAAGAACGTGTGCGACTTTATGTGGAGAATGAATTTGAGCGAAGGAAATACACTCGCAGACCTTGAGAGAGTTACTCAAGAGTTTGCCCAAGCTGAAGCTGAACGCCAGTATCTTATGGAGTTCCGCAAGTCCAAAAAAGCGATTCTTATGGCAGAAGCAGAACGATCAGAGCATTCTATGCCGATTGCCAAACAAGAAAGATATGCGTACTCTCATCCTGAGTACCTTGAGTTATTGGAAGGATTAAAAGTCGCAATAGAAAAAGCAGTGTTGTTGCGGCATAAGATTCAAGTAATGAATATGAGATTTGAGCAATGGCGAAGCAAACAGGCGACACTGAGGCAAGAAATGTCTATCAGATAAGCGATGAATTGAAGTTCTTATCTATGATTTATCCAGTGAATAGTAAGCTATTCAGCATCAAGTTGTTAGAAAGCCGAATGAAGAATATGGATAGCAAGACTAGACTAAGAGCCATTCGGGTAATTAACTCCCTGCAAACTGGAAGACCGTACAGATTATGAAGCGCAAACCTAAAGTCAAATCTAGCAAAGTCTTACGTCAGGAGTGCCTCAAAGCCATCCAGCGGTTATGCAGACTAGCCGCAGCAGATGATGATGGTAATTGCGCTTGTGTGTCTTGTGGGACGGTTAAGCACTACTCAGCTTTACAAGGTGGGCATTTCTTAGCCAAAGGCTCATCTAGTTACTGGGCGTTAAAGACAGAAAACGTCCACCCTCAGTGTGCCTCTTGTAATATGTGGGGAATGAGGTACGGCTCAGCCGCTCAGCAGTACACCCTTTGGATGGAGGATATGTACGGCAGGGACTTTGTGGATGAAATGATTGCTACCAAGTCTGACCCCATTAAGCTCTACAAAGCAGACTACGAAGAGATGCTTGAGGAGTTTAACGAGCTAATCAAATACCATGAGAATCGTTTAAGATGATAGAAGTCACCTTGTCAGAAGACGAACAAGCCCTTTGCAGGGAGGTAGCTATGTCCAGATACTCTACCTCTCGTGAGTTGGGATTGACTCAGTTGAGAATAGACACCTCTGAGATGAACGTGGAGCTGTTAGGCGCTCAAGGTGAGTTAGTGTTTGCTAAAGTGTTTGATCTGGAAGATCCGAAGGATAACCTCGGCTCCGACGGTGGCGTAGATTACATAATTCAAGAAACAACCATTGATGTTAAGACAGCCTCCAAACCTAACTATAAGCTGTTATTCAGAAGCCTAAAGGCATTCAAAGCAACAATAGGTGTCTTAGTGGTTAAAGTAAATGACAACACGTTTAAGCTGGTTGGCTGGTCTACTCTCAAGCAATTTGCTGAGCTATCACAGCCTTTAGGTAAAGGTGGTTTCACTTTAGAGCAAAGCCAGTTGCGACCAATTGAAGAGCTATGGAAAAGACTTACAATAAAGAGGCTCAAAAATGCCTGAATATGTAATGGCTATGTCCCCAGCAGAGATGACAGAATTCTTAGAGTCAGAGTTTTATGACCTTGAGGACGGCCCTAAACGGTGCATAGCAACCATGATGGCAATGCTTATGGATCATAGTGAGTTCCTTGAAGAGCAAGGATTAGAAGAGAAGTTTGACTTTCTGTACGACAACGATGGAGGAGATTTACATTGAAATCAACAGATTACCAAGTAGCTGGCGACCATTACCAAAAGATGAAGATTCAGCCTATTGAATACATTATGGTTAATCAATTGCCCTTCGCTGAGGGTTGTATCGTGAAGTACGCAACCAGATGGAGAGACAAGGGCGGGATAGACGATCTGAGAAAGATTAAGCAGTTCTGCGACTTCATCATAGAGTCCGAACTCGTTAAGCTAGAAAACGTCACTCTGTAATATATTTGCCTGTACGAATCATATAGGCAAGGTCATTTGACCTATTCGGCCCTACTTGTTTTGCCCAAAGACTATCAAGAAACTGAATTGCTGCTTCTTGGTAGTCTTTAGATTCCATAGCAGCAAGAGCTTTGCTAAACGTCATCAAGCGTGGAGTGCCTAAGTTAAAACACAAATTAATCATGGCATCTTGTCTAGCGCGGCTTAAATCAGCATACCATTTGAAGTTATGCAAAAGCTCTTTATCACATCTGGCTATATCGTTATCTAAAAGATATAAAACTTCATCGTCAGATAAACCCATGTCATCAAGGTTTCTGCCAACCCCAATGTGCATAAGACCGCCTATTTCATAAGTCTTATTAACAAAACCTTCATGTTTAATTAACAGCTTTTGCAAACGATTCATATTAAGATTTCTTGAATAATCCCGTGGCATTGAAGAGAGTAACAGCAGCAGCAACAATATCATGAGCCACAGGCTGTAACTTATCGAAAGATTCATCAATATCGTCAGCTTTTTCAAGAGCCGCTTTAAGCATGATATCAAAAGCAATAAGTTTCTCTTTGCCTGCTCCGTCATCTGGAATAGTTTCCTCAATCAATTTCACTATTTCGACAACCGTACTCCACAGTTTTCTAACCCAGTTCAGATAAGTTAGTATATTCATATTTTACACTCCGCAGTTAGTAAAATTGCTTCAATTCCCCAGACATTAGGTATCACATTAACCCAATGCGGATTAACTATAACAGGCTTTAAGCCTAAGCTACATCCCGACTTTTTCAGATGTTGATAGTGTGAACACCCAGTTAACAAGAGCAAGAGTCCCAACAGCCACAGCATCCACGGTAGCTTCATCCACTGGTATTGCATAACCAAATGCCTCTGCTGCCTGAATAGCCGCCCAGAATACCCCTGTGAGTGCCGTAGCGGTGATTTGACGGCTTTTCCACTTAGCTGGGTCTGATACTGCCTTGCCTTTCTGTAAGAGCGTAAACGCCGCTTTTGCCTTCTTAATCATCTTCTGCGTCTTCCAATAAATTATATGAGATAGAGGCTTTGTAGATGTCTAACAAGCCGATGATAGTGATTTGATTCACACCTAACTCAATATAGTGTTCAACCCACTCTCCGAGCTTATCAAGGGCTTCCTCAGTCAAACGGTCATTCCGTACATCTGGAAACTCAATGGTGGTCATCCGATATACCTTACCGCTGCGCCGATTGCGGCTGCTACGACTAACCAGACTATTCTCTCGGCTGATTTACCTTTAATGACGCTTTCGGATAATCTATCTACCTTCTCATCCATCGCGTCTACCTTGGTCTCTATATGGGACTGCCGATTAAACACCGTGACAAGCCTTTCTTCAACACGCGCCAATGACACAATAGCTTCTTGGAGTGTGTCAATCTTCTTCTCTACTCGGCTCAATCGGTCTTCCATACTACACCTATAAAGTCAGGTCAGGGACTTTACGCGAAGCCCTGATTTGGTAAACGTGACGAAGCGCCTCTCCTCCATCACGATGAAAAGTAATCTGTGTCATTACGCTAGATGCGGAATAGCCGTGACTTGCGTGGTATGAGTCTGGAAAAGCCAACGTCCCGAACGATTCCACGAAAACACCATTATCCGTCTCTATCGCGTTCTGATGATGGATATGTCCCACCAACCACTTGCGGTAGTTAGTAGACGACCATTGATCCGGTAACATCCTTGGCAAAATAGCTGCCAGTTTATTGGCTTTAACTTTGTCGCCGTGGTGTACAGCAATCAAAGTCGCTCCAAATTGCAGAGTGTGAAAGAATCCGTGAGGGTCTAGGATCGTTACCCTTGGCTCTTTTGCGTAGTAAAACTTCAGTATCAGAGCAAGAGCGATGGCTGTATCCGAGTCGTGGTTACCACGAGCCATTATTACGCTGACGTTCTTATGCTTTGATAGCATTTTCTCAATAGCGAATATAAACGTCTGAGCTGCTGTTTCTAATACGACTTCAATTCTAGTGTCTACGTCTAACCGAGTGCCACCAAAGGTAGTTCCTGCTGAGCCGTTAGCGTGTATAAAATCGCCGACGTTTACTAACAGGGAATGCTCTGACGCAGTTGAAACATCTACCAAATAGTCTATAGCATCAAGATGAGACTTAGCTGCTATCTTAGTATCGTAGTCCTGCTCCTTAGTCTCACGAGCATCAGCCCTCATGCCGAAATGCCCATCGCCAATGACGATGCTGGGCAAAAGATTAGAGTCAAACTTCTTCTGCTTTGGCTTAGCCTTTGGCTTGTACTGAGAAAGACCTTTGGTTAGACCGTCAACAAAACCTTGCAGAGCCTTGTCTCGCTCTGCTTCGGTCATAGTGCGCTTAGTCTTTAACCACGCTTTCTCACCTTCATCCGTGGTCGTGTAGATACTGCGACCGATGACTATCTCGCCTTCTGGGACGTGCCGCCGCGCATCCCAGTTGCTTGAGTAACCCGCACTGGCGGCGTAGTTTTTAACCGCACCAATGTGGTCGCGCAGTGTAGACGGAGAAATACCCAAGACACCCGCCGCTTTCGCAACTACTTCACCGCAGTCTTCCCAAGCCTTTATAGCCTCGCGTTGGCGGTCTGTCTTGGCGTAATCAATAAGGCTCATTTATCCTTCCAAGCGCGGATCAACCCAATCAGGGCATAACTCCCATGCGTCATTGACGTAGTTGTACTTACAACCGTACCAATCTTCTGGCTCAGTTACGCCTTCGATCAGTGTAGCGTTGCCAGAGTTAAGGTCGCCAATGATGAAGTCCAAGTTAGCAGGGTCGCCAACTTCGATGTGAGTGTCTGTGATGTTAATCTGCTTGTCGTCAGCAAACAGGTACTTAGAGCAGTTCATTTCACAAATAATAGTTTTCATATTTATCCTTCCAATAGGATTGAAGTTGTTGATAAAGCCCTGCCCGCAGGGACGGTGGACGTTGTAGTTGAGAGAGTGCCGTCAGCTTGGACGTAGTAATCAGAGCCTATTGTTAGGCCAGAAACGTTG
>Ga0206677_10005185_pt1 | contig 10355 bp, 10 predicted proteins | sample M130m12015metaG_FD_155475 | JGI IMG/M metagenome (GOLD analysis project Ga0206677, IMG submission 155475) | Ammonia-oxidizing marine archaeal communities from Monterey Bay, California, United States - M1 30m 12015 | ecosystem: Environmental > Aquatic > Marine > Intertidal zone | place: USA... | reverse complement strand
AGTTTGACTCATACAAATTCTGGATCAAAAACCGAAGACAGGACCTGGAACATAGCATGGACTGCCCCCGAGTCGACAGATGTTGGACCCGTGCAAATTTGGATTGCAGGAAATACAGTTAACGGAGACGCAATACCTTCAGAACTAGACAGGTGGAATAGATTGACCATAACTCTTGATGAGGGAGAAGATAATGAAAAAACAAGAACTATATTTTCAGGAAACGGTGAAATTACCCCACCAGCACCTGCTGAATCACATGTAGATTTACACCATATGGGAGCTGCTTTGAGAGCGCATTGGTTGGGATTATTAGGGTTTTTCGCAGTGATAATAGTAATTATTTTCTGTGGATTCTTCTTAAGATATGGATTTTCGGCTAACTACACTGGGAGATCTAATCTCCTAAGATTGAGAATTAAGCATGAGAGAAGAGGTGACCAAATATGAACGATGATCTCGTATTCAAATTGTTGAAACAAGTAAAATCAGGCACAGTATCGATTACAGATGCACGTTCTGCATTGGAAGGTATTGAATTAAGCGAAGATAATTATCTTTCAGCAGTAGATCATGGAGTATTCAATGAACCAGATGCAGGGACAATTGTGAGATCTAGTTTATCTCCTGCTGGCGACTCGATAATGGTCGTATTAGTAGGTTTTTGGGGCTTAATTTGGACTTTGTTTTGGGCTGGGTCATTGAGTTATGGCCTTTACAACCACTGGGATCAACAACTTTTATCGTTATTTTTGGCAATGACTTTGACGACTCTAATTATAATGGGGATTGTTTACCTCAGATTTGTAATGCCAGATATTGTGATAATAAAACATAGAAGAAATAAATACATAACTCCAAATGATTCAGAGGGTTGGAAGAAATACGAGGTTTGAATATGAGTAGGAATTTTAGATTACGTCCTCTAACAGAGTCTGATGACCACGGTCAAGAAAAGTCAAACCTAATCGACAGAAGAGATTTCCTTAGGTATTCCTTCAATACTGCTGCAGGGGTCATTACAATGGCTAGTTTAGGAAGCATAGGATTCGCATCTTTATTGATGGGACAGGCAAGTGCAGATGGCGGAGATTCAGCAGTTAGGTTCTGGGTTCCAACGGGCGCGGAAGATACTGTTTGGTATGGAGACAGCCACCTTCAACCCATGAGTTACGATGCTTTCGTACAAGCATCAGCAAACAGCAATACAGGTATGGCCGGAGCACAAGGAGTTTGGTCAGGTATGCCGGTTAATGTTATTTATGTCCCAGATAATGAAAACAAAGGTAGTGGGTTGGCTTCAAATAAACCAAGATTTCAATATTTAGAAGGTTACAGTGACGGCGGGAAATATGTAGGGTCAGGATTTGAAGTTACTGAAAAACCAGAATATTCTTCTCTTTCAATACATGACAATTTAATCATTGTCTTCTCTAGATGCCCTCATTTATGCTGTATACCAGGTTGGCAACTTGTAACTAATGATTATACTAACGATAGTTGGGAGGCAGGAGGTACTGAGTCAGGTGGAAATAAATTATTTTGTATTTGTCACTCTAGCAGATTTGATCCAACCGCTATAGAGAAGAACAGTATGGGGAGAGGGACTCCTTTTGATTACATCGGGATAAAAAAAGTGGGAGGACCTGCACCCAATGGTATGCCATTGGTACCGTTCGTCCTAAATGGAGATATGATAGAAGCTTTACCAGACTTTGTAGACTGGTATGCATACTGTTCGTGAGGTGAAAATATGATACAATTTTGGTTTTTATGGCTTTTTATAGCAATCGTTGTTGTCTTAGTAGCCTTCACGCTGCGTAAAGAGAGAGAAGATTTGCCGAGAAAAGATATTTTACGAGCAGTCGAAACTAGCGCTTCAGGAATGGGATTAGCCGAAAAATCATTTTTATGGGCTTTTTCTTGGTTAGATACAAGATTTAGGATACAAGACTATTGGGGCATGAGTAGGAATGCATACCATAGTATGCATAGACAAATGCCTCTAACGCACGCTGAAAAATATAAATTAAGGATTATTTGGTACTGGTATCCACTATACTGCCTAGGAGGAATATCATTCCTTGCATTCGTAATATTAGTAATCACTGGAACCGTCCTTGGACTTTACTATGTCCCAGGCGGTGAAGGAGACCCTACGCCTGCTTATTCATCAATGGAATTCATAATGACCCAACTACCATTTGGATATATCATTAGATCAATACATCATTGGACTACGCATTTCATGGTTGCAGCTGTATTCTTACACATGTGTAGAGTGTACTTCACTGGAGCATACAGAAACCCTCGCGAATTAAATTGGCTTATTGGGGTAGCATTAATGTTTTTCACAATATTCTTTGGATACTCAGGATATCTTTTGCCATGGGACAGTCTAGCATTTGGAGCAGCGACCATTGGGATAAATATGGCAACATCAACACCACTTATTGGCGGTTGGGTGGCTAAGGCAATGTTCGCAGGAACCTCACTTTCAGGCCAGACTGTTACCAGAATGTACTTCTTACACGTATTTATTCTTCCAGTAATAGTGACAACATTGATTATTGCTCATTTATTCATAGTTTGGGTTCAAGGCATTGCAGAGCCGCATTAGAGGAGTTGTAAGATATGGGATTAATTGAGAGATTTGGTAGGATTGCAGACGTATATGTCAGCGAAAGAGATGGCCTAATCGAAGGAGATCAAGAAAGAAGAAGACCACATATGGGGCATCCATTTTGGCCTTCGGAAGTTTTGAGAGATACTATTATTTTGGCATCAATGATTTCTACTCTTGCATTTTATTGTTGGCTTATACCTCCACCCTTACATAGTGCAGCCGATCCTTTTGCTCAGGCAGGATTCGTGTTCCCTGATTGGTACGTATTATTTTCTTATGGGTACTTGAGATGGGGAGAATACCTTCCCTCATTTACTATTCCAGCCGGCCCGATCGGAGCATTCTTTGGAGCAGAATACATATTTTGGAATGCGGCTTGGTGGGGAGCAGCAATAACCGGAATTCCAGTTACCCTATTAGCCCTACCACCATTCTTACCTGGTAGAGAAAAGAGAGGAGTTGAAGACCCTTGGTTTGCCACCGCAGGGGCTGTTTATCTCGCTCATGTTTGGTTCATATCAGTATTCTCAATTAATATATTTTTAGAATTATATGCAAAAGATTTGTCGAATTACTGTTGGGCAGATTCTCACGGATATTTGTTCTGTGGAAGGCAACAACCGTGGACAGCAGAAGTATTCAATGCCATACCATGGGTACTGACGGGTATATTCATATTTGCAATAATCTATTTTGGTGTCAGAAAATTCGGACTTAATGCCTTGGGAGCTAGACTAACGCCAAATCTCGGAAGACAAATAGCAGTAGGATCTGCTGTTGCAGCATTCCTCATATGCGCAGTTACCTGGCCGATTTATGAATCAGGATTTTGGGACTATGGAGGATTAGGTGCAATGGATGAAGTTAGTGAGTTAGATAAGCTAAGAACTCAACCTTCAGATACACTATTACATACTGAAGAAGGTAACTCCTGGGCTGAATGGTCAGATGAGTGTTTACCGTATGAAGATTCATCTGATTTACTACTCTGGGAAACACTAACCCATGGTGAAGACTTTTCAGATTATTGTATACTTCCTGCTATCCATTGGGTAGATTGGGGGATATATCAACCGACTAAAAATTTGATTATAGATTATTCAGGAGCAAATCAACACACGGTAGCAGATATTGGACGTAATGGGGCTCTAGGTGACATTACATATACAGGAAATGCAGAATCTAATGAAGTTATTTTTACCGATTCAATAGTATTTAATGTGGAAGATTTTGGCATGGATAAAGTCCCTGCAGACATAGGTTGTAATTTCAGAACTACTGAAAGAGCCGCAGGAGTTCACTCTCAAACACTTTCTGTAATGGATTCAAGTGACAAAATTATTTGGTCGACAGAAGATGGATCATGTTCATCAACTACAATGTATTTGGAATCGGGAGTATCTTATACTCTACAATACACTACCATTAGTAGTGGAGTAAATGAGTCAGTATCTATGATTACAGATTATTCTGCTGTTGTTTATCAGCCTCTTCTATTAAATGGCGATGGAACTGCTCTAATGAGGTCCCAAACGACACTTGAAGATAGTGAATTAACACAACTTACAGTAGATAACCCGACATATCATAAGAACCCAAAGAGCCTTGATGCGAAATTGATTTACTCTCTTTTCATACCTTGCTTAGGTGTTGGAGCAATGGTTTTCCTGCTCATGAGGAGTATGGCTAGAGGGTATGAATGGGAAATGAACAAATGCTATGGATGTGATTTGTGTGACGATGCATGTCCTGTGAGATTATTCAATGCAGGAGACAAACTTAACATAATCTATAATTCATGGAATAATGAAGATGATGGTGTACCACTCTATTCATGTCTTACATGTACTGCTTGCACTAATGCTTGCCCTCAATTAGTAGATTATGACTCATACATAGATATCAGAAGAAGCCTGATAGTAGGAGGACCACCTGCAACAGAAATCCCACATACGGTACTACAGGCCGTTCTAGCAGCAGAAGCAGAAGAAGATGCAGACGATGCGTTCATCAGCGTAGATGAATATCCTATTGACTCAAATGTAGGATACTATCCTGGTTGCGTAGATTATATTGATCAAGAGATGATTTTTAGCCATGTAAATGAGGGAACTATGAATCTTGGAGATACAACTACTGCTGCTTTCACTCTTTTCGAAGATATGGGTTCTGAAGTAACATACTTGGGGCGGGATTTCTTGAAATGCTGTGGGCATGACCAAAAATGGCAAGGTATGGATGAAGTATTTGATAAGCTCAAATCTTACAATCAAAAGAAATTAGGGGAATCGGGTATTGATACGTTAGTAACATCTTGTGCAGAATGTTTCAAAACTTTTGCAATGGATTATGAATTAGAAGACATGAAAGTAATGCATACAACTGAATATTTAATTGAAAATGGCTTTGATATGAATTTACAATCCGAAGAAGATCTAACAGTGACATATCATGACCCTTGCCGATTAGGAAGACAGATGAACATCTATGATGAACCTAGAGAACTTGTTCAAGCGGTTGAGGGCGTAGAATTGGTAGAAATGGAACATACAAAGGAAGATGGATTGTGTTGTGGAGTTTCAAGTATGATGTCATGTAATGAAAATAGTAGAACTTTAAGAATTCAGAGATTTGATGAGGTTAAGGCTACAGGTGCAGATATAATGCTTACATCATGCCCTAAATGCGTCAGTCATTTCGAATGTCTGAAATTCGAAGGAGATCCAAAGCATGACTTTGAAATTTTGGATGTAGTTTCTTTCCTCGCGAGACAAGTTAATGCTAAGAATCAATAAATTAGGCTAAAAAAGCCAGATAAACAGATATTAATGCAAGTATAATATTAATAGCCACACCAATTAATGTTGCCTTAGCCATTCTGGGGTTTTCATAACCTAATGCAATTAGCCATAGGAAGAATCCTATCAAGGCCCCACAGGGCAAGGAAATCCAGGCTACTTTCAATGATAAGAAAATTGACATAAAAAGCCATAAAGACATAGGTAAGGATAGACCTAGAATAACCATAGAATCTTTCCACCAGACTTCGTTTCCGCTTACACCATTCATGGTTTCTCGGCAGAGAAGGTTAGAAATGAATCTGACTACAAGAAACATAGTATTGAGTAGAAGGATTCTCTCGCAAGCATGATGACTGACGCTTCAGATGTTTCAGAACGTCGTAAAAAACAACAAGAAAAAATACGTATTATGTTGAATACTATAAAAGCAGGTGAAATAGCATCGATAAAAGGCGGAGAAGAAACCGTAGCTTGGGTTAAAGAAGAACTTTGCATAGGATGCGACCAATGTACTATTGTTTGTGATGATGATGCTATCGAACTTTACGACAAACCTTTAGCGAGTCCAATAATGAATATTGAAGTCAACAGAAAGGCCAGAATACTAAGAGACCCCTGTACAGGGTGCAAACTTTGTGTTTTAGCATGCCCTACTGATGCCATAATAATGATAGATAGGTGATATGATGAATGAAGAAGAAGATCCATTAAGATTTGGAGCAGAATTTGGGCCTAAAAGAACTGGGAATAGCACGGGAGTGTCACTTTCAACATTCAAAACATTAGTCTGGGTTTCAAATCTAGGGGGGCTTTTACTTGTTGTCATAGGACTGGAATTAATGATGGTTCAAGCTAAATTCTATATGGCATTATTCTGTATAGTAGCGGGAGTTATAATTGCATTATTCCCATCGAACTATGAGATTGTTGGGATGGATGGGGTTGAAATTGATTCCGGAGAAAATTCAATTTTAGAAGGAGAAAAAGAATAGTATAAATAGAAAATTATGATTAAAGACTATTCCAGTCACTTACGTCATCAATTAAGTCGATTAAATTGCCTTTTCTAATACCATTCTTATAATCAGTGAAATGCATAGCATGGAAAATTCTCATCCCTATAGCCATATCTGGTTGATTGGCAAGAATAGGAGATAAACGCCCATAATCATTAGCCCATTCCATGGCATGAGGTGTTAATTCAGATATTAAATCACTAATAATATTTGGAGTAGTAGCAGTCCCTGCAGGTACTTTTGGACGACTTACTATATGTTTAGGTAATTTTGTTAGATTAGCTGCTTCCCTTAGAGCCATCTTCTCATCTAAACCACTTAATTTCCATTCTAAAGGTATTTTATGAGATTCATTTCTATGTTTTTTTGATAAAAATGGCACCCTTGCTTCTACACCATAGGCCATGCTATGCCTATCCCCCAATCTAAGTTGAAAATTTGTCAATTGCCCTCTATCCAATTCAAATTGCAGGGCATCTCTGAGATTCGAGAATTTATCCTTAGCTGAAAAATTATTGTCAATCCATGGCTGACCTGCTCCAATGTAATTATTATCAATAGAAATATCGCCAAATAAAGATAAACGTTCATCAATTAATCTTGCATGTTCTGACAGAATCTTATGTCTCGAATAGCCTGCATGTAATTCATCAGCACCTTGCCCACAAATACCAACTTTCACTTTTTTAGACATATTTTCGAATAATGGCTGCCAAAAAAGTACAGAAACATCAAGATCTTCGCCACTCCATACAAAATTAGGTAAACCATCCCAAAATTTATCCTTATCTATTATTATTTTATGATGTTTTAATTCATGATTTTGAGCAACATCTACTGCAGCAATCATATCAGGATTCTCTTCATCTCCTGCTACCGTCCAACATTCAGGGATAGAACTTCCCGACGAATTTGCAATATCTTGTGTTATCGCTGCCAATAAACTTGAATCTAAGCCTCCTGATAGAACTAATCCTATTGGAACATCGGACATCATTCGATCTTCCACACTGGAATAAAGTGTATCTAGTAACTCTTTAGCTCCAACTTTTGGATCCCAGAAATTTTCAGGAGAAATTTTTTCTTGATTATATCTAGATACTCCTGTTAATACTGCTCTACCTTCAATATCCAATGACCAAGTTTCGATTGTCCCTTGAGCTACAGATGTAACACCTGAGAATAAAGTCGTATAATCAAGCGGATATTCATAAGCCAATCTAACCGCTAATGAGTTAATATCTGGTTTAGAAATAAATTCAGGGTGAGCATAAAATGATTTAATCTCAGAACCAAAAAGAAGCGACCCATCAGGCATTATTGTTCTGAATAAAGGTTTGACACCCATGGGGTCTCTGGAAAGAATTAATTCTCGAGATAGAGGATCCCATATTGCAAATCCCCAAACGCCATCTAATTTCGATACCCATGACTTATGCTTCTCAGCATTATTGCCGATGATATCTGCATTTTTAGTGCGGAATAAATCGCCTACTTTCTTACCAACTGGTATCTGAGGTGGCTTTTCATTGTTAAATGAAAATTTTCTATGTAGAGCAAGTATAGTTTCTGCGTCACCAGAAGTTTGCCAAGGATAATTAGATATTGAATCCTTAATTTTAGCATGATTATAAATTTCTCCATTTTGAACTAAAACACAACCATGATCAGATTTAATTGGTTGCCATGAACCATCAATATCTACAATCGCTAAACGAGATTGAGATAAGGAAACACCAGCATTACCAACCTCATCCACATACCCTCCGTATCCATCCGGTCCCCTATGTGATAAGCATGCAGCCATAGAGTTTGAAATTGATAGGTCGGCATTACCTAGAATTCCAGTGATACCACACACAAATATGCCTACTATACACTGTTATTTAAGCCAACCAGTCCCAAGTACTGGACTAGAAATAAATTACGTATATACCTAACGAAGCCAGTGAGGCAATAACCCACACCATTACGTAAGTATTCTGTGAAAGTGACGATTCAACGATTTGATCTTGCTCTTTGTCATCCATATCTATCATGCCTTCGAGAAGTAATAAGACTGTAAACATGACGCCATGAGATTTCAGAAAAATGATTCTAAAATAAGTAGGACGATTAATGGGAGTAATACCATAGTGGCATTATCATCTATCCATTTAACACTTGGTAATTCACCTAATACGGTTAGTGGTGCTAAAATCAATGAGGCTAAGAAAGGTGTACCCAAGAAGTATGAACTGCCAAACCAGATGGCATATGATGCTGCTAAACCCCCTAATACAGCCATTTTAAGGCCTCTTTTAGAACGCTTTATTTCACCCATGATAGGATCTACAAATGTCAAACCCCATATCAAAGGAGCCGCATAGAGACCTGATTTCATTCCTTCTGAACTATCTGAACCAGGAGATAATAATAATGCTAAGCATACTGCAAAAGCACCCCAAGCTAAAGCAGATATTTGTTTCGCTTCATATTCTCTCTGACCAATAATTATTATTCCAAAATATAACCTTGTCATTTCAAGGAGAACTAAAGTTAAACATGCATAGGTTACAAATTCATTCGAAGTCAGGGAAAAAAAATTAGAAATATCATCTCCTTTAGTGAAATACAATATAGGAATTATCGCCATAAAGACATGAGTGAATCTTCTGAAAAAATGCCCGCCGATTCCACCTACAGAGTGCTTGGCATGATCGATATCTATTGGGATTTGATTTTCGGTCATAGATTTATCTCCATTTGAATTAATCCTCAAAGTCTTCCCAACGCTTCATCGAGGTTTATCTTTCCTGACTCTAGGTCTAATAATATTTCATTGAAAGAAGGATTGGAAAGTAGTAAATAATCCCAAGCTGAAAGTAGTCTTTCTTTCATTCTAAGAGAATTTCGCTCATTATTGATTTTTAATCTCTCTATCTCATTAATTAAATCAGAAATACCTTCATTATTCAATGCTGAAGTAAGGAGAACCATCTTATTACTATCCTTTTCGGAATAACTAAACGAGTTTTTTATTGAATTTGAAGCATTTAAGGCATTAGGTAAATCAGATTTATTAATCACAATTAAATCTGCTAATTCCATTATTCCTGCTTTTTCCGCTTGAATAATATCTCCACGATCAGGGCCATCTACTAACATCACACGATCAGCAAATGCCACAATACGGATCTCTGATTGCCCACTACCTACTGTTTCAATGATAATTCTTGACCACCCACATAAACTAAGTAAATTAATCATGGAATCTAAAAATGGAATCAAACCACCTGGGTGATTCCTAGTTGCTAAACTACGTACGAATACAGATTTGCTAGAGTCTGCAGAAGACATTCTCATACGATCGGCAAGTAATGCCCCCCCACTTTTCGGAGAGGAGGGATCTACTGCTAATACTGCAACTTTTTCGCCTCTACTTACCCACTCATCTATCATTGTACCAATTAGAGTAGATTTACCTACGCCAGGCGGACCAGTAACTCCTAGTACCCAAGGTTTTGAAGTTTTAAGAGGAATTCTAGCGCCAGACTCTATAGATGACAATAGCCTAGCTAATTCTCTTCTATTGCCATTTATAGCGAGGTCAATACTTTCCTGAATCAATCCCATCTCCACCTAGAATCTTCCCCCACACCTACCTCTAGATTATTTTTTTTACGCTCAGATATAGTTTCTAGAAATTCGATTATTGAAGTAGTAGATGTCCCAGGACCAAAAATAGCCCTCACACCTAAAGAATATAGAAATTCTCTATCTGATTCAGGAATAATTCCTCCAGCGAATACTACAATATCGCTCATCTCATTAGATATCAATTCTTGACATACTTTGGGTATCAGTACATTATGTGCACCAGATAAGGTAGATAGCCCAACTGCAACTGCATCTTCATCCATAACTACACGT
>Ga0206677_10005183_pt1 | contig 10356 bp, 4 predicted proteins | sample M130m12015metaG_FD_155475 | JGI IMG/M metagenome (GOLD analysis project Ga0206677, IMG submission 155475) | Ammonia-oxidizing marine archaeal communities from Monterey Bay, California, United States - M1 30m 12015 | ecosystem: Environmental > Aquatic > Marine > Intertidal zone | place: USA... | reverse complement strand
GGGTACGGTCATTTCGAATAATAACGCCGCTGCGCATCGCGACTCGACCATTTACGTCGGTGTTGCTAAGGTTGCAGGTGGTGCTGGAATCGAATTCGATGACGATTGGGACGAAGGTATCGATCTTCTGGACATTCAGAATAAACAAGCCTTCATCACTCTCATTTGGCAAGACAATACTCGACACAAAATCATTCCTCAACCGGGAGAAACGATGATTCAACTTATGGAACGAGCAGGCCTTCAATCTCTTGATGGCGAACCCATGGAAGTTCGTGATAATCATAAAGAGAATGTTTCTAGTAATATAGCGAACGATATGATTGGACGTTCGTTCTTTGTCGTTCCAGAAAGAATTCGCGGTGGTGCTTCAGGGATTCCGCGTGAGCGTTTGGTCGAACTCAAAGTCGAGTATCCTTCTCTTCGCCCAGTTCGAATTCATACCAACGCGACTCATACTTCAATGATTTCTCTTCAGTTTCCATCCAAGGGTAAAACAAGTAATGGTTTTTGGCAAATTGCCATTCATTGTCCAAACGCGTCATCTGGTTTACCGCATACATATGTACTCAATCACGAAAAAATCACACAACGTCCTCGTGTATCCATCTTTAGTGGAAATCCTCCAAATGTTTCCTACGGGGCCGGTTCAAGCCAAACGCTTCCAGGAACTAATAAACCAGGCTATTGGGTGTGTCACGGCCAAATTTTGCCACATTTGAATCAAATTGGATACGATCCAATTCGCCGTATTGGCGCTTACATCAATCATATTCAAAATCTATTGAACGCCTAATGTCAAATTTAACAGAAACAACAACCCTTCACAACATAAGATCTTGAAAACCAACGGAGATGAAAAATATGCAAAACCAAATGATACCCCTAACTGTAGCCAACACCCTTGATCAATCCCAAAAGCAACGGGTCGAGGTACCTCAGAACGCCACCCTGAAGCAAGCTGTTCAGGGCATGAAACTCGCGCCGAAAGGACAGTTTGACATCTATGACGCAATGGGTACGGTCATTTCGAATAATAACGCCGCTGCGCATCGCGACTCGACCATTTACGTCGGTGTTGCTAAGGTTGCAGGTGGTGCTGGAATCGAATTCGATGACGATTGGGACGAAGGTATCGATCTTGACAACATTCCGATTAAACAAGCACATTTAACTCTCATTATGCAAGATGGCACTCGACATAACATCAATCCACAACAGGGTGAAACTGTAATGCAAGTTGTTGAACGGGCAGGCCTTCGCCCTCGAGACGGCTCTCCTCTGGAGGTACGTGATAACCATCAAGAGGTGGTTTCTAATTTAATGGCCAACGACATGATTGGACGCTCGTTCTTTGTCGTTCCACAACGTATTCCTGGTGGAGGCCGGCGAATGTCTCGCCCGAAAGACCATCCAGCATTGGTACCTAAGGAAATTATTGACCAAACTACCGTGTTCACACAACCACGCGGACGTCTTGAGATGGGTGGATTGTTGATCGGACATATTGATCATGAAGGAAACAATGTGGTTACATGTGGATTCTTTCCAAAACAAACCGAAGCCTCTCCAGGATATTGTGAATTTGATGGCGGAGCTCTTGCAATGGCAATGGATGCTTGTGATATGGCCAACAGCCGTTGCGGCGGACCTCATACTCCAAATATTCAGATCATCGGATGGATCCACACTCACCCAGATATCGGTATTTTCTTGTCAGGAATTGATATCAATACATTTGGCCATCTTCGCTCAAACCGTCAAGATGGGCGCTTTGTTGCTGTTGTTGTCGATCCGCTACGGAAGGAACACGGTGTTTTTAACTCTGAAAAGTCTGCACGAAACGAGGATGCACAATCCGCGAATGCGGTTATTAAACTCAGTGAAGATCTCGAGGCTCGGTACAATAAATTCCTCACTCGAATGCGCTATTTTCAGAACGTAAAAGGAAAGGAAGAAATTCCGTTCATCATGCCAGGATTGCTCTACAGTCATCGCAAGGCACTTGGAGATGAGGATGATATTCTCGAAGCACGGTTCCAGACCATCGATAAATTAACCCGCGGGCACGATGACATTTTGTCAAAGACGGTACCCCAAATCCGTAAGAGTTTTGACTCTATCAGGGAATCATTTTCTCATGCACACGATCAACTGGATCGGAAGACCAGTCAATTGTTGTCGAAGGTAAAGGAAGAATCCACTGCTCGAGCTGCTTTGCAAATGAAGTTAAGTGGAAAGATAGATGACTCAACCCGTGTCCTAAAGTCGCTTGTGGCTGCAGAACTGAAGAAGGAATCTACTGCTCGTAAAGAGCTCGAGCAATGCGTCAAAGAGCTCATTCAGAAAGTTGACGATATGCAAAGAACGAATGAAGAACTGATTGCTGAAAACAAGCGTTTGAATCTGTTAAAGAGACAACTACCCGTCAAACTCGCATTGAAAATTCATCGAAAAACCACTTCAACAGACGAAGTGAAACCGATCGAAATCACTGATCTTTCAGAACAGAAGGCCATGGCGGGTGCGTGATTAAACCACGTGTATAACTTAACAGTAATTCGCAGTCTTCGTTCAGTTGTTCGATGGTATAGTCTGGAGAATTTGGGTCTTCGACATGAACGACTCTACTCCAAAATTGCACTCTCTCATTGAGCTGTGCAAACATACTCTGCCGATCAAAAGACTGTAGCCATTTTTTGAGTTTACGAGTATGTGACCTGGAAACTTTCCCCGACAGAATGTCACTTGAGAAGTGGTTAACGATTTGATGCCCCGATGCCTTTCTTTTTGTCTTTTTATCGACCAGTTGATTCGGATAACCGTTCGTGTTCATTCGCTCAAGGTGAATTCTTCCAATACATGTTAACAGAGCTCTAAAAAACAGTGCGGCTCCGATTTGCGTGAACGTTTTTGCTTCCATTTTACCAAGGACATCTGTAACTGCCGAGGTGCTAATTTGGTGGTATTTTTGTTTATGTACTTCGAAGTGTGAGCCCATTTGTTGTATCAATTCACGGTATTGGTGGTTGGTGGAAAAGAGCGGTTGAGCATTATCTGTTGAACCTTGAATAACCTCTAGTCGGTCGATAAGGGAAGAACTCGTGGGGTCTTCAAATTCGTCCATTAAGGCCTTAGCGACCCATCCGCTGCCTCCGCTAACGAACATGAACATGATCAGTGCTGCAAGACCAATTCCCGAAACTCCACCAATTACTATATTTGTGTCTATGTTCGAATCTTCTTCTGTGCTTTTGGTTTCAACAGCTGTACATCCATTCTCATCGATGGGATAATCGGTTGTTTGTGGACATTGGTCGTATGTGTCGAAAATCCCGTCATTATCATCATCTGAATCTTCAGATTCATCAAGACATCCATCATTGTCCCAATCATTTACTTGGTTACTTTCCCAATTGAGAATTCCTTTTTGGCATTCATCTCGATCATCCTCGATTGTATCGTTGTCATCGTCATCATCCTCGAAAATATCAGCACAACCATCTTGATCATAATCACTAATTGTGTTACTTTGCCACTCATTTAGGCTAAGGTGACAAGAATCATTGATGTCTAAGACAAAGTCTTCATCGTCGTCTAAATCTTCACTTAGATCATTGCATCCGTCCAAATCATAGTCCAATTCTGAAGAAGATGTCCAATTGAGCATTCCGGTCGGGCATTGGTCTTCATCATCTTCCCTTCCATCGTTATCATCATCGCTGTCTTCTGTACTGTCTTGGCAACCATCATTATCCCAATCGTCTCCGTTGAAAGCAATATTTCCTTTCGGGCATGTATCGATGGTATCGTTGAGGTTGTCATTATCGTCATCAGAATCTTCCAAGTCAAAACATCCGTCTGCGTCCCAATCGTCATTTGAAGTCAAAACCGAAGAAAGATATCCTCGAGGACACAAGTCATTTTCATCATTCAGACCGTCATTGTCATCATTCAAGTCTTCGCTTTCATCATGACATCCATCCCCATCATAATCGTTTATCGCTCTGTCCCATTCGATTACTCCACGGGGACATTCATCGTTAACATCCAGTGCAAGGTCGTTGTCGTCATCATTATCTTCTACACTGTCTTTACACCCGTCGAGGTCATGGTCAGAATCATCCGAACTGAGCCAGTTTAGTTCTCCACGGGGGCATGAATCGTTTGGATCAAGAATTCCGTCATCATCATCATCATCATCTTCAACAGCATCAAGGCACCCGTCAGAGTCGTAATCTAATTGCTGGGATGAAACCCACCCCATACTTCCCTGAGAGCATGTATCGACAATATCGAGGAGGCCATCATTATCATCGTCTAGGTCTTCTTCAGTATCTTCGCATCCATCTTGGTCGTAATCATTGACACTCGAACTTATCCAATTTAATTTACCCGCTTGACATTGGTCTTCACTATCGTTTATCGAATCGTTATCGTCATCATTGTCTTCCGAACTGTCGAGACATCCATCCCCATCATAATCCACTCCCGGAGACGAAATGAAGAATTCTCCTTTGGGACATAAGTCCTGAAGATCGTTTCTTCCATCACCATCATCATCATCATCTTCCACAGAATCTCTACATCCATCAGCGTCGTAATCTGTTGATGGAGTGGAAATCCAATCGTTCATTCCGTTTGGACATGAGTCATCAACATCTTCAATCCCGTCACCATCCGCATCAGTAATGGCCTGTTGTTGAATATCAGAGTAAATGTCAAATTCGTAAACGCGAGTTTCAGTAGAAGCATCACAATCTTGGACACTGTGGCCTGATTTTAATTTAACAAGAACATTTCCAACATCGTCCATGTAAGAGCTGGAACGAGAAATGTTGTAATCAGAGCCACCGGTTGATGTAGAATTCACGACCTCGACAAATGAAAATGAATTTTTATTGTAAACTGCCACGGATGCGTAACCATCGGGTGCATCTGAATCTCCAATGAAAACAAGATTGAATATCAAATAAAACGGCTTCGAAGATTGATTTGTAACGAGGGTGTAATCAATTTCAATCGTTGTTCCAGCACTCGGGTTTGAGCCCGAAAAGCAGGTCTGAGTTCGTAGAAGAACAGGGTCTCCGCTTTGAGAGCCAACTCCATCATATGCATTTGATGGGTCCATGTAATACCCGTCCCCAGTCATCGTAACTGTATGACTTGATGATTGGTTTTGATGTATTTCTGTCCATTCAGCCGCAGAAATTATTGGACTTAAAGCAAGCATAAGAAAGCACAACGTTGTTGCTAAAGGCCACTTGATTTTCATTCTTCTTCCTCTCTAAACATAGAAGCATAAATCATGCTCTCTTCTTCAGTTGGTACTCCTTCATCCACAGAAGGAATTGAATAAACAGGACCGTTCCCCGGAACCCATTCACTCATCAAATCCCAACCTTTTTTACGTTTAATACTTCCACTGATTGAGTCATACTCTGAGATTAAATCATCACGGTCGCTTTTATCAGCTCTCGTTTTCCAATAATTTTTGGTTAGCTTTTCTTTCTTTCTTGCTCGTTGAATCATATCAGGTATCTTTTCCCATTTCTGACCTTCAACATTGGAACTTTTTCTTTTGGTTAATCCTGCACAAAACGAGAATCTTATGTATGAATTCGGAAATTCAAGTTTCAATAATTTATCCAATTCTTTCAGTTGTTGTTGAAGCGTTTCATCTTCTTCTCCAATGACTCCCCTTCGCACAAGGAGAAGGTCGTCTCCTGCAGCAACCCATGCTCCAATTTCACCAAAATGTTTTGAATCCGTATCAACTATTTGAGATATAGAACTCCACCACTTTGAGTTAAACCTGAAAGACTTACGGGCTTTCAAAATACTTAATTGCTCTTGAGTTTCAAGTTTATACAATTTGAAATTCTCATCATCTTCTTCATCAAGTATTGATTGAGTGTTCAAGCTGTTTTTTTGTAACATTTGGCGCACCTTCTTTTGCATTCCAATATTGTTTTGACGTGATTGTTTTAACACCTCTAAGTGCTCTTCTGAAATACCATCTTTCTTAGGTGGCTGGTGAAAGTGAAGTATTTGTTCCAATATTTTTGGAGTCTTTGAAATTGGAGTGCCAAACATTGAGCCTAGAGCATTGAGGTCTAGAAATGTACATGAATGATACCCCACTGATTCTGGAATGCTCTTTCCTTTTCGGCGAATGCTTGAATCGCGCCTTTGCTGCGCCTCTCCAATTCGAAACATAAGAGCATGTGGAAAACAAACCTCTTGAATTTCAAATTGCCTCTCTTTTACAGATTTAGAGATTGACTCTGGAGAGTCGCATTCATTGGAGCACAGCGAACAGTCAAATTGATTTTTTTCCGTCTTTGCGTAGAGATTTACACCTGTGAGCTTTATTGGGGGAAAGAATTCGATGGTTCTTTTCTCTCCGATGAATCTTTCGTAAGCAGCCCGTTTAGGCCTCGGAGGGTTCGTATCTGTGTGCCATTCTATTGAAGGAAACTGAGGTTTGTTTATTCTTCCATCCCCGTAATCGCGTAAAGTTCGTTCAATAATATCTTGAAACGGATGAGGTTTCTTTGAAAGAAGAAATGAGTTTTCAATTACTCTCTTCATCTCGCCCTCTACATCATCGTTCTTCGTGAGAAATTCAATTCTACCCCCTCCATCAATTATGACGCATCCAGGCCGGTATTCCGTGATTATATATTGCCTGATTTTGGCGAATAAGCACTCTAACATCACAGATGCGCCAATAAGTAAGTTGTGACGAGTGTTTTGTACATATGGGTAATTTTTTGAATTTACTGTTGACCATTCTTCAATCCAATGTTGGATTGAACAGAATTTAATTTGGTGAGTATGTTGCACTCTGTTCACTTTTTCAGATACGACTAGATTCAGTTTGATATTCTTCATCGATTTGGAATCGCACCACCATTTTTCTCGCCGCTTTTTTTGGCTCGAATGTAAGTTATTTAGAAATAAATGTTCATAATGGGATGCCGATTTTTCATTATTTTCATCATCGATTTCATCAATGTTTGATTCCCGATTCACATAGACTCGAATTACCTTGAAAAGCAGAGTTAAGCATGTTTTATGTAATGCTCCGAGTTGATCTTTTTCTAATTCTCCCTTTTTTCCATATTCGTATTTTCGAGCATCCAAAGCCAATATTGCACTTCGAACGGAATGGGCTTTAATCGAGGGTTTTTCAATCAATTCTTCAGGTACTGGTAAACTATCGAGAAATAAGGAGAGTTGAAGCGCCTTCACAGACATTGGGTGTGTTGGCCAATCCAGTGGATACATTCCTCTGCCAATTTCAGGATAGCCAGCTACAATCTGGATGAAACGTAGGTGACGCTCCTCATCCTCTAAATCAACAGTTGGCGCACCAGTGGGCCATTGTTGCAGTAACTCCGCCATAAATTCGAGAGGATGTTCATGGCCCATTTTATCTGCATCCCATTCGGGTTTACATTCGCTGCCATCTCTGCACCACGGGTCAAGAGAACCAGTAGGCTGAGCAGTCATGCTTCGTGCTTCAGTTCCTAATACAAAAAGATGTTTTCTAAAGAGAATGAAGCCGTAAAAATTCGATAAGAATACTCATAGTTTAACAATGAATAGTACAAATCAATCTTCATTTTTTATAATCTCGCAATGCAAGAGGTATGCGACAACATCGTCTTCAAGATCGACATTCGAATATTCAGCACCCGATTTGGTAACTACCGTAATATTGTAACCAGTCCAAGTACCACGGTTCTTTTTTTCATCAAAGAATACCTTCCATTTGCTGGCTCCGATTGTGATTGGTTTGTTTTTAAGTTGATCAACATTTAGCAGGAAAAAAGACTTTTTCGTCCCGTCAATTTTTTCAACATCTTCAAGAAGAATTCTATCAGAAAATATAGTGTTTCTTTCCATGAAAGCGATCCCTTCTTCCTCTTTCAATTTTTTCTCTTGGATTATTTTTTCTCTTCCTTTTTGTATTGCTTCGACGATTGATTTTTCGGAGTTGGCAGCATTCTCCGCTGCTTTTTTTGCTTTCTCAATCACTCCAGCTCTTCTCTTCTCTTCATTGGCGGCCTTTTTTGCTGCTTTTTTTGCTTTCTCAATCGCCTTTTTTTCTTCTTTTTCTGTAATTTCTTCTTCTGTACGTTTACCCGTTTTCAATCGATGCAATATCCGCTTAGGGTATTGAAGTTCCCACCAACTGCAGATTACGACCTTATGCTTGTAAGCTATATCATCAAACTTGTATGAATCTGACGCAATGACCAAGATAGGAATCTGCCCGTGACGGTGGCCCAGTACAGCGACTTCGCCCATGAGTTGGCCGATATACTTGTGTAATTGGTGTTCTTGTAAATTAATTGTTGATTTAGCTTCACCAATCACAACTCCGTAATCTGTAATGCAGTATATGTCAATGTCATCCTCAGTGCCAAGTCTAAAATCACCGGTAAGTAGGTGGCTATGTATTCCTGTCATGGAGAAATCACTTTTCCAATAAAGATGAATCATATGGGCGGCCAAATCTTCGAGCCAAATACCGATTTGCTTTCCTTCTTCGCCAAGCGCTAAAATTCTATCTTGGTTAACGCTAATTTCAAAATAAGAAGGATGTTTCAGTTTCCCTTTAGGTTGCTTGAATCGTTTAGAAACCACGGTAATATTATTTCCCTCATCGTCAGAAAAGTTCCCTGGACGCGGCCTGATTAACTCATTGTTCGGGTGCCGGTTCTCGAGAATACAAGCCAATGCAATCCTTAACTGGTGAAGGAACTTTTCGTCTTGAGATAAAAAAACTCCTTTGGTAGGCACTCTCTTGCGCAACAGCATTTGCGACAAATTTGGAAGTGGCTTTTTCTTAATATTTATCTGCTCCGAAATTCGGTAAGACTCGAACTTGTATGGGTCAGTATACCACTTTTGGTAATCAACATTCGCCTTTGTTAAAGTTTTCATCATTATGTCTTGAAATCCCGTGAACCCAGAATTAAGTTCAACAAATGTGCCACCCACCTTAGGTATCTCCGGTAAGATAGGCAAGGTATCGTCTAAACTTTGTATCTCCATTAAGTGAAATTCTATGCCCATATTTGGAAGTGGGTTTGATTTGATAAAATCAGAATTCATTTCTTTGAGGTAGTCTAAATGCCCAGCAATGTCTCCATTCAAATAGTAGATTAGCCAGGCAATTTTCCCCTCAATTTCTAATGTTCTTTGTTTGTTTTTTGATGTATTCAATACCCACAAGACGACATGGCTTGGTTCATGTAACATTATTGAAAGAGCAGTTGGAGTGATATCGTTGATATTTACAATGATGTGGAGACATGATGTGTTTGACTTTGCACTTCCATTTGGGAATTCAGGCAATGGGACATTCGAAAAAAATTCATTTTCCACTGGCTTGAAAAAGCCGCCTCTCGAGGGATCGACATTCCTCTTGGTATCGATTGGGAAGCGGTCATGGTCCACGAATTTATCTTGGGTAACGGAAAAAACATACCTATCTTCCGAATTAAGCCGACATAAAACCCCCATCTCTTTCGCTGTTTGATGCGTTGAGCTTTTAGAACCCCTCCATCCGAGATGAATTTTTTCGCCTTGAAGTTCGACATCCGTTGGCGTTGCTACCAATTCTCCACCGTGATAGATTTCATGTGTTTTGCCTTTCTCCACATGTTTAAGTTCGAATAATTTCCAAATAACTCCATCAGTCAACGGTTCCAATTTTTTGGTAACTCCGCGTGATAAAAAGTATGTCGAGTTTTTCCAATCCATGGTAAGAGTTTCACATTTAGGAAACGCGTGAAGAAGACAACCTCTAAACAACAAAGTAGATCCAGTAGTTGAAATTAAAGTCTCTTTTTCATTTAATGACTCTTTAAACATGTATAATTCTGCGAGTAATTCCTGAATTGTAGCGCCAATGACGGGAAAGGTAATACGAGTATATTCTGCTTTCGAACCGAGTTCTTTCGCAATTGATTTCACTCTATCAAACTTCTCATCAGTCATCGTTTCAGGAGAACAGAGTAAAATCACTTCTTCTACATCTTCAAGAAGTCCAATTCGAACAAGTCCCGCCCAGGTGAACCCAGTAGGTTGGATTATTCGAACCATGAAATTAAATTCTCCATGATTCTAATAGTTGTTCCTGTTAGAGATTTAATTCGATGGCAAGCGCATTGGCGAGATAGTGATACTCATCGACATGGTTGTAGAGTTGAGCAGAGATTCGAATGTAACGCCCTTTGGGCGACTCCCACGACCAGACAGGGACTTGAATCCCATACTTGTCTTGCAAGACCTTGTGCAACGGGTCAGGCTCATGGAGCGGAATGCCGGCGCTGCCAC
>Ga0206677_10005182_pt1 | contig 10357 bp, 12 predicted proteins | sample M130m12015metaG_FD_155475 | JGI IMG/M metagenome (GOLD analysis project Ga0206677, IMG submission 155475) | Ammonia-oxidizing marine archaeal communities from Monterey Bay, California, United States - M1 30m 12015 | ecosystem: Environmental > Aquatic > Marine > Intertidal zone | place: USA... | reverse complement strand
GTTTACGTGGGGTTTCGAGCGTTCAAACTTTTCCTTAGCCATGGGTGGGCAGCCTTATATGTTAAAGGGGGCACGCGGCCCGCGATTGTGATATGGCCGGGCAGATATTGGAGAGCGCGACGAAAATCAAGACCCTTGTTACAAAGCCCTCAGACCCGCCTTCACTCACTGCTGGATTGGCCAGCGTCCTCTTGAGCATCATCGGGCAAAAAGACAATGGTATCTGGTCCCTCAAACCAAGGTTGTTTGCGCAGCCAGTCTTCGGTTTTTCTTGCGGCTTGCTCAGAGAGATCGCGCATTTGCTGCGCGCGGCTACGGGTGAAACCCGAACCTAAAATGGACCCACTGGTAAGCTGTTCGATCACCGTGATTTGATGCGGCTCTTCTGTGAGGACTTTGCCGCTATGATCCTCAACCACGATGACCGTGAAAATCAAAATCGACTTGGGCGCCGCAAAAAAGGGAATGCCCGGCTTGGCCAGGACATATCCGCCGGCCGTGATGCCCAGATGGTAATAAGATCCGCCTTCGAATCTCGAGAACCTTTCGTTGAAGGCCAAGTCTAGGGCCTGCATCCATTCCTCGCGGCTGGCGCTGCGCGACAGCGGGCCTTTGGCCAATTGCGCCTCAGCACGCGGGACCAATTGCCCCAATCTGAAATTGCCAATGGGCACAATTTCTTCATTCAGATCCCGAGTCGGCGCCGCGCAGGCCGCAGACAAAAGCACCAAAACGACCGAGGCGAAACGCATCAACATATCAGCTCCTTCTTGCGTCCAATCTGCTAACAAGCCCGCGCCAGCATGGCAACATAAAGACGATCGCCCTGCCCTATTCGGCACAAATTTGTTGAATGGCCTGCCACTGCTCTGGTGACACAGTCTTTTTGTAATCGCGCTCCAGCTGCACGGCGGCTCGGGCATGGGCCGCACGCGCGGCGCTGGGGGGATGCGAGCTGATCCACCCCAGATCTAAGGCCGAGTTTCCCATCTCCTCAAGCAGCAGTTCAAAAAATTCCGCCAATGCTTCTGGAGATACGCCGGCCTTTCTCATTTGCGCCAAAGCAAAGTCATCGGCCCGGGCCTCAACATCGCGGGAGTTTTTAGCCGAAATCAACGCCTCCCCGGCAAGGGCCAATGCGGCCCCGCCTGTCGCATCCCCGAGCACCAGAGATAATAAGCCCGCCCTGCCTGCCGCGCGCAACGCTTGTTCAATGGGATCTCTTTGCGCCACATAAAGTCATCGGCCCGGGCCTCAACATCGCGGGAGTTTTTAGCCGAAATCAACGCCTCCCCGGCAAGGGCCAATGCGGCCCCGCCTGTCGCATCTCCGAGCACCAGAGATAATAAGCCCGCCCTGCCTGCCGCGCGCAATGCTTGTTCAATGGGATCTCTTTGCGCCACATGGCCCAGCTCATGAGCTAAAACTGCGGCCAATTGATCTGATGTCTCGGCCATGTCGATCAAACCGCGCATGACGATGATATGGCCACCGGGAAGGGCGAAGGCATTGATCATCGCGTGATCCACCACCCCCACCTGAATGGCATAAGGAAACTCCTGCCCTTGCTGCAATGCCTGCGCCATCTGCTCCAAAGCCATTTGGCCCTTGGGGTTGGTGCAGCGCCAATCGCCGGCGTCTTTGTCTAACAAAAGGCGCTCGATGTGTCGCAAGACGGCACTGCCAACTCTGGTTTCCCGCTCCGGTGGGATAAAAACGGCCAATTGCCCAGCCAAGGCTGGTACAATTACAAAAACCATGAGCGCAACAGCTGCGGTGCTGGCCCCGACCCAAGCCACAATTTTTCCCCAGGTTCGGGGGGTGACTGTCGCTTTGGTGAGGTTGGGGCAAGCGGCTTTGATCGCCGCAATGGCACGCGCATTGGCCAAAATAACACGCGCCTCACCCGGATCCACCGCCCCTGAGCACAGAACCATCCCGGCCCCTGCATCATCGCGCATCTGCCGCAGCGTCTCCAAAGGCCAAATATCGAGGTCTGCGCCCAAGTGGTCATGGATGGTCAAACGCTGGCTCTCAACATCCAGCGAGACAAAAACCTGCCGACGCTGTGCCGAGCGCCCATCAAAATATCGCGCATCCACCCATATCCACCCATGTGAAACCCACTTTAGAATGCTCCTCCGATATCCAGCGCATCGGCGAAACCATCCGCATCGGCCATACGATCCCCGGCTCGCTGGTGTATTTGCTCTAGCGGCTGCGCATTCTCGACCCGCAGCGTGTCAACGTAATGGCCGAGAATCGGTGCGGAAATAAACACGGTCACAAGCGCGCCAATGAGCACGAGGGAGGCTAAATAGCCTAAGCCCGCAACCAGAGCGACAGCCACGCCGGCACCTGCGAAGATGCCGATCCCAGCGCCGCCGCCGTTCAAGACAGATCCACCGGAGGCTAAAACAATGCCAAATACCAACCACAAAACAACACTCAAAACTATAGACGATATCGCGATGAGAATGATCCCCAGTACACATATGCCGATCACCTGGTGGCTGGAGGCATTGGAGGTGAAGCGCACCGTGCCGTCGAGGAGTTTATGGGCGGTGAGGTATTTGAAACTTTCCACTTGGTAGTAAACAAGCCCGCAAAGGAACCAAATAGAGCCAGCAATGATTATAACAGTGCCCAAACCCCTGGCCGAGCCAAAAATACCGACTGCGCCGCCCAGTACCAGCACAGCTAATGCAATAAGCAGATGCTTCATTGCCGGGTACAACCCCCACCACTGCCCCTCCTGCTCAAAGTTCGCATCGCCATACCACATGCGATCAGTCATGTATTTTTCCAGACGAAATGTCGCCAGGGGTATGAGCAGTCCGAAGGTCACAAGCGACAAGGCAAAATAAAGCAGTGCCCGCCAAACATAGCCCAAAGCCGCGGCATCCAGACCAAATCGCAGACCACGCCACCGGGTGCGCGACAGCATATAGCGCCGCGAACGGTATTGCGCGTAAAAGATTAAGGGCAGCACCGCCAAGCCGGTGACATAGGTTACGCCCAACTGTATCAGCACATCCCTCGGGCCGCTCGGCTCCAAGGTCACCGCGCCCCAAAGATTAAATCCGATGAAACTTAACCCAACTTGCAACAGGCCCAAATAAACCGCGAGAACGACCAAGGCGATCAGAAAGCCTAAGAATTTTTCCAACCCAGTGCCGGTATATTCAAAGGAATCTCCCCCTGCATCAATCGCCGACCAGATATATCGGCGCAGGCGCGTTCGGGCCCAAAATCGGTAGATCCCCAAAGTCAGGACTGTCAAAAACCCTGTCCAAAAGGCAAGCCAAAAAAGTTTTGACTTTTCAGTCAAAAAAGCGCCATCAAGGGGCGCCGGCGCCAAAGCTGCGCCCTCCCCCTGCGAAGCCAAAGTATCAGTCATGGATTTAATCCTGCAATTACATATTATTATATTACAGTTTAATCACTTGGTGAAGCAATTGTCACGGGGAAATCCGCGCGGTGCCATGCGGCCAGCACTGGCGCGTTTGCCCATCCATTCGACCAGTTCCGCAGCCTCAACCACACGATTGCGCCCGGCCGGATCTTTCCATGATAGCCCCGCTTCTTGGTAGAATGTCGTGGCATCGGATAGGCCGCCGTCTTTATATTTTTGCAAGCGCACGCCCTTGCCGCGGCCCATTTCTGGCAGCTCATCAATCGCAAAGACTAAAACCTTACGATTTTCACCAACACAGGCCACATGATCTCCGACCACTGGGCAAGACAGAAGCGCCTTTACATCATCCTTGACGTTCAGCACCTGCCGCCCGCTGCGCGTTTGCGCAACAATCTCGGTTTCGGGCACCACAAACCCATCACCAGCCGTTGAGGCAACCAAACGCTTGACCGACGGGTCATGGATAAAGAAATCCACAATCTCAACGTCATTTGGTAAATCTACCATCAACCGCAGGGGCTCGCCCATGCCGCGTCCACCAGGCAGGTTGTCCGCCAAAAGCGTATAGAAGCGACCGTTGCTGCCGAATACGATCAGCTTATCTGTGGTCTGCGCATGGAAGACAAAGCGGCCCTCGTCACCATCTCTGTATTTCAAAGGCTTGTCCACAGCCACATGACCTGACAGCGCCCGGATCCAGCCCATTTTAGAGCAAACAACCGTCACGGGTTCACGTTCGATCATCGCCTCAAGCGGCACATCTTCCACCTCGCCAGCAATGGCAAAAGCGGTGCGGCGGGCGCCGCCTGCGTAGTCTTTGCCGAAGGCTTTGCGCGTGGCGCGCAATTGCTCACTGATTTTCGCCCATTGCAAAGCTTCATCAGAAATCAAATCGTCCAAACTGGCCCGCTCTTGTTGCAAAGCATCGCGCTCACGGCGCAATTCCATCTCTTCCAAACGCCGCAGGCTGCGCAGGCGCATATTCAAAATGGCTTCCGCCTGCACTTCTGACAGTTCCTCTTGGCCCTCCACCGCTTTGCGATACCTCAGCGGGCCGATATAGTCGCTCTCAGACATCGCCCGCGGATGATCCCGGCCCCAGTCTTCAAACATCAGTGCGGTTTTCGGCTCCTCATCATAACGGATGATATCAATCACCCGATCGAGATTGAGAAACGCCAGAATAAAGCCCTCTAAGACTTCCAGACGATGGTCGATTTTCGCCAAACGATGCTCAGAGCGCCGGACCAGGACCTCTTGCCGGTGGTCAAGAAAGGCGCGCAGCACCTCTTTCATACTACAGACCTTCGGGGTTAGCCCGTCAATCAACACGTTCATATTCAAACTGAACCGCAGCTCAAGATCGCTGTTGCGATAGAGCATATTCATCAGCAAGTCCGGTTCGACATTCTTACTGCGCGGTTCCAGAACAATCCGCAGATCCTCCGCCGATTCATCGCGCACATCGCCCAAAATTGGTACTTTTTTAGTTTGGATGACCTCGGCCAATTTCTCGATCAGCTTTGACTTTTGCACCTGATACGGAATTTCCGTGACCACAATCTGCCAAAGCCCGCGGCCAAGATCTTCAACTTCCCATTTGCACCGCAAACGAAACGAGCCGCGCCCGGTGCGATAGGCCTGTGCGATATTCTCTGGCGGCTCAACCAAAATACCGCCGGTCGGAAAATCGGGACCGGGCACATATTGCAACAATGTATCATCGCGGGCATCGGGGCTTTTGACCAAATGCAAACAGGCATCAATCAGCTCTGAAATGTTATGTGGTGGGATATTGGTGGCCATGCCCACGGCAATACCGCTGCTGCCATTGGCCAGAAGATTGGGGAAGGTTGCCGGCAAGACCACCGGCTCGGTGAGCGTGCCGTCGTAGTTTTCTCTAAAATCAACTGCATTTTCCGACAGGCCTTCCAAAAGCGCCTCAGCGACAATGGTCATCCGCGCTTCTGTGTAGCGGCTCGCGGCGGGGTTGTCGCCATCGATATTGCCAAAATTGCCCTGACCATCCACCAGAGGATAGCGCACGTTGAAATCCTGCGCCAAGCGGGCCATGGCGTCATAGATGGCCGCATCCCCATGGGGGTGGTAGTTGCCCATGACATCGCCAGAAATTTTTGCAGATTTGCGAAATCCGCCGTTGGCATTCAGCTTCAATTCGCGCATCGCATAGAGAATGCGGCGGTGAACCGGTTTCAAACCATCTCGCGCATCAGGCAGAGCGCGATGCATGATCGTCGAGAGCGCATAGGTCAGATAGCGCTCACCAATGGCCCGGCGAAGCGGTTCTGTCATTTCACTTGGATTTGGCGCGGTATCGTTGATCTGGTCTGACATGGCTTGGGTGTATCTGCCGAAAACTTGCAGGTCCAGCCCTACTCCATGGCGATCTGCGCGAAAATCTCTCCGCGCGATCAAAACGCTCATCCCAGAGGCCGCCCACCCGCATTAAGGCGTTGACCCAGCCGTTGGAATTCAGGCAAGTGGGCGCAGAAACACACGGGGGCATTTATGCAAAAATCAATTCTGATCACAGGGTGCTCTTCGGGCATCGGTTTAGACTGCGCCGAAACGCTCCATGCGATGGGCTGGAAAGTCTTTGCCAGTTGCCGAAAGCAAGCCGATTGTGACCGGCTTGAAGCTATGGGTCTCACCTCACCGCGTCTAGATCACGCGGATGCCGACTCTATTCGGGATACGATTGAGCAAGTAAAGCATGCAACCGGCGGCACGCTTGATGCGGTGTTCAACAATGGGGCCTTTGCCGTGCCCGGCGCCGTAGAGGATTTACCAACCGACGCCCTACGCGCCATCTATGAAACCAATGTTTTTGGATATCATGAGGTCATTCGGCAGGTCCTGCCGATCATGCGGGCGCAAGGCCATGGGCGCATTCTCAATTGTTCGTCGGTCTTGGGCTTTATCACCCTGCGCTTTCGCGGCGCATATAACTCAACCAAATTCGCCCTCGAAGGATTGACCGACACCCTGCGCATTGAGATGCGCGACACCGGGATCAAGGTGATACTGATTGAACCTGGCCCCATTGACACAAAGATTCGTGAAAATTCCATCCCACATTTCGAAAAATGGATTGATTGGGAAAACTCGCCCCGCCGGGCACAATATGAGCAGGGGTTGATCCAGCGGCTCTATAGCCCGTCCGAGAAGCCAGAGACCTTTGAGCTGCCTGCCTCGGCTGTTACAGCAAAGGTTGTGAAGGCTCTGCACAGCGCCAACCCGAAGCCGCGCTACTATATCACCACACCCACCTATGTCATGGGGTTCTTGCGACGCGTCCTGCCGACGCGCGCCCTCGATTGGCTTTTGGTGCGGATGTAATGTCGCATGGGATTGGTCTTTGCCAAAAATTCCCCTAAGTGAAGCTTAACCGTCAGGAGGTGTTCCATGGGCAACGATCCACTTTTTATCATCGCCACGCTCGCCTGCGTTGTGGTTTTGGCCATATTGGCTTTGGGCATTGGTAGTTTTGCAAAGGGCGGCGAGTTTGCCCGCAAACATTCCAACCGTCTGATGCGATACCGGATTGCCGCCCAATTCGTGGCCGTTGTTTTGATTCTCCTCGCTGTCTTCTTTGGAAAGGGCTAACCATGGTTGTGCTCAATAAAATCTACACAAAAACCGGAGATGCCGGCACCACTGCACTTGGCAATGGAGCGCGCGTTGAGAAACATGCCTTGCGGGTGAACGCCTATGGCACCGTTGACGAAACCAACGCCACGGTTGGGCTGGCACGGCAATATTCAACGGGTGAGCTGGACGCGCAATTGGCGGCCATACAAAACGACCTCTTCGATCTTGGCGCAGATCTGTGCCGGCCAGATATGGAAAAAGACGCTCAAGCAGAATATCAGCCCCTGCGCATGAGCGAGGCACAGGTGGCGCGCCTGGAGGCAGAAATCGACGCGATGAATGACGCTCTGGAGCCGCTGCGCTCTTTCATTCTTCCTGGTGGCTCAGCGCTCGCAGCACAGCTGCACCTTTGCCGGACCGTCTCACGCCGCGCAGAACGGATGACTGTGGAATTGGCCGGGCAAGAGGCGATCAATGCCGCTGCCTTGCAATATCTCAACCGCCTGTCTGATTGGTTTTTCGTCGCCGGGCGCATCGCAAATGACGATGGGCGCGCCGATATTCTTTGGGTTCCCGGAGCCAATCGATAAGGCTTTAGCATGACCGCGTGTCACACTTTGCACAGATCCAATCACGATTTGGCCGCGGCAATGCGCCGAAATGTCGATTTTCCCCTGTTTCCCAAAGAAAAACGCAGGTAACACTGCGACAACTGTGAACTGAGAGTCGCCTGCGGCTCGCCCATGTACGGAGATATACACCATGAAGGTCTTAGTGCCGGTCAAACGTGTAATCGATTATAACGTGAAAGTCCGTGTGAAAGCGGATGGCAGCGGCGTCGATTTGGCCAATGTAAAAATGTCGATGAACCCTTTCGACGAAATTGCTGTTGAACAAGCGATCCGCTTAAAAGAGGCCGGGCAAGCCGACGAGGTGGTTGCGGTTTCTATCGGTGTGAAACAAAACCAAGAAACGCTGCGCACGGCGCTGGCCATGGGCGCGGATCGTGCCATCTTGGTGGTCGCAACCGACGATGTGCAAACTGATATTGAGCCTCTCGCAGTTGCCAAAATCCTGAAGGCTGTCATTGATGAAGAGCAGCCCGGCATTGTTCTGGCCGGCAAACAGGCCATCGACAATGATATGAATGCCACGGGCCAAATGCTCGCGGCGCTGACCGGTTGGTCACAGGCCACTTTCGCGTCCGAACTCGATATCCAAGGTGACAGCGCTTTGGTCACCCGTGAAGTGGACGGCGGCTTGCAGACGATCAAAGTCTCTATGCCGACCATTGTCACCGTAGACCTGCGCCTCAATGAACCACGCTACGCCTCATTGCCGAACATTATGAAGGCGAAAAAGAAGCCGATGGATGAGAAGACACCCGCAGATCTTGGCGTAGATATTGCGCCGCGCCTGACCATCGTCTCGACCGGAGAACCTGAAGCGAGAGCGGCGGGTATCACCGTGGGATCGGTCGATGAGCTGGTCGAGAAACTTAAAGAAGTGGGGGCTGTATAATGGCTGTACTCCTGATTGCTGAAGTGAATGGCGGCGAATTGGCCGTTGACTCAACCTCAAAAGCGCTGACCGCTGCAAAGCAAATCGGCGAAGTGACGGTGCTCTGCGTCGGAGCTGGCTGCTCCTCTGCCGCTGAAGCGGCTGCGAAGCTTGACGGCGTGTCTAAAGTGCTTTGCGCGCAGAATGACGCCTATGGCCATGACCTTGCCGAGCCTGTTGCCGCTTTGATCGTATCACTGGCTGGTGATTACAGCCACATCGTCGCACCTTCCACCTCGGCATCTAAGAACATTCTGCCGCGCGTGGCGGCTCTATTGGATGTTATGGTCATTTCCGAAGTGACAGCGGTTATTGACGCAGACACATTCGAGCGACCCATCTATGCGGGCAATGCGATCCAAACGGTCAAATCCACCGATGCCACGAAAGTCGCGACAATCCGCACATCGACCTTCGATGCCACTGGTGAAGGCGGCTCAGCCTCGGTCACCAGCATAGATGCGGCTGGCGATCCCGGTCTTTCCTCTTGGGTGGAAGACAAGGTGGCCGAAAGCGACCGTCCTGAGCTCACCTCCGCAGGGGTAGTTGTCTCGGGTGGTCGTGGCGTTGGCTCACAAGAAGATTTCAAAATCATCGAAGATCTGGCCGACACATTGAGCGCCGCAGTGGGCGCCTCCCGTGCTGCGGTCGATTCGGGCTATGCTCCAAATGACTGGCAAGTGGGTCAAACCGGTAAGGTTGTGGCACCGGATCTCTATGTTGCCGTTGGCATTTCTGGTGCCATTCAACATTTGGCCGGCATGAAGGACTCTAAAGTCATCGTTGCGATCAATAAAGATGAAGAGGCCCCAATCTTCCAAGTCGCAGATTTTGGTCTGGTGGGAGATTTGTTTGATGTCGTGCCACAGCTCACAGAGAAACTAGCCTAAGCCAAAACGCAACTTTTGAGAACCTAGCAAGGGCCCGTCTTATTGGCGGGCCTTTGTCGTTTGGCAATACGAAGATCCGGCTTAGGCGACTTCGCCAAAACGACTGGCCACCAGATCGCGCAAAGCCTCCGCCAAGGCCAGAGACTCTGCGCCACGAGTTTCAACCTCGATGCTGGTGCCATTAGCCGCGGCCAGCATCAACAACCCCATGATGCTGTCCCCTTCGGCAGACAACCCATCTTTGCGCACAACAGCGCCCGCATCAAACTGCTCAACCGTTTCCACGAATTTCGCAGAGGCCCGCGCATGGAGGCCTTTTTCGTTAATAATATCCAATATTTGCAGCACGTTTTCGTCCTATTGAGTCTCGGGAAGGCAATCCATATATTTTCGCCCCGCGTCTATGGCCCGCGAAATCGCTTCTGGCACGGTTTGACTGCGAGATTTGGCGAGTTTGACCAGAAGGGGCAGATTGGCGCCGTAGAGCACCCGGCGATTGGCACAGTTACAGGCGGAAAGTGATAGATTGGATGGCGAACCGCCAAACATATCGGTCACAATCACCACGCCGCCGCCAGTATCCACCCCATCTGCCGCTTGGCAAATTTCAATCTGCTTGGCTGCACGGTCGCAATCTGCGCTGATCGTAACAGCCGCAATGCCCCGTTGCGCCCCCACAACATGTTCCACCGCCGCCTTATACTCGGTAGCCAACCCGCCATGCGCTACGATAACGATACCTATCAACTGCTCAAAACCTTAGAGTCTGAAGTGTCCGACGGAGCCGCCTGTGCCAGCAGCTCTCTATGCCGTATGGTCACATGCCAGCCGCGCAATTGCAATTCTTTCTGTAACATTTCAACCATTGTGACAGATC
>Ga0206677_10005178_pt1 | contig 10369 bp, 7 predicted proteins | sample M130m12015metaG_FD_155475 | JGI IMG/M metagenome (GOLD analysis project Ga0206677, IMG submission 155475) | Ammonia-oxidizing marine archaeal communities from Monterey Bay, California, United States - M1 30m 12015 | ecosystem: Environmental > Aquatic > Marine > Intertidal zone | place: USA... | reverse complement strand
AGGCAGAATTATCGCGACTGTTGGCGATAAGAGTGTCAATGGTGGCTGGGAGCCGCACCTTCACTTCCAACTTTCTTGGGAAGAGCCAACGGGCAATGATATGCCCGGTGTAGTTTCACGTGATGACAGAGAATGGGCATTAGAAAAATACCCTGACCCAAGAATAGTATTGGGCCGAATTTACTGATTTATCTGTGCCAGATATTCTTTAAGAGAATGAATCGGTTCGATTGTTGAAGGGTTCTTGCCATGAAGCAGAGCCAACGCAATAGTCAACCAATCAGTCATAATACAAACATGCAATAAACATTCAACCAGAGATTCGCCATCTCCATGTATTCTCCATGCCTGTTCAGTTGGGCAATTGGAGACGAACCAATCCATTCTTTGTATTACTCTGGGGTGCATTCTATCCCACGAGATAAGAATTAGAGCTTGATTCTCAGAATTAGGGTCTTGGTCATCTCCAACTCCACCCCATGCTACAGATTCATTGTGGTTCATCTCTGGAAATAATCCCGTACGAGCAAACCGTGCAGAATTTTCATTTAGTTGATTTTTGAATCTATTAATTACAGGAGATAATTCATCTGGACCAAGAATTGCAATAGGGTTTTCCAACATATTCAGGGCCAAACTGGCAACATCTCCTTCAGGGTTAGATGTTATATCGCAGTCAATCACTGCATCTTGGAGTCTTTGTAATGCAATATCGGTAATTTCACATTTTAGGATTCCGAGTTCGAGCATAAGGGATAACTGACGAGAGAAAATTTGTCCAAATGCCGAACGAGGAGGTTGACCTCCCGGGCAAGAAATGAGATACATGGATTCTGAAAGTTCGCACATTCCAGATAATATTCCTCCACTTGAGATAACAACAATCGTTCCATCTTGAATCATTGCTTGCTCACAAGCCTCAAGTGTTTCTTCTGTATTTCCTGAATAAGATGTGGCTACTACTAACCAGTCTGGAGTCCACCAATTTGGTAAATCATATCCTCTATTACATCTTATTGGAATAGAACCGTCGTGATCAGATAATGCTGAGATGAAATCTCCACCTGCGGCAGATCCACCCATTCCAAGGAACAGAACTCCAGTCCAACCCTTGTCAATATCTGTAAGCCATGGAAGCAGCTCCCTGTTCACTGAATCCCTTCCTATGCGAATGTCATGGACAAATAAACGAGTTAAATCAATCATCCCCTCAGTATCGAGGGCATTAGCAAGGCGAATTATTCCTTCATCCACTTCAATCACTATCCATGCCTAGTCTAGGGAGACAAACCCATTCATCATCAATCCTTGCAAGCAATAGGTTCCTTCCTTGCTTATGTTCGAATGGTAGCCTAACAGCGGTCATCTTCCATGTGTTCTGGTCTAGGAACTCAGCAACAGAAGCGTCTTCACTAATGGAATCCATGTAAATGAAATCAACAGTTCTAGCGACAACATTAGCATTCTCTAAATCTCTCCAAGATGCACCAGTGCGCTCTCTTCGTTCTACTTTCTCAAGAATGGCACCTTCACTTGTCCAACTTGCAGGGCGCCATAAATCTCCTCTCCATCTGATTACATCACCCAATGTGTATCCTGGTTTTCTGTAGAGTAGAGTAAGCCTTGTTACATCGGCACCATCTTTTCTTCCTACTACTGATGTAGTGGCAGTAATTTGACCACCATGTTGTGATATCAGGTGCCGGCCCCAAGCTCTTGCTAATGACTTAGAACCAAGTACAACATCGTATCCTCCAGTGACGGGCCCTTCTTTAGTGATGAAAAACATCGGGTCTTCTGGCATATCAGCCATTACCTTATCCAAGGTTGTTCTAAGAGTTTGAAACTCTTCTTCAGATAATCTTCTAGCACTAGAGCGTAGTTGAACAGTCGCTTCGAAGTAATTACCTGCTCTGCGGGTACAAGTCAAACAAACACCGTTTGACATCCTTGCTCGCATTGTGTGTGTTTCACTGTATTGTAAGCCATCGATGAATCCATCAATCTCCAAGTGAACAAGAGTGTGCCTCCCATCTACTTCTTGAGCGATTAATCCTAGTTCAAGATCTTCAATTTCAGTATGGAATTCGACATTTCTCTGAACTAGTTCATGCCACAAATCTTCTGGCTTTACGTCGCTCCATTTTCCTTGAAAATCTACGATGCCACATCTTGCACATCTTGTCCACGGCACATTTTTTGGGACTTTGACCAATGTGACTCTGTCGCGGGTGCATTTTTCACACATGCGTCCACTAAACAATGGAGGCTCCGCCCCGCATACAAGACAGAATTCACCTCCTAAGTCCATGTAACCACTCTCGATGTTTCACTCGGATTCATCATTGGCTAAAGCCTTCTCCAACGAATCTATCTTAGATTCAAGGGATTTAGAGCGAGCAAAGACGGTCCATGTCCATATTGCCAATGCACCAATCATACCCAAATATGCGGCGATTAAGTAGGTCTGACCGTTCATCTTGATTCCTCCTCAAACCTGTTTTGTAAATCTTCGAGGCGTAATTCCAATTCTGTCAGCCTCATGCCTGCCATTACATGCCCTATGACTAGTATGGTGAAGGAAATTGCGCCAATCAATAGAACTGTGCCCATATCTGAGTTCAAGGAACCCTCTGATGTAGCTACTACCGGGCCAGGGTGTCTGATTTGCCAGAGTCTTGTTGCGATGTATGTGAATGGAACAAGAACAAAACCATACATTCCAAATGCTGCAAATGTATCACGAGTCTCGATTCCGTCAGGTTGAGAACGTCTTCCTAGAACCAAGTAAAGCGATAGTAAAGTTAGCATTGCAAATGTGTTGAGCCTGATATCTGTCCAATCCCAAGGAACTCCCCATTCAGCAGCACCCCATATGCAACCTGACCAGACACACATCAAACCGGTTGCAAGACCTGCTTCACTACTCGCAACATGTAATCTCCATGCCCATTCACTTCTTTTGAAAAACCAAACAATAGAGCCGACGAATAACATTCCAAATGCGAGCATTGCGGCCCATGCGCTAGGTACATGCCAGTAGAATATTCGTTGTGCTTCTGGTGCTTTGAAAGCGTCAATAGATACAGATGGGGCCCAAGTCATGCCCAACAAAAAAGTAAGACCAGCACCGGCAAGGCCGACTAAGGCCACGGCTTCCCCCCTTATGCTCATCTAATATTAGCCCGGAGGGCTTTAGACTTCAATGTTCATGCTGCTAGCGTATCAACAACTAGTGCCCAAGGAAGAATCAAGATCGGTGTGAGTAATCTAATCATAACGGCATTAGGCCTAGATAATCGTAAGGTAGCATGACTTAACAAACCTACAATTGATTCAGTAATTGCGCCTAATACTGCTCCGGCAACAATTAATTTCATTTCAAAATCCCCAGTTACTGTTGAGGCCAGAATTGTAATTGCTCCACATGTAATGAACGAATGGAAAACTGCGTTTGGTGGTATTGCAGATATGGTGTTCCACCATGCATATGCTCTATTTTCAAGAGCCAATCTATGAATTGAATTACCACAAAGGCCCGAAGTTAATGCTGGAGCTAAAATGAATGCTGTTAAGGTGCGCCCTTCCAATTGTTCCGGGTTTAGCATTGCCAGCATTGCACCGAGAGTTAACAAACCAGCAATTCCATTATTTGCAATTCCAGAAAAAGTCCTCAAATTCAGCCTGTGGCCGATATTTGCTTTACGTTCAGCCCCCCCTTCTAAGGGTTTAAATTTCCCTTCAACAGGTTCTCCTTTCTTCTCAGCAAATGGGAATTCGATTATTCGATCAGCGCTTGCAACTATTTTCGAATTATGGCTGGCCACAAGTATTGCATGCCCGCCTGCAGCTAAATCTCTAAGAGTTTGAGCCAATTTTTCTACAGAATCCTCATCTAGCCCACTATCTGGTTCGTCCAATAGTATCGCTAACGGTTCGGAAGAAACCATTGCAGGAACTAGTCCACTTAGTATTGCAACTCGTCTCCTCTGTCCACCAGAAAGCATTGCAACTCTATCGTGAATCCTATGTTCGAGTCCCCAAGTTTTCAGCAGAGATGATACATCAAAATCACATCCAGCGGCATCGAGAATTCTTTCACCTACTAATTCGTCACCCATTATACAATCATCTTGCAAACATAGACCGAATTTAGTACGCCCTCGCCTACCTTCAGAGTCGCGAATTAATTGGCCAGAAATTTCGCTGGAGCCTTTCTCCATTGAAACGAGCCCAGCGGCGGTTTCAATGACTGTAGATTTACCACATCCATTCTCTCCTGATAGACATACAACATCTCCGCTGTCTACCGAAATGGACCAACTATCTAGTACCTGTGAACGCCCTCTTCGGACGGTCACTTTTGACAGTTCGATGATTCCCATCAAAAGTTCCGAGCGACCGCATGGGCTTCAAGCCGCCGCCTCCTCCGCTCTAACATGGAGGAGGTATTATTCGGCCTGTGGATCGTTGCGATAATCGGCCCTTTAGCCTGGTCATGGTACCATAAAGCATCTATTGCTATGGCCATGACATTATCACTTCTCTTTGGATATATTGTCCAATTAATGTGGGGATTCATCCTTGGGAAATATACCTCTGATTGGTGGGAGTTGTATATTCGTGTATTCATGGTCCCATCTTTGGTTGAGAACGGCCACTTTCATACACTGATTACCAGTGGTTTTGTTCACTCTTGGAACGACCCCCTTCATGTTCTTGGAAATATCATAATTATCGCTTTAGTAGGAATCCCGTTAGAAGAGAGATTAGGCAGGGGTAGATGGTTGATTTCTTACATGATTGGTTTACTTGGTGGTTCTCTGGCTTGGACCTTGGCAAATGGGGGATCATTAACTCCGGCACTAGGGGCATCTGGTGCAGCGTTTGGCATACTTGGAGCATACCTTTGTGGATGGCCCGAAGATGAAGTGTATTTCCCACTGATTTTAATCCGGAAATGGCCAGTTCAATTAATCGCATTATTCTACTTTGGATTTGAGATTTTCAAGGCTTGGCAGGTGTACGGATTATCCGAAGTTAGCCATGTTGCACACATCGCTCATTTCGGCGGCTTTATTCTTGCGTATGCGACTCTTCCAATTTTGAAGAAAGGAATCGAATGGGAAGGTGAAGTGGAGATTACTGAAATCACTCAAGAAAACCCGTTTGAAGGTGTTGACGACTTAGTGAAAAGACTTCACGAAGAAGGCGATCAAAAAGAGACTAGACAAGCTTGGTTAGAAGAAATAGCAGACAGGGCAAATTGTCCAATTTGCGGCGGCAGTTTGCATCTCAAAAAAATGAGAATAAGGTGCGATGCTGACTCATCTCATGTAGCATGGCCTTGAGTCCCGTAGGGACTCGGATTCACCCAAGGTTCATGTGTTATGCAAACCGCCCGTAGGGCGGGTTGGAATCAATGAGAGACGTTAAAGCGCTACTTTTGGTTATAGTTTTCCTAATTGCAGACATGTCGGCACTTGCATCTGCTGAACCGGTTTCTGGCGAAGAAATCGTGGTTGAAGTGGATGACAGAATGCCATTCAGAGGAGATAGAATGGCCTCTGAAGACTACGGTTGGTGGTTCTCATATGGACCTGATTCTAATTTCGATGGGATGGATGACCGCCTTGAAAGGGTGATTGCCGGCCAAGATTCAGTTTCCTCTACCGCAATTATCGGTGCAGACGGTCTGAAGACTGTTGCGATTGTAGTCGACTTTGCTTGGCACCCAGGCCAAGATGAAATCGATGATTTGGTAGCAGTTCTTCGCAGCCATGGCTGGGAAGCGGATGGCTCATGGTTCCAAGTAATGGATTCAATCGATTCAATTGTTGTGGACCATGTTCCAGTTAGTTCGCTTGTTGAGATTCTAGCAATCGAATCAGTAGTGGTTATCGAAATGCAGAATTTAATGGATATTCATCTTGAGAGTGCGAATCCTGCAACTAGAATTATGCCATCCGATGTATACTCAGGTACAGTTTACGATAGAGGTTACACCGGGGAAGGCATCGTAATCGCAGTGCTTGACAGTGGTGTGGACAATGAACATCGTTCTTTGAATGATTTCGATGATCAAGACGATGAACCGGATTTGAATGCTAATTCGTATGATGACCAGAAGTGGGTAGGTGGCTATGATGCTACTTCACAAGCATCTAATCCAGATGGCTCTCAAGACCCAGATGATGGCCAAGGGCACGGAACACACGTCGCAGGTATCGCTCTTGGTACTGGAGATTCTTCAGGTGTCCACGTTGGAGGCGCACCGGGTGCTTTCTTAGTCGATGTCAAAGTTCTGACAGATAGTGGTGGAACGAATTCACAAAATTCTCTCAATGGTATTCAATGGATGATTAACAACAAGGATACCGATTGGGGCAATGGTGCAAAAGGAATCGATATTGGACAGATGTCTTTCGGTTCAATTGGTACTCCTCTAAATCCAGATGATACCGGAGACAACGGCTCCGGTGCAGAATCGCGCCTTGTCAATAACGCAACCTACGATCATGGGATTGCATGTATTGTAGCAGCTGGTAACGACGGTAAGCAACGAATCGCTTCTCCAGGTAGTGCAGATGGTGCAATTACTATCGGCTCTGCAGATAACTCAGATACGATTAACAGAACCGATGATTTCATGGCTTCTTATTCTAATTCAGGTCCACGTGACACAGATAATGATGATGACGATTGGGACGAATTGAAACCAGATCTTACCGCTTATGGAAGTGGAATATATTCTGCTTCGGCTGCTACAGGGACTTCACTTCCCGGAACTCCAAGACCGGAAGCAGACAATTCTTACGAGTCTAAAGATGGAACTTCTATGGCAACCCCGTTAGTTTCAGGAGTTGTGGCTTTGATGCTACAAGCTAATCCTGATTTGTCGCCTGTGGAAGTCAAAGATATTCTCCGGAATTCCAGTGAAGAGAAGGGAAGCGCTACTGATTTTAGCACATCAGAGCGTTGGAATAACGAATGGGGATTCGGTCTTCTCGATGCTTCCTGCGCAGTAGATATGGCGCTAGAACGCTCATGCACACCTCTTAATGGAGGCGGCGGTGGAGTAATTATCAATCCACCAGTCAACGATACTTCTGAAGGAGTTGAGATTGAGAATCTAGAAAATGGTTCTTGGTTTGTGGCAGGAGAAATCACAAGAATTTCCGGAAGCGTAATCGCAAGCACTGGTCCTTGGGACAATGTTGACATTAGAATAACTCAGTACTACGAAGATGTTGATGAAGACGAGGTTGTTTTGTTGGATTGGACTACAGCAGGTGGCGAAATTGATGCATGGTACCTTGATGTCCTATTCAAGGATGATTGGTTTGACTTGGACGAGAGTGCAATCGTGATTGAGGCAAATGCAATGGGTGATGATGACCTAATTTCTAGCGATGTCAGATGGGGATACATAGGGCGAATGAGTGTTTCATTCGGCTCACCTTCATCAGGCTCGGTTTTGTCAGATACGGTGACCTTCAGTGGGACAGGACAAGGGGTGGAGCCAGAATCATTGTTGTTCAAAGTCGACTCCGGTGAATGGGAAGATGCTCACACCTTCGATGATACGGATAACTCTGCACAAGATTGGTCATTTACATGGAATTCAAATGTAGTTGACGACGGTTCCCATAAAATCTCGATAAAACTTGTCAACGTTAGTGGTGCAGAATCAGACGTAGTGCGTCGAACATTTACCATCGACAACCTTCCTGCTGCTCCTGAATTAAGATTCCAAGGATCAGTACAAATTTACGACCAAGATTTGCCCGCAGAAAGTGCTGTTGCAGGAACAATTCTTGAAGTTCATTTCAGTGTAGTTAATACCGGTGATGCAGACGCAATCGACCTCCATCTGAAACTAGATGCGCCTGGTTCAGAATCTAGCACTTATCCTAGCGAAGGAAAATTACCTCGACTAGACCAAGGCGAGACTATCTCAGTAATTTTGTGGTGGTGGGCTACCGAGGCAGGAACCCACGATGTTACAATTCAGATTGACCCAAATAGTGTCATGAATGATGACCAAAGTGACAACGATTACACATTCACATTCGTGATAGATGAAAGACCGGTTGAGCCGACTCTTCGATTCCCAACCAGCGCAGTTACCACATTCTCATCTATACCTTCGCCAACAGTTGACGAAAACTCACCTCAGCCCTATACAATAAATGTCAGAGTTGACAATATGGGGCAAACAGATGCAACAAATATCAAAATGACACTTTACACATGGGGTGAGGACTGTACAGTAACAACTTGTTGGGAAAATGGAGGTAGTAGAACGATTTCAATAATTCCAGGTTCAACCAGCTCCTCTGGCAACGGCAAAGCCCAATTCACACATATTCACGATTCGGTTGGTGTTGTAAAGCACAGAGTAGTGCTCGAAGGAAACGGCGTAGAAGCTCAATATTCTGAATTTAGGTTCAAAGTAATAGTCGACGATTACGAGGTAGGGTCGAAAACAGGACTGACAATTTCAGATGGAGAATCTGTTATCGGATTCGTTGGAGTCCCAGGAAGTGCGGCTAGTGAAGATGGTGGTGGATTATTATTCACAACAATAGACGGAGAACTGCATGCTAGAACTCTGAATGCAGCATTTGGAATGCCAGGTGATACTCTTATCGAAAGAAATTGGGCAGGAGAGTTTGCATTCGTACTCAGAGATGACAACCGAGTCCATCTTGCTTGGACAAAGAGGTTTGATGACCAACAGGGCTACACCATGGCGGACATCGGAATGGCTAGTATTGGAATCTTAGGAGATTTATCGACATCTTCATCTCACCTAACTCCGCTCAAACAATCTGAAGGAAATTATTGGGGTCTTGACCTATCAGTAAGAGGAGATGAGATTGTATTAGCAGGTTACCATCGAGATATCTCAACAGGAGGTTCTTGGAATGATATTACGAATATTTTCATGATACACAGTGATGATGCTAGTTCATCCAATGGTTGGACGACAAGAATGAACGTATTATCGGATATTGATATCAAACCACAAGACGGAGATGCTATCGCTGTGGCCCTTGGACAGGATGATATTCACATTCTGTATCAATCGATGAGAGATGACGTGACTGGAATCGAAAGAGTAGGTCTGTTCTATGCTCATGGCGTGATCTCTCAAACTCCGTTCAACTTCCAAGCACCAGCAGGTGACGATGCAAGTATTCCTGAACTGTTAATTGTCGAAGATGGAGGTGATGACCTACTAATCGCAGCATGGATTGAAGGAGATGGCCGTTCTTCGGAAATAGTAAGCGTTGTTCAAAACACAATTTGGTCAATCGATGAGATTCAAAAAATCTCTTCTCCTGGCGCCACCAACATCGTTATGATTCGAACTTCAGATGAAGAAATCAAGGTTTATCACGATGAGATTGGAGTATATGGTCCAGTTACAAGATACGGAATGTACAATTTGGGCGACGATGAAATCGGTCTTTCAAACCTAATTGGAGAAGGCCATGTAATTGGCGCAGGCTCAATCGGAGAAGATTCGTTTGTAATCATGACATCACCTTCTGGCCAAATCAGTGCCAAGAAAGTAGCCTACATCTATGCCGGAATTGAAGATGACAGTGAGCAAGGTATTCTAGAATATTTACTCAGTCCTTTACCGGGGGACTCTCGGGAAGAGAAGTTGATAACTCTTGCAATGATTGGCGCTTTCCTAGTTGTATTGTTTACTTCTGTATTAGTTATTCTCAAACGTTCACACCGCCAAGAGGAAGAGATAGAAGTTTCCGCAGAAAAGGGCGACCTTGAACTGTTAATCGAGACAGAAGAAGAAGATTCTGCTCTGCTTGCAATCGATGCGGATGGCTCAGATGAAATAGTTGTGACAATCAATCAAACGAATGTTGTTCTAGATGACGAGTATGAGCCTGAGACTTTGGACTTATCTTCAGAATTAGAAGCTAAGGTCGAAGCAGGAACTGCTTCTAAGAGATTGGAACGTAGAATGAAGAGAAAAGTAGATAGAGAAGCGAAAGAGAAATTCGAAGAGTTTTCTAAGAATCTACCGGCGATTCCTCTACCTGGAACAATTAATGATTCTGCATTGCCAATTTTAGGAGATCTACCTCCTCTACCTATGCCATTACCACCTGGCCAATTGCCACCACTAGAACCTGGTGAATTACCTCCATTGCCACTTCCAACATCTGGTATATTGCCACCTATGCCATTGCCGATGATGCCTGCTCCAGAGAGAAGAGTAACTTGTGGCGCATGTGGGGCGGGAATAACAGTCAAAGACATGACATTGAGAAAGATGTCATGCCCTATCTGTTCTGAGAACATCGAGATGTGATTCTAGATGTGTGGTATTTTT
>Ga0206677_10005162_pt1 | contig 10392 bp, 9 predicted proteins | sample M130m12015metaG_FD_155475 | JGI IMG/M metagenome (GOLD analysis project Ga0206677, IMG submission 155475) | Ammonia-oxidizing marine archaeal communities from Monterey Bay, California, United States - M1 30m 12015 | ecosystem: Environmental > Aquatic > Marine > Intertidal zone | place: USA... | reverse complement strand
TTAATCATAATATAAAGAATAATATAGAGCTTGATTTCAATGTGAATAAAAGCTTGAATGTAATGGGATATGACGTTCGTTTATTTCAATTGTGGTCAAATTTGATAAAAAACGCCATCGAATGTATGGTAGAAATGACTGAAGTTAAGAAAATGAGTGTATATTCAATTGCTAGTAGTAAAACGATATCAATAATAGTAGAAAATAATGGTCCAATCATTCCAAGCAGTCAAATAGATAAAATATTTGAAAAATTCTATACTACAAAGGCGCATCGAAGCGGATCAGGACTAGGTTTAAGTATCGTTAAAAATGTAATAGAATTGCATAAGGCCCAAGTTAGTGTTGACTCAAGCAAAGAAAGGACAAGGTTTAAAATAACATTTAAAAAAGAGAAATGAAAGAATTAAGGTATGCGGTTATATGTGTAGATGACGATCCAATGATTTTACAAGTACTTGCTTTCCAGCTAGATAAAATTTTGGATAACAAGAGTATTCTCGTAGAATTTTACACGAATCCTAATGAGGCATTATCGGATATAGACACATTAATTGATGAGGAGATAGATGTTATTTTTGTTTTGGTAGATTATCAAATGCCGGAGATGACTGGAGCCGAATTGATCAGGAAAATTAAATCAAAACATAAAGATTTGAATTGTTTAATGTTATCGGGTCAAGCAAATTCCACGCAGATAAGTGAACTCGAGAAAGACAAGTTATTGGAGAAGTTTATTGAAAAGCCTTGGGATGAAGACGAGCTTAGAGATGCGATTTCGAAGCTGATTGCAACCAAAACCCTATCATAATTTAAACAAAAGTGAACTATTTACAGAATGAAACAAATTAAAAACAGTAGTGAAAAACATCTAATAAGGCCAGTGATTTGGTGTTTCTTTTTTGTTGTTTTTTCCAATAGTTTGCATTCACAAAATATGAGTGCAAGATTGAACGCTTATGGGCACATTAATTTTGAATCTGTTTTCTCAGACACCACATATTCCAATTTTAGCTTGGGGGAGCAGGAGCTATTTCTTAATGCCAAGTTCAATGATAATTTTTCTTTTTTAGGAGAGCTTACTCTAAATTATGCTGGTCACGGGAATTACAAGTTAAATATTGAAAGATTAAGATTAAAATATAATTATTATAAAAATCATTCATTGATTCTTGGAAAATTTCACACACCCGTCAATTATTGGAACGATGTGTATTTCCATGCAAGATTGTTTTTCCCCACTATAGATCGCCCATTAATGTTTTCCAAGTGGATCCCCGTTCATACTTTTGGATTGAGAATGCAGGGGCAAAATATTGGCAAAAACAATTTTGGATATGACTTATTATTCGGCAGTGGAATGAGCTCTGAAGATATTTATAGTTTGTTTAATGAGACTTCGATTACCGCCGCTGTTCATTGGAAGCCTAGCGATGAAATACGATATGGCTTTAGTTATTACCTCACTTCAATGGATGATGCCTCTAATATGGCAGCGCATAGTCATGGTGATGATGAGCATAATATGAACATGTATTCTGGACCTTTAGATTTTCATATGCTTAACGCATCAATTGCCTATTTTGGTGAAAAGTGGGAGGTATTAAATGAATTTAGTTTTAACCGAACGGAAACGGATACTCTTGGAGTATCAAATAATGTCTCAAACTATATTTATCTCGGAAGAAGGTTTCTAGAAAAGAATGTTGCTTTTACCGGATTCGACATCTTGTATACGGGTGATAATGATCTCCATACCTATCCATATGATAGGATGAAGTTTATTCTTGGGTATAAATATGAATACTCAGAGAAATTGAATTTAAAAGCGCAGATAGAGTATTACACCAACGTTTATGGTGATCATTCTCATAATCATTCTCAAGGTCCGAAATACGAATTTAAAATACAAATGTCATATGGTTTATAACATACGATATGTACTTATTATTTTATTATTTCTGGTTAACGGGAATGATTTAAATGGTCAAATTAATTTGTTTGATTTTCCAATTGAAGTTATTGGGAACAACACTGGTGCCAATAAAATGAATGAGCAAACATTGAAAGAATACGTTAAGGGCAAGTATAACAAATGGCCAAATAACAAAACTGTAATTGTTGCACTTGCGTCTTCTAAGCATCCTAAGGTAGAGCTGTATTCTGACTTATTGTATAACAAATCTTTTTTTGCAGTTAAAAAATATTGGTATTCCTTGGTTTTTCAGGGCAGAAATGATCCTCCCTATTTTTTCTCAACTGATGAAGAAATTATTGAATTCGTGAGGTTAAATCCCGGAGCTATTGCTATTGTTGAAAAAAGCAGTGCAGTTCCAGAGAACTTAAAGATTCAGCTAAATGAATAGGTTTTTTAAATCTTTTACTTTTAAAATATGGCTTCCTTTTACGGTTGCTCTTATTTTTATTATTTCTATTTCTGCATGGTATTATCCTCGCAAACAAGAGCAGTTTTTACTTGACAATAAGAAAGGGCAGGTACAGGAGTTGGCAAAAACGGTCGCGAAAAGTTACGAGTTGGCTTTCACAGATTCTGATGAATCTGAGGTTTTTAGAAGAGTCAAAGAAACCATTGATTTTGCTAAAAACGACCATGATATTGACTATATTCAAATCTACGAAAATGGAAAATTAGAACACAAATATTCTAAAGAGGGAGCTGAGGATGATAAGCCAATCAGCAATGCTTCGCATATTTTTGAAGATTGGAAATTTAGTTATACAAATTCTGAGGGAAATAGCGTAAATGGATTTGTAAGAATTGCCATTTTAAAGGCTGGAATCGAAGATGAAATTTCTCAAATGAATTATCCTATTTATATGATTTTATTCGGTACTGCTTTGTTTTTATCGTTTACTTTCTATTTGCTTGCAGGATGGTTGTCTAAGCCCATTTTAAAGCTCACCCAATCTACATTAGCACTGAGTAATCAAGATTACACCACAGAGCTTCCTGCATATAATTCTAATGATGAGATAGGATTGTTGATCAAATCAATAAATGAGCTGAAAAATAATCTTATTGAACAAAAGTCCAAAAATGACAAGTTTGTTTTTGGTTTAGAGGAACTGGTAGATAAGAGGGCAAGGGATTTAAAAAAAACCCAAGCTCAAATGGCTTTAGCGCAGAAAAACGCAAAATTTGGTACAATACAATATTCTTTTCAAGAAGACTCTTGGACAAGTTCGGATGAGTTCGATTTGATCTTGGGTGTAAATAAAAATACAGTCAAAAATCTTAGTGGGTTAAAATCATTATTTAAAGAGGAAGAGGAAGGTTTTTTAAATCGTACTTGGAATAAGATGATTTTAAATAAAGAAAAGAACCACTCATCAGATTTCAAGATAACGAGATCTTCTGATGCTAAAGTTTTGACCTTAAATCAAGTAATAGAGATTAAATTTAAAGGAGATAATCCTGTTGAGTTAATCGGCTCTATTCAAGACATTACGGAAAGGACAAAAATTCAAGAAGAGGTTAAGCGTTTGTCACATGTCGCAACTAAAACAACGAATTTGGTAGTTATTACAGATGTTCAAGAACGAATTGTTTGGGTAAATGACGCTACTGTTAAAATGACTGAGTTTTCTCGAGAGGAAATCATTGGTAATACTCCAAGGATGTTCCAATCCAATAAAACAGATCCAAAGACTAAGTTATATATTCGTGAAAATTTAGCAAAAGGAAATATTATAAGTGAGGTTGAAATATTGAATCAATCGAAAAGTGGTAGAGAATATTGGTTAAGCTTAAATATTGTACCCATAAATGATGATGATGATAATTTAACGGGTTATATAGCTATTGAGTCAGACCTGACAGAACACAAAAGGCAACTTCATTTAATCGAAGAAAACGAAAAGAATTACAGAAGTCTTTTAGATAATTCAAGTGAGATGATCCACTCCTTAAATGAGAAAGGTCAAATAAAATACGTAAATAAAGCCTGGTTGGATAATATGGGTTTTGAAAAGATTAGTGAGGTCGAGGGACGTCCTATTTTGGAGTTTTTTACGGATGATACACTGAAGGAATTTAGCATTGTAATGCCCCAATTAATGAGGGGAGAAAACATCAATGATTTAAAATGTGAATTTATATCAAAAAATGGAAACGTTTTAAATATTAATGGGCGTGCTCAGTCTGTAATGGTTGAGGGTGAGTATATTGGCTCTGAGGCTTTTTTGTTTAATGTTACTTCGGTTTTAAAAGCGGAAAGAGATATCGTTAATATGTCTAAATTTCAAAATCTTTTAATGCAAATTTCTACGGAATATATAAATGCGCCGATATCTGAGATTAATAATCTTATTAATCAATCCCTCGAGGATATTGCAGCATTTTCCTCTGCAGATAGAGCTTATGTGTTTGGGTATGATTATGAAAAAGAAATTTGTTCCATTACACATGAGTGGGTGGGTAAAGGAATTCCGCCACAAATTAATTCATTAACCGCAATGCCTTTTTCTGATGTTCCTTATTCATTAAGTAGACATCGAAAAGGGGAGTTCGTCGAGTTTCCGGATGTTTCCATGGTGAAAGACAAAAGGATTCACGCTGTTTTGAGTGAAGAGGGTATTCAGAGTTTGATTTCGGTTCCCATGATGGATGGCGAGAAAGCCATCGGATTTATTGGTTTTGATATCATGAGGACGAAAAGAGAATTTAATTCTAATGAAAAGAATTTAATGCGTCTTTACTCTCAGATGATTGTTAATGTTTTCAATAGGATGAAGTTTATTGAAGAGCTGCAAAGCACCAAAGATGCATTGTCGAATATCAATAAATCTCTTGAGAAAAAGGTTATTGAAAACACTAAAAAGAATATTGATTTATCTCGTTCGATACTTGAACAAGAAAAACTGGTTACAATAGGTGAAATATCTGCGGGGATAGCCCATGATTTAAATACCCCGTTAGGCACAATAAGAGTCGGTTCTGACAATGTGAGCTACATTATCGATAAATTATTTAGAGATGACCTTAATAATTTTAGTAATAACGAATTGATTGAAATCATAAATCATGTAAAGCAAAATAAAATTGAAATATATGTGGGTGGTTTACAATTGCGGAAAGAAAAGGAACATCTAAAGAATTTCTTATTCGTAAAGTATCCAGATATAAATGAAGAGCAAATGTCAAAGTTTGTTGATTTATTTGTAAAATGTCGAATTAGTGAATCGCAGGCCGATCTCATAGACAAAATTATAGTCAAGGAAAATGGAATAGAATACTTAGAAGTATTAAACCAGGTACAAATGGCTATGGCTCAGTTGGATACGATAAAAACATCAAGTGATAAAGCCGTCCGAGTTGTACAAGACATGAGGGCTTTCATCAAAGGAGAAACCACCGTTGAAAGAAAAATGATTAATCTTCGAGAAAATATTTCTACTGTACTCGGGGTATTCAACTATGAAATAAACCTGAATATAGATTTGAAGTTTGAAGTTGATGAATCGATTGAATTTATGGGTTATGACATTAAGTTATTTCAATTGTGGTCAAACATTGTTAAAAATGCTCTGGAGGCCATGTCCGATCAAGACAACAAATACTTTGGGATTACTGGTGTAAAAGAAAAAGATCAAATCATTGTAACCTTTGAAAATAATGGCCCAAAAATCCCCGATGAGATCGTCACTTCTATTTTTAATAAGTTCTACACTACAAAAGCAAAAAAGAGTGGGTCTGGTTTAGGTCTCAGTATTGTGAAAAATGTTTTAAGAGAACATAAGGCAAATATTAAAATTAAGTCTACAGAGAACATGACCAAATTTATAATTACTTTTGAAATATGACAGATTTTAAATATGCTGTGGTTTGTGTTGATGATGACCCATATATTCTTCAAATGTTGGGTTTTCAATTGTCCAAAATAATGGATCAAAAGTGTACTTTGATAGAATATTTCACAGACCCCAAAGATGCCCTTGAGAATATCGACCAAATGGTTTCGGAAAGCATAGATATTATATTTGTTATTGTCGATTACCAAATGCCAAAAATGACTGGTGCAGATCTTATTCGGGCCATCAAATCGAAACATGCCAATTTGCGCTGTGTAATGCTTTCTGGTCAGGCAAATTCCACATCGGTGAATTCACTTAAAGATGAGAATTTACTGGAACGTTTTTTGGCCAAACCATGGGATGAAACTGAGCTTTTTGACACACTTATTCCTCTAATTAAATCTCGAAACTAAAGAGTTTACATGAAAACAATTTTGATACTTGGAGCAGGTCTTTCGGCCTCATCTATGATTAGATATTTATTGCAACATTGCGAAAAGGAGCATTGGAAATTAAGAATAGTAGATCGTGATAAAGATCGAGTTTTGGATTTAATTGACAATCATAAGAATGCCGAAGCTCTTGATTTTGATGCTACATCGTCGAATAGTAGGCTTCCTGAAATAAATGGTGCTGACTTGGTGATTTCGATGCTTCCAGCACGTTTTCACGTTGAAGTTGCCGAGGATTGTATTTCGGCAAGAAAAAACCTTATTACGCCTTCATACATTTCTCCGGAAATGAAAGCTTTAGATCAAAGAGCCAAAGACGCGGGGATCACGATTATGAATGAAATCGGTGTTGACCCCGGTATTGACCACATGAGTGCAATGAAAATCATTGATAAAATTAAAGACAACGGAGATACACTACATAGCTTTAAGTCCTTTTGTGGCGGTCTTGTTGCCGAAGAACACGATGATAATCCTTGGCGATATAAGTTTACATGGAATCCAAGAAATGTCGTTCTTGCAGGCAAGGGAGGCACAGCTATGTTTTTAGATAATCACAAATACAAATACATACCTTATAATCGTTTGTTTGACCGATTAGATCGAATTTCTATTCCGGGACACGGCAAATTTGTCGGTTATCCAAATCGAGATTCCCTGTCCTATCAAGAAACATATGGTTTAAAGGGAATAGCAACGCTTTACAGAGGCACCTTGCGTAGACCAAATTTCTGTAAGGGGTTTAATGTTTTTATCGAGCTGGGGATGACGGATGATTCTTTTGCTATGGCGAATGCGTCTCAAATAAGCCCTCGTGATTTCCTGAATGCCTTTCTGCCTTATATACCTAACTTGTCTGTTGAGGATAAATTTAAGTATTTCCTTCGTGAAGATCGGATGTATCTTTACGATCAATTTGAGTGGCTAGGTGTATTTGATGATGATTCTGATTTTGGGTTCGAGGGAGCAACTCCAGCACAACTTTTAGAAAAGCTAATGGTGAGAAAAATGTCACTTTCAGAGAAAGATAAAGACATGCTTGTGATGTATCATGAGTTTGAGTTTGAACAAGATGGGAAAAATAAAAAAATAGTATCTTCAATGATTAGTATTGGTGAAGATCCAACCTACACGGCTATGTCGAATACGGTGGGTCTACCAATTGCCATTTCGGCAAGAATGATTTTAAATGACCAAATAAAAGTAAAAGGTGTTACGTTACCTATACAGAAGGAAATTTATGAGCCCATTTTAAAAAGTCTTGAGGAAAATGGGATTATTTTTAATGAACACGAATCTGAACTGTAAATACTATGACAAAAAAAGCGGAAGAAAATCAAATGAATATTGAGTTATCAGAGGAAATCGCTTCAGGTATATATTCTAATCTAGCGGTAATCACACACTCACCATCCGAAGTGATTTGTGACTTCATTCAAGTGATGCCCGGTATGCCTAAAGGCAAAGTGAAGTCAAGAGTAATTATGACACCTCAAAATGCGAAAAGGTTTCTTAAAGCATTGCAAGATAACATGTCTAAATACGAAGATCAATTTGGTCCTATTGATGAACCTAAAAATGAAATTCCTCCCATGAGCTTCGGTACTCCGAATACAATGGCTTAAAAGAAATTAATTGACACTCACTGTTTGTATACCCGTTTATAATCAAGACGTCACAGGTCTTGTTTATGCACTAATCAAACAAACTAAATTAACGAAGGGGTTTGCAAATATTGTTGTTTTAGATGATCGTTCTGAAACAGCTTTTCATCAAAAAAATTCTGTTCTATCAAAAGAGGTGACTTACATCCGATTAGATAGCAACATTGGAAGGTCTAAAATTCGTAATAGATTTTTGGAATATACTGATGCCGATTATTTGTTATTTATTGACTGTGATTCCACGATTATTGACGATACTTTTATCTCTTGCTATCAAAAGTATTTAGAGCAGCATCACCCATCTGTAGTCGTTGGATCAAGCGTGTATCAATCAGAAGCTCCATCACGACAACATAAACTTCGGTGGACCTATGGATCTAAGATAGAGAGTGAGAGCTATGAACAAAGAAGGCGTAACTCGAATACTACATTTAAAACGAACAACTTCATAATATCTAAAGATTGTTTTCATAAGGTTTCATTTAATGAAGAGCTCAGTGGATATGGTCATGAGGATACTCTTTTTGGTTATGAATTGAATAAAAAAAATATAATTATTAAACAGGTGAACAATCCTGTTTTAAATGGTGAATTGGATACCAACGAGGCATTTTTACTAAAAACAGAGGAGGGACTTAGTAATTTATTAAAGGTCTGGAGCTTAACAAGCTTTGACGTTGTACTGCTTGAAAAGATCAGGATTCTAAACTATTACTACCGGTACAAGGATTCAGTTTTTTTCAAAGGTTTGTATTTTTTATTTAGAAGACCAAGTCGATATTTATTGAGTGCTGGGTGGTCAAGTATCGTGTTATTTAATTTTTACAAGCTTGGCTATTTGATTCAGCTCAATTCAAAAAAAAGATAGCTTATTCTTTAATGGCCGCGATTAGTTTGGATTTTTCAAGCAACCAGTTTTCTTTTTTTGCTGCCGTAATGCAGTTTGTTTTTAATTGTTGCTGGAGTTTTTGATTTCCTTTAAACGCCATTACAGACCTTGCAATTCCTTCAGGAGTAACATCGTCAATTATGACCCCAATATCATATTTAACTATAATTTTTTCGATTTCTTTAAGACGGTTACTTAAGATTGGTGTTCCCGCATGGAGGTAATCAAACAGTTTATTAGGAAGAGCAAGCTCGTGATTTTGATTTACCGCCTTATCCATTAATAGTCCCAAATTGGCCATTTGAGTGATTTTCATTAGTTCATTGTATGGTCTTCGGGAAATAAATTTCACCTGGTTCGAAAGCTTATGCTTTTGTACCAAAATTTTAGCATCAGGAATAACATCGCCATCTCCGACAATTAATAGGACACAGTTCTCACAGTGTTTCATTGATAAAATTGATTCTTCGATACCGCGGTCTTTGTTTAGACCAGACCCCTGAATGATTAGAATAAAGTCATCATCCCTTAATCCAAAAGATGAGGAATTAAAACGGTTTTCGTGACCCTTATAGGGTAGAGGAATGTTCCTTACAACATGAATAGGTACCTTGTATTTCTGATTATAGATTGCAGCAATAGAATCATTCACTGTAATTACTGTTTTTAGTTTGGGAAAGATCCATTTCTCCATTCTCAACCAAATACCTCTTCTGACAGGACGCTCTTTAAGCTCACTTACTTCGGTAAATAATTCATGAGTATCGTAAATAATTCTTGTTTTTGGTTTAAACAAATAGGCGAGAAAACAAGCGGGTAATGTGTCAAGGTCATTTGAGAAAATGAGCGAGGTTCTTTTTGACATAAGAAAAAAGAATATTCGTAAATTTAGATTTAAATAAAATAACGGTCCTTTGTCAAACCATAAGTTCATTCGCCTAGTAATATAATTTCTAGCAGGCATTTCAGGACTATTATTTCTCTTTCTTCCAATCAAAACTACCTGGTAATCAAGCTCTTCAAGCACATCACAGGTCTTGGCCACACGGTTATCCGTGGCCAAGTCATTGGAGACACAAACGACGGCATTTTTTTTTGCTTTCATATTAGACTTTGCAAAATATTGATTTTAATGATGTTGGCAAAAGAAATTTATAGATTAAAAATATTAAAAAAATAGTTTGTGATAAAAAAAACTTTCATACATTTGCAGTCCCAAAAATAAAGATTTTGGGAGTATTACGTTCTTTTTTTTTGTGATACCAACAAATAATGCCGATGTAGCTCAGTTGGCCAGAGCAGCTGATTTGTAATCAGCTGGTCGGGGGTTCGAATCCCTCCATCGGCTCGGAATTGTTGGGGAGATACTCAAGCGGCCAACGAGGACAGACTGTAAATCTGTTGGTTTTACCTTCGCAGGTTCGAATCCTGCTCTCCCCACAGAAAGAAAATAAGCGGGAGTAGCTCAGTTGGTAGAGCGTCAGCCTTCCAAGCTGAATGTCGCGAGTTCGACCCTCGTCTCCCGCTCACTTTCGTTTGAGCTGCCGGTGTAGCTCAGGGGTAGAGCGCTTCC
>Ga0206677_10005159_pt1 | contig 10396 bp, 1 predicted proteins | sample M130m12015metaG_FD_155475 | JGI IMG/M metagenome (GOLD analysis project Ga0206677, IMG submission 155475) | Ammonia-oxidizing marine archaeal communities from Monterey Bay, California, United States - M1 30m 12015 | ecosystem: Environmental > Aquatic > Marine > Intertidal zone | place: USA... | reverse complement strand
TGCTTAAGCCCGAGAACAAAGACAAACTTCAAATGTTGCTCACTTACCACGTTATCTCAGGAAAAGTGAAAGCCAAAAAGGCAAAGAAATTGGAAATAGCGGTGCCCGTTAGTGGGGGATCCTTGAAGTTTTCGGCCAAGAATAAGGAATTATATGTGAATTACGCAAAGGTTGTAAAACCCGATATCAAAGCCTCCAACGGAATCATCCACGTCATCGACGCTGTCCTCATTCCTAATACGATGAAAGATTCCAAGTGAATCCCTCGAGATTCAAGCTTCGTAGATCAGGATTCAGGGTCCGATAATACTCCATAGTTCGATTTCACCAGAAACGGCATCAAGGACCTAGGCGGCAGGATCTGGCGTCCAAAGTGGTTCAGGAAGGGCGGCCTGATTACCTGTTTTTAATCTTTAAAGAGTTGATAATCAATAGGTTAAAGGATAATCAAACTACAGTGCAAGTTGACACTTTAAAATAAGCATCAACCACTCTATGTCTTCCTACCAAAATGATAAAGTTGCTGTTTATTCTTCCATTTCTTTTAGGACAGACCTCAGGTTTTACTGTCTCATTCTTGAACATAAGTTCAGCTGACACTTCGGCTGTTCCAATTCTTGATAACAACGGTAATCCAATTGCTCTTGGTTCTGGCTTCGTCGCAGCCGGAACGTTCGCAGCCCGTCCTGGCTCAATCGACGAGGTTCGTTCGTTCACTCCATTTGGAGAAGGAAACAGTGCCTTTTCGAACAATATTGGTTCCAATGGATTCTTTGACAGTAAGCGTTCGGCTCCAATTTCAGTGGGAACTACAGACGCGCCTGTCAACGAGTCCGTCTACCTTGTGATTGGTGATGGTGCCAATGTTTCTAGCTCGACTGAGTTTGCAGTTTTCGATTCAGGCTTAATCTTTGGAACTGAGGATACTGCTGGTTTTGGCGCGCTCGACATCATCATTGACAGCGACACTTTGACCGAAGACTCGCTTGTCTATGGCACACTCCTCTCTAACGTTGATACAGGCCTTGACCTAATTTTTAACAGAGGTATAAAACTGGGAAGTCCTCTGATTTATACCACGATCGATGGGGAAGTCACCATCACCAATTGCCATAAGGGCGTCACCGGCGAACTAGTTATTCCGGATACCATTGGTGGTAATCCTGTTACAAGCATCGGCTACTACGCCTTCTCCAGCTGCCCGAGCCTGACGAGCATCACGATTCCTGAGACCGTCACAAACATCGGGGATGGCGCTTTCGATTCCTGCACCAGCCTGACGACCATCACGCTTCCTGATGCCGTCACAAATGTCGGCCAGAATGCATTCAATAATACTAAAATTGGCTACGATCAAATAGATAGTATATTCAAATTTTTGATAAGCCACAGTGGTCAAGTCGCCTATTTAATCGACGGAAGCAATGCCAGCGGAGAAGTAGAGATTCCCGCTTCGGTAAGTAACGCACCGATAGCCTTGATCGCAAATTCTGCCTTCTACAATTGTGACAACCTGACGAACATCACGATTCCTGATAGCGTCACCAATATCGGGCATTATGCCTTCAAGGGCTGCCTCAGGCTAACAAGCATCACGATTCCTGATAGCGTTACAAGCATCGGACAAGGGACCTTCGAAGACTGCAGCGACCTGACGACCATCACCATTCCTGGTAGCGTCACCAGCATCGGTCGTTATACCTTCAAAGCCTGCACCAGTCTTACAAGCGTCATAATTCCTGATAGCGTTACCAGCATCGAGCAAGGGGCCTTCCAAGACTGCAGCAGCCTGATCACCATTACCATTCCGGATAGCGTCACCAGCATCGGTCAGGGGTCCTTCCAGGACTGCATTAGCCTGCTCACCATCACCATTCCGGATAGCGTCACCAGCATCGGTCAGGGGACCTTCCAAGACTGCAGCAGCCTGATGACCATTACCATTCCGGATAGCGTCGCTAGCATCGGTCAGGGGACCTTCCAGGACTGCAGCGACCTTACCGCTATCACGATTGGTAATGGCGTCACCAGCATCGGTCAGGGGGCCTTCCAAGACTGCCGCGACCTGACGACCATCACAATTGGCAATAGGGTTAACAGCATCGGGCGTTATGCATTCAAAGCCTGCACCAGTCTTACAAGCATCACGATTCCTGATAGCGTTACCAACATCGGACAGGGGACCTTCCAAGACTGCATTAACCTGCTCACCATCACCATTCCGGATAGCGTCACCAGCATCGGGCAGGAGCTTTTCAGAGGCTGTAGCGACTTGACGAACATCACGATTGGTAATGGCGTCACCAGCATCGCGAATGGGGCCTTCGTTGGCTGCACAAGCCTGACGAACATCACGATTGGCAATGGCGTCACCAGCATCGGGAATGAGGCCTTTGTTAACTGTACAAGTCTGAGCAGCATCACTTTGCCTGATAACGTCACCAGCATCGGGAATGAGGCCTTTGTTAACTGTACAAGTCTGAGCAGCATCACTTTGCCTGATAACGTCACCAGCATCGGGATTCAGGCCTTCAAAGACTGCAGGAGCCTCACGAGCATCACATTTCAAGGTGCCGCTCCAACCGTGGGTAGTGAGGCATTCTCAGACTTGGCGGACGGGGCTGTGGCTCTACTGACTAGCGAAAACCTTGGATCTTATAAGTGGAATGGACTCACCCTGACTGATGCCGATCAATCTGTGACAACTGCTCAACTTGAGGCGCAGCTTGCACAAATGACAGCAGAACGCGATGCCGCGATTGCCGAACGCGATGCGCGTCCTACTGCGGATCGGTTGGCAGTTGTCGTAGCAGAACGCGATGCCCGCTTTTTTGACACCGACAAGGACGGCATTACAAACGTAAAGGAAGCCGAGCTAGAAACTGATTCAGCAGAGGAGACAGTCTTCTATCTTAAAGGCGCATACGATTCAGCAATAGCCGCCTCTCGTCTTGCCGGTCAAGGCGACGTTACTACCGATCCTGCAATTTTCGCATTAACTACCTTTGCCGCTTACAATGGAATGGTCATTCAAAAAGATAACACTATCACTACGCTAAATACAACGGTGGGTGAAAAGAATGCTCTCATCGTCCAAAAAGATAATCAGTATAATGAGCTGGAAGGACGACGTGTTGCAGAGGCTCAGCAGCTCAATGGAATCATCGAAACTTGCAATGACACCATCGGCTCAAACACATTAGCGATTGGATCTCTCAATAAGACAATCGCTCAGAAGGATGCTGCTTTAACATCAGTGGTAGCCGAACGTGATGCACGTCCGACTTTAGCCGCATACGACACGGCAGTGGCAGAATCTCGAATAGCGGGTCAAGGCGATGTCACAACTAATCCTTCTAATTACAACCTCACCACAAACGAATCCTACAACACAGTAGTTGCAGAACGTGACGCGCGCCCGACTCAAGAAGCCTACGATACGATAGTCACTGAAAGAGATTCACGGCCAACACAGGCCGCTTACAACACCGTCGTTGAAGAGCGCAACGCGCGCCCCACTATAGAGGCATACAACGCGCTTATTACAGAGCGGGATGCACGACCTACTATCGAAGAAATTATAGATGCTCGTCTAGGCTCAGTTGTGCTTCAGCCGGACGTTGCAAATCAAAGCGTGAAGATCCGCTTCTCAATCGAGGAGACCGACGACTTCAAAACTTGGACAAAGCGCGACGAATTTAACGAAGTCACCGTGCCGCTTGGGACTCGTAAAAAATTCTACCGCTTCGCTCTCGAAGACGAGTAAGAGGGCGAAAACTCTGAAGGAAATCTAACTGCAATCAAAATCTGCTTTGCACCTATGCAAGCGAGTTTCCTTTGTTCCCTGATTCGTGTATTCCCACCATAACCCACGATCTAGGATATAGAATAAAGAATTCGGCAGGCGATTTTCTTTTACTAAACTTCAAAACCTTTGATATTTATCGATTACGAATTTTGGTTGCTCACTTCCATTTATTTCGATGCTAGGTTTGTTGACCGCCTCCCTATTACCACTCCTAAAGAAGTCGGTCGATTTACCTTTCGCCAACGACTTAAGAGATATGAAGCTCGTCCTAATCGAAGGAAAGAAGCTTGCGTAACTAATGATCCAGTAGGAGGCAGGCGTTTAGGTCAACAGCACCTACCGGATCTCTAAAATCGATCACGACTTCTTCGAGAGGTTTTAATGATTCACCCCTTTCCTTTCCTGTTTGAGTGATGGCACAAATCAAAAAAGAATTACCCCAATCAAGTCTTGTTTCCGCGAGAACTGGAAAAAACTACGGCATCTAATGATGCTTGGCATCAGCAACTTATTGGATGTTTTTCCTACGGAGAAAACTGAGAAAAGATCACGCTTTCTTCGGCGATAGTAAGAATCACCATCCCATTCTTTGTAGTCAGGTAGCTCACATCATCTTTGCCAGTGCCATCGATCGTAACGTCAATCGAGCCTTCTTATATCATTCGTCCTGAAGGGAAAAACGATAGAACTTGCTACCAAGCTCCAGCGGCACGGTGACCTCATTGACTTCATCTCGCTTTGTCCAAACCTTCAAGTCATCGGTCTCTTCAATTGAGAAACGAATCTTTACACGATTATTACCATTATCCGGCTGGAGCACCACTGAGCCTAAACGAGCATCTTTTACTTCGCCGAGAGTAGGCCGAGCATCGCGCTCTTCCACGACAGTGTCGTAAGCATCGCGCGTTGGCCGCGCATCTCTTTGCGCAACGACAAAGTTATATTGAGCATTACTAACAAGACTGAACGCGTTTGGATTATTAGTAACGTCAGTACGGCCCTCAAAGCGTGCCGACTCGACCCCTAATTCGTAAGCATCCTGCAAATAGAAGGGAGTGAGTTCATTATTATCGCTTTCTAATTCAGCCTCCTTCACATCAGTCAGACCATCTTCATCAGTGTCTAAAAAGCGGGCATCCCTCTCGGCAACAACGGTGTTATAGGCTTCGAGAGTTGTGAGGTTAAAGCTAGCTGGATTTGCGCCAACCTCCAATCGACCCGTCTGACGACCCTGCAAATTCGAGGCCGAAACCGCAGCATCGTAAGCACCTTGCAGATAGAAACCTGTTTCAACAGCTACATCAGTCTCAAGCTCGATCTCCTTCACATCAGTCAGACCGTCCTGATCGGTGTCTACAAAGCGGGCATCTCTTTCCGCTGCCAGTGCATCGTAAGCGACTTGTGTCGGCCGCGCATCTCTCTCCGCGATTACGGTATTATAGGCCTCGATAGTCGTAAGATTGAAGTTTCCAGGACTTCCAGTCACATCCGTCCGTCCAGCTTGTCGACCCAGTGAGTTCGACGATACCACTGCGTTATCGTAAGCCCCCTGAAGGTAGAAGACTGTTTCAACTGCCAAATCCGTCTCGAGCTCAATCTCTTTCACATCTGTCAGACCATCCTCATCGGTATCGACGAAGCGCGCATCTCTTTCCGCCAAAATAGCATCGTAAGAAGTTTGGGTCGGCCGAGCATCTCTTTCCGCAACTGCCGTATTATAAGCTTCGACAGTCGTGAGATTGAAGTCTCCAGGACTTCCAGTCACATCCGTCCGTCCAGCTTGTCGACCCAGTGAGTTCGACGATACCACTGCGTTATCGTAGGCTCCCTGAAGGTAGAAGACTGTTTCAACTGCCAAATCCGTCTCGAGCTCAATCTCTTTCACATCTGTCAGACCATCCTCATCGGTATCGACGAAGCGCGCATCTCTTTCCGCCAAAATAGCATCGTAAGAGTTTTGGGTCGGCCGAGCATCTCTTTCCGCAACTGCCGTATTATAAGCTTCGACAGTCGTGAGACTATAATCCCCTAGGTTTTCAGTGACATCCAATCGGCCCACTTGGCGACCCTGGGTATTTGAGGCTGCAACGGCATCATCGTAGGCCCCCTGAAGGTAGAAGGTTGTTTCAACTGCCAAATCCGTCTCAAGCTCGAGTTCTTTGAGATCGGTAATGCCGTCCTCATCAGTATCTATAAAACGGGCATCTCTTTCCGCCAAAATTGCATCGTAAGAGTTTTGGGTCGGCCGCGCATCTCTTTCCGCAACTGCCGTATTATAAGCTTCGACAGTCGTGAGACTATAATCCCCTAGGTTTTCAGTGACATCCAATCGGCCCACTTGGCGACCCTGGGTATTTGAGGCTGCAACGGCATCATCGTAGGTCCCCTGAAGGTAGAAGGTTGTTTCAACTGCCAAATCCGTCTCAAGATCAATCTCTTTGAGATCGGTAATACCGTCCTCATCAGTATCTATAAAACGGGCATCTCTTTCCGCCAAAATTGCATCGTAAGAGTTTTGGGTCGGCCGCGCATCTCTTTCCGCAACTACGATATTATAAGCTTCGACGGTTGTGAGGTTAAAGTTTCCAGGCGTTCCAGTGACATCCGACCGGCCCGCCTGGCGACCCTGTGAATTCGAGGTAGCTACCGCATTATTGTATGCTCCCTGAAGGTAGAAGATTGTCCCGACAGTCGAATCGGTCTCGAGCTCGATTTCCTTCGTATCGGTCAGGCCATCCTTATCAGTATCCACGAAGCGCGCATCTCTCTCCTCAGTAATGGCGTTAAAGGCATCGAGCGTTGGTCTAGCATCTCTCTGAGCAACTACCGCGTCATAGGCTGTAATACTCGTCAGATTGTAATTACTTGGATTATTCGTGACACTATCAGAACCTGATTGAAGTGCTTCTGCCACCGCGGTGTCATAAGCACCTTGGAGATAAAAAGAGGTCTCAGCCGTAGAGTCCGACGACAATTCAATCTCTTTTAGGTCGGTAAGACCGTCTTGATCACTATCGACGAAGCGCGCATCTCTCTGAGCGACCACTTCATCATACGAACTCGTTGTTGTTAGGTCGTAATTTTGGGGATTAGATGTCACCTCAGATCGCCCAGATTGGCGTGAATTCGAAACAGCATTATCAAAAAATCCTTGAAGATAAAAAGTGGTTTGCTCGGAAGCATTGGTCGCAAGTTCAACTTCTTTAGTATCAGTTAACCCATCTCGATCAGTATCGATAAAGCGGGCATCGCGTTCTGCGATAACTGCTTGGTAAGCTGTGGTAGTCGTAAGGCCATAATTTTGAGGATTAGTCGTTATGTCATTCCGGCCAGCCACTCTCGAGGCTGCAACAGCGCTATCATAGGATGACTTCACATAGAAAGTTGTTTGTTCATCCCGATTCGTATTCAGCTCTTCTTCTTTTGCATCGGTAATACCATCTAGATCCGAGTCAGCGAAAAGCTGATCATCTTCCGTAGTCGCTTCCGCGATCACAAAATCATCATCTTCGTCACCAGTAGTCTGAGAGAATGCAATTTTGAAATTACTAGGACTCTCCAAAATCGAGAACAACGTGCTCCGGTTTGGATCTGTTTCAAGCTCAGCTTCAATGACATCTGTAAGACCATCTTCATCGCTGTCAGCAAAACGGGCGTCTCTTTGGGAAACCACATTGTTGTAAGCAGTATTACTAGTCAGCGCGAAATTCTGTGGGTTCTCTACAACCTCATCACGCCCAACCTGAAGCGATTCAGCAATTACAGAATCATAAGCGCTTTTGAGATAAAATGTTGTTGCCTCGGTGCTACTCGTCGCGAGCTCATTTTCTTTCTGATCAGTCAGTCCGTCCCGATCTGTGTCAACAAAACGAGAATCTCTTTCAGCAACCACGGCATTGTAAGCAGCTATCGAAGCGAACCCGTAGTTCTGTGGATTTGCAGTGACTTGTTCGAGCGAATCATCAAGAGCGTTCCCAGCGATCTCGTCAAATGCTCCTTGGAGATAAAAATTCGTCTTCTCAGAAATACTCACCCCTAGTTCAATTTCTTTTTCATCAGTCAGGCCATCTTGATCAGAATCAAGAAAACGAGCATCTCTCTCGGCTACAACAGAGTCATAGGCGTCGCGTTTAATGAGGCTGAAGTTTTGGGGGTTGGTAGTGACTTCACTTCGCCCAGCTACACGTGACGTTGTCACAGCTGAATCATAAGCAGACTTGAGATAAAATGTAGTTTCTTCTCCCCCATCACTCTCAAGTTCCTCTTCCTTTAGATCGGTAAGACCGTCTTGATCAGAATCAAGAAAACGAGCATCTCTCTCGGCAACGACTGCTGCATAAGAGGCGGTTGTTTTAAGGTTAAAATTATCTGGGTTTCCAGTGACCTCATTTCTTCCAGCTTGTCGACCCTCTGACTTTGATGCCGCAACCGCATTGTCGTAGGCTCCCTGAAGGTAGAAGCTTGTTGCAACGGTCGAATCAGACTCGAGTTCGAGTTCTTTTACATCTGTTAGGCCATCTTCATCAGTATCTAAGAAACGAATATCTCTTTCCGCCACAATTGCATCGTAAGAGACTTGCGTCGGACGCGCATCTCTCTCCGCAATCACGAGATTATAGGCAGCGACAGTTGTAAGGTCAAAGTTCCCTGGGTTTCCAGTCACGTCCGACCGCCCTGCTTGGCGACCCTCTGATTTTGAGGTGGCGACCGCATTGTCATAAACTCCCTGAAGATAGAAATTTGTTGCAACGGTCGAATCAGACTTAAGCTCAATCTCTTTGAGATCGGTAATGCCGTCCTCATCAGTATCGACGAAGCGCGCATCCCTTTCCGCCACAATTGCATCGTAAGAGACTTGCGTCGGACGCGCATCTCTCTCCGCAATCACGAGATTATAGGCAGCGAAAGTTGTAAGGTTAAAATTCCCTGGGTTTCCAGTGACGTCCGACCGCCCTGCTTGGCGACCCTCTGATTTTGAGGTGGCGACCGCATTGTCGTAGGCTCCCTGAAGATAGAAGTTTGTCTCAACAGCCGGATCAGAATCGAGTTCGAGTTCTTTTACATCTGTCAGGCCATCTTCATCAGCATCTAAGAAACGAGCATCTCTTTCTACGGCAAGTGCATCGTAAGCGACTTGCGTCGGACGCGCATCTCTCTCCGCAATCACAACATTATAGGCAGCGACGGTTTTAAGGTTAAAATTATCTGGGTTTCCAGTCACCTCATTTCTTCCAGCTTGTCGACCCTCTGACTTTGATGCCGTAACCGCATTGTCGTAGGCTCCCTGAAGATAGAAGTTTGTCTCAACAGCCAGATCAGAATCGAGCTCGAGTTCTTTTACATCTGTCAGGCCATCTTCATCAGTATCTAAGAAACGAGTATCTCTTTCCACGGCAAGTGCATCGTAAGCGACTTGCGTCGGGCGCGCATCTCTCTCCGCAATCACGACATTATAGGCAGCGACGGTTGTAAGGTTAAAGTTTCCTGGGTTTCCAGTGACGTCCGACCGCCCCGCTTGGCGACCCTCCAAACTTGAGGTGGCTACCGCATTGTCATAAACTCGCTGAAGATAAAACCTCGTTTCCACATTGAAATCAGTTTCGAGCTCGACTTCTTTCACATCCGTCAGCCCATCTTCATCAGTATCTAAAAATCGGGCATCTCTTTCGCTAACGACCGTCTCGTAGGTGATGCTTGATACAAGCCCATAACTGAGTGGGTTTAGAATCACATCTCTCTGCCCAGTCTCACGAGCATTGGCAACTGCAATTTCAAATTCTGTGTTATCGAGATAGAACACAGTCCCAACGTTTGGATCAGTTTCAATTTCAGCCTCTTTAATATCAGTGATGCCATCAGCATCAGTATCCAGAAAGCGCGCATCACGCTCAGCAACCAGAGCGGTGTTCGCTGCGTCTTTTTCCGTAATTGATTCATTCAAGGTCGTAATGGCTCCATCTTTCTCCGCGAGAGCGGCTGTGTAGGTCACAAGATTCGCGTCTCGCTCGGTAACAAGCGCAGCATTAGCCGCGTCTTTCTCGACGATTGAATCATTCAAGGTCGTAATCACCCCATCCTTCTCAGTGAGAGCTGCTGTGTAGGTTGCTAAATTCGCATCTCGCTCGGTAACAAGAGTAGCATTAGCCGCATCTTTCTCGACGATTGAATCATTCAGAATTTCTATCGCTCTATCTTTCTCAGTGATAGCCCCGTTCAAGGTCGTAATCACCTCATCCTTTTCAGCAAGAGCAGCTGTGTAGGTCACAAGATTCGCATCTCTTTCTGCAACCACAGTTTGATAGTCCACGACATTCTTAGCGATAGACTCATTCAAGGTCGCAATCGTTCCATCTTTCTCTGTAAGAGAGGCGGTGTAAGTCGCCAGGTTTGTATCACGCTCAGTTATAAGAGCGGTGTTCGCTGCGTCTTTTTCCGTAATAGACTCATTCAAGGTCGTAATTGCTCCATCTTTCTCCGCGAGAGCGGCTGTGTAGGTCACAAGATTCGCGTCTCGCTCGGTAACAAGCGCAGCATTAGCCGCGTCTTTCTCGACGATTGAATCATTCAAGGTCGTAATCACCCCATCCT
>Ga0206677_10005152_pt1 | contig 10413 bp, 4 predicted proteins | sample M130m12015metaG_FD_155475 | JGI IMG/M metagenome (GOLD analysis project Ga0206677, IMG submission 155475) | Ammonia-oxidizing marine archaeal communities from Monterey Bay, California, United States - M1 30m 12015 | ecosystem: Environmental > Aquatic > Marine > Intertidal zone | place: USA... | reverse complement strand
AGTTGTTATCTCATTTACAATTGCAAATTTGGACATAGAAGTAGTCACTAGTCTTATTGGAACCATTCCGAAAACATCTGCTGCTTCAGCATTATCTTCCTGTTTCTTGACAGGGTCTCTACTGATGCCATCAGGAAGTTCAGGTGCTTCTGAAGAAACAATTTCTAGAGAGTGTGTTGCGATAATCTTGTTTAGTTGAGGAATGTCATCTCTACCAACTAAAACCCAGGCTTCTCCTTTGCGCCCGATTCGACCAGTTCTCCCAATGCGATGGACATAATTGTCGACATCGTCAGGAACATCATAATTGATTACCAAAGTGATACCATCAACGTCAATTCCTCTAGCTGCAACATCTGTTGCTACAACTACGCTTGAATTTCCATCTTTGAAGTTAGATATAATTTTCTCTCTCTGATTTTGAGACATATCTCCATGAAGGCCTTCAACATCGAATCTGTGCTTTTTGAGTCGCTGAACAATTAAGTCAACCATCCTTTTTGTGTTCGTGAAAATTATGGTTTGATCTTCTTCACTCATTCGTGATAGTAGTCGTCCTACAACCCACAATTTGTTCGCACGGCCAATTCTGACGCTATATTGGTCAATTGGAGGTATGTCCAACTTCTCAGTATTTGTTAGAACGAAATCCGGTTCGTTCATGAATTCATTTGCGGCATCAATGATTTCCTGCGGGAATGTTGCTGAGAATAGAAGAGTTTGTTCTCTTCCTGTCATCTTACCAATAACCCACATGATGTCTGGGAAGAATCCCATGTCGAGCATTCTATCTGCTTCATCGAGAACGAAAGATGTTGGCTTGGTAAGGTCGATATGACCTCTTTCAGTCATATCCATGACTCGCCCAGGTGTTCCAACAATAATGTCGACACCTTTCTTCAAAGCACGGGCTTGTTTTTCTAAATCAGTCCCTCCATAAACAGTCATTATAGTGAGGCCGGCTTGTCCTTGAATAGTGTTCAATTCTTCAGCAACCTGATTTGCCAACTCCCTAGTAGGAGTTAGTATCAGTGCTTGTAATTCACCAGTAGGCTGGCATGAATTCATTGTTGGAAGACCAAATGCTGCTGTCTTTCCAGACCCAGTTCTTGCTTGACCAATCACATCTTTGCCCTGTAAAGCAATAGGGATGGTGTCTTTTTGAACTTGAGTTGCAAACTCCCAGCCATTACTAACTAGGCCAGCTTGTAATTCATCTTTTAATCCCCAAGCGGAGAATGGTGTTGTTGTGAACATTTGGATCCCTCGGTCCGTCCCTTCCCTAAATGGGCCACCGGGACGGGGGTGACCCCCGTATCACGATCAGAAGTTTTCGCTGTCCTTAGCTTCAGCCTTTAGAACACCCATCCAATACTTGAATGCGTTTTCACGGTTGAGTGGCTTCTTCATCTGGCGAACATGCTCCAGAATGTACTGACGGAATTTTAGAGACTTGTTACGGTTTACACCCTTTGGTGTGATGCCGTCCCACAGGTCATTGAACTGCTTCTCTTTGTCATTGAACGTATTCTCAGTCATGAGTACTACTCCTTAAGCGATTCGCCGACCGGCAGCCCCCTCTTAACCATGTCGTGTCTTGTCAGCATCGGCTCCGGGAGGGGGAAGTTCCTCCAGTCCCACGGTTTTACCCTGAGATTCCGCTATTTCACGGTCAATCTCTGGAACCTTTGGAGCTGGAGCCAAGAAGGCATTCTTCTGGTCTTCAGTACCTTCAATTTGTGCATCGAAAGTCATTTGTTTGAGCTCATTTCTTATTGTAGGGTCTGTTTCTTCTCTCAACAATGCATTGCAATGGTTGCGCAGAATATCATCACCCATCAATCGTGGTAGAATCTTAACACACGCAAGACGTACACTTGTATTCTTGTGAGAACATCCCGCAAGAACAAGGTCTCTAGCACGCCCATGGTCGGTATCTAGAACTTCGATACACTTGATTGCGGAAAGCATGACCTTTGAATCCGAATCTAGAATCGCTCGCTCAGCCATAATTGTAGCTATTCTCTGCTCTCTATGTGCTAACGGAACAAGACATTTTGAGGCTTGACGCCTAGTCTCTACATCTTCATCCTCAAGCGCCCATCCAATCAAATCCCAAGCAGCCGCTCCACCTTTTGCTAAAACTCTACGTAAAAGTCCCGCAGCGCTTCTTCTGAGAGCAAGAGAATCTTCTTGCAATAATTCATCAATGTGATCACAGGCTACTTCCGGCCAAGTTTGACATAGGTCTCCAAGGCCTGAAAATGCAGCATCACGGCGGGATTTTATTTCATGCCGTAATTCGAAAGCCAGAGTGCCCTCTGTAGCTGAAGGGAAAATCGGCGCTACTGATTTTAAGCAATTACTAGCGGCATTTCTTACAGATGCATCTTTGTCATCGAGCAAAACCGAAAGGTGATCAAACAACTCGTCAGGACACGTTTCAGCCACCGAAGGTAGTGCAAATAATCCGGCGATTCTAACTTCAGAATCATCATGCATTAAACTGTCAATAAGTATCGAATGACCATCGTGTGCTAAAGCTCCTGAAAGTATAGACAAAGCTTTGATTCCATCAAGACGAGTCATGTGGTAGTCTTTCTCTTTCCATCCCACACGATATGTTTCAATTTCGCCAGTGGCTAAAGGAATTACTGCTTGTTGAGGAATTGCCATCCATGGACCCTCTTTCAAATCACTACGCTTCGACTTACGACGGCCTTGCCCAACATTGATTGGACGGCCCGTCCGGGGGTCGCGTGCGATGTAATCTCGTGACATTCCGAGCCGGGCATAACCCCGAAGGAAATGAACCCTCCCCTTTTCCGATAATTACTCTTACACAATTATGAAACCCTTCAGACCCCTCAGGTTGGCTATGCGAAGAGGGTTTTTGGCATGTTTTATCGCATCCCTTTTTGTTATGCAGGGATGGGCTATTTCAGGAAGCGAGTTTTCCGACACCAACATTTCTAAAACTTACCAAGATTTTCAGCAATTCAATCAAAGTGGTTTTGTTGAGTCCGGAACATACACTACATCCGACGGTGAATCTCATATTACTCGCCCACGCATTCAATGGACTCAAACTAATCAATCACTAGTTCTTCAGCGAACAGGAGCATGTAGTGTTGCAGTTGATTCTCTAAATGAAGTATGGTTAATGGGTGGTAGAATCGATCCAAACCCATCTCAATCTAACGATGAAGAGCCTAGTGGCCTTGTAGAGATATTCAATAATTCGAACAAAGTATGGATGCCTGGAGACGACATGCCTCATACTCAACAGTATTGCGAAGCTGAAATCGTAGGAAATCAAATCTTCGTAGTAGGTGACTGGTTTCGAGGAAGCAGCAATCCCGTCCAATATCCGACCGGGAGAGTTCAAATCTATAACATCACTAACGAAAGTTGGTCTAGCGGCACATCTATGCCATCAGAAAGAGGATTAGGTGGGATGGCAGAAGCGAATGGTTTCCTCTACTATGCAGGCGGAGTGAGAAATCCTTCAGGAAATGACGCAACAAACAAAACTTTCCGTTACGACCCAGTCAACGATAATTGGACCATTATGGCTGACATGAATCAACCTAGAGCCTCGTTTGAATTAATCAATTTTCACGGACTTCTATACGCCGTTGGGGGATTCCAAGGTACCCAAACTTGGAATAGACAGGCCTTAGATTATGTCGAAAGATATGACCCCTCAACAAATGTTTGGACTAATCTATCATCTTTACCAGTTGGAATGTATGGCTGGGGAGGCACCGTCCTAAATGATGAAATTATACTAGTTGGAGGCTACAATGGAGGCTCCAAACGGACAGTCTACCATTGGAATCCTGTTGAGGATATTTGGTCGAATGGAGTTAATATTGTAAATGGAGGACATTTTGACTTAGAAGTTGAGGAGATTAATGGGAGTATAATTTGGGCATCAGGAGACACTTCTTCATCCCCATACAGCAACTGGCAGCAACGTTTCTCACAGATTTCGGAGTTCCAAAATGCGTCTTCGATACATTCAGGTTGGATCACATCCCCCGGTATTGATTTACGACCTAACGTAAATGGTAAGGCAGTCCCTGTTCAATTTGATTTGCAGGGAAATAATACTCCAGGAGGAATAATTGGTTTCCAGTATAGGGCCTCTAAAACATATGCAGGACTATCTTCGATTAGTTGGATAGGTAGTGATTCCACAATTAATACTACATTCCCTGTTGGCACTACTGATATCGATTTAGATGATTATGCAAACTTTGTCCAGTACAGAATTAAGATGACTGTGACTGATTTGCCCAATTGGGACGAGCCAGATCTTGATTCAATGTCGATACATGCTGAACATGCAGCATTCAAATCTGAAATTCCCTCTGTACTGAATCCTAGAGGTGAAACCGTAACTATTCAAACAAGTCACGATGCATCTGCTGGCGAGATGTATTTTGAATTAGCAGCTTGTGATAATGCTGGTGTAGTATGGAGTGATTGGTCAAGACTAGCACATAACGGAAGTGCTTTTTCTGTTGATGATAACAATGGCCTATTCTTACAGAGTTCCGGAGTGATAAATAGTTCCTCAATCGGTGAAACACTGATAGATTGGTCATTCAATTTAGGAGACCTTACAATATCTACCAACCCCAGTAACTCTGATACCGAAATCACGGACTTGTGCGCTAGAGTTGGGACAAATGGCTCAGAGAAATTAGAGCACCTCCACACGGCCACAATCAGAATCGACAGAACATTGCATGTCAATATAACTGGAATTCAGAACCTTTCAATTGGAGGTGCTACAGCAGGAGGATACCCATTACAAATTGAATTGAACCATTCATTCCCGGAGACTGGAATGGCACTATCTAGTGGCAATCTACAATCGAGGATTATTTTCCAGATCCATGTACTTGACCCCGAAATTAATTCCTATACTGGGTGGGTGAACCAAACAACTCCTTGGACTGATACTGCTATAGGTCAGACAGACTCAATATCTTGGGAACTGCCAACAAATATTTCTGGAGAGGTGACTATTATTTTAGAATCCCGAAGTGATCAACCATTCGTAATTGTAAGTAATTCAAATTCATGGAACCTACTATTGGATAACGATAACCCAGTCATAATATCCAGTATACCCACACTTGGAAGTTATGTGGACAATATGGAAAACCGAGATATATCTCTGGTGGTTGCCGACACATCAGGTTTCATTTCTAACGAGATTTCACTTGAAGTCTGGGTAGAAGGTTTAGATGACGGCACAGATGGTAGCATACCAGATGGAATACCACAAGAACTGGAATATAGAGAAATCAATCATACATTGGAGAATGCAGGTAGTTACTGGTGGATAAATGCTAGTCAATCAGATAATGAAAATGCTGATGACCAGTTTGTATATCTCAGAATAATTGGTACGGACATAGCCGGGATTTCTGCCTCCAATAATTCTGTTTGGTGGACAACACGCGATGCACAGAATGCTGATGTCGAATCGATTTCAAACTCTAATGAGACACAAAATTGGGAAATATCCAGAGAGGTTAGTTGGCAAGTAACATTGACTGATACGAACTCAGTTTACGACATTATCTCGATAAGAGTTGAATTAGGTGACGATTCTGATTTTGGAATTATTTACGATGTTGCAGACAATACTTGTGCATCTCTCGATTACAGAATCGACTCTGACAGAACAATATGTAGCCACACTATTGAACAACAAAACATGGTTATCTCACTGACTCTCTATTCGGGATGGGAAGTTGATATTTCTGTACTTGATGAAGGGGATGTGAAATTAATAATTGAGGACCTCGATGGAAGTAGTTCTGTAAGTTACCAAAACCTATGGGCTTTTTCAAAAGATTTTGATTTCACGATAACCAGTGTTAACGATATTACTGGATTAGTTACTGGAAATATCACGAATGAAAGTATAGTAATCACTGGTGAAACAATACAAGTCGAGGGAACTGTCAAACATTCTCTATCAGGAACACCTTACCAAGGTGATTTATCGTTAAGTTGGTGGGGTCTGATACAAGGGGATGAGTGGTTTGGAGCAGGTACTGTTTCGGTAATCGACGGACAAATAAATGCTTCAATACCTATGCCGACAACTGGAGGTATTCTTGACATCAGTTTATTATTCAAGGATCCATTAGAAACTAGCATTATTGGCAGTTATGAACTCCCTATTTTCGACATTGACCCACAAGCTCCTATAATTCTTGAATCGAGCCAAGAGGGTTATTCTCGTTATCATCTTGAGAGTATAGGAATTGGGATTAATATTGATGAAGATGTGTCATGGACCGGAGAATTACAACTAACATGTCAAGTAATCTCAACGGATTCTGAGTGGGAACCTATCAGCATCTCAATGCCTCGATCAAATGTTTTTCAAGGAAAAACATTGTTCTCATTTAATTTTGACTTTTCCGGGCAGGGAGACCCTTCCTTACTATCTCCTGAGGCACACATTGATTGCTGGGCAGCAGGATACGACGATGCGGGATGGGAATTAGTGAGCGAAACTGGTTCATCACTCTTAGAACCGTGGATCACTCTACCATTATCCACAGTTGGCCCTAATATAGAATTAGAAGATGTAAAAATAGATGGTGAACCTGAACCTGGAAAAGAGATTCGTGTCGAGATTTCAGTCAAAAACTCTGGAGAGAGTTTGCAACAACCTTTCAACATAACAGTCTACACTGTTACAGATGGTGAAAAGACATTGGTAGGTCGTTTCAAGCAGGCACAGATTGCCAGTGATCAAGGAATAATCAAACGGATTGGAGTTAAAGTGCCAGAAGGTGAATGGACGCTAGAAATATATGTTGATGAAGACCAACAAATTTGGGAATTAAATGAAGATGACAATGTATTTACTATGGATTTTGATGAACCTGAAAAACTCAACTACTCAATAATTGCAGGAATAGGGGCAGGATTTGTATCTCTACTTTTGATATTGATAATATTACGTCGAAAGAACATCAATAAATCATCAGAGTCCAAGGAGTTACCAATGTTGGAAGACCTTCCAAGATCCGGACCCCCTCAATCTATGCGAAGTAAAACCACCTCTTCAAAACCGAAAAAAGGACCACCACCTCGGAAATTGGAAAAGACACCGGTAAGTAATTTGCAAAATGATATATCTGATGCTATGGCAAAATTATCTCTTTCATCATTACCTGGTAATATGAAGCAACAGCCTGAAAAGGTCCCATCGTTCGAAACACTACCAGGTGGTGGAGAATATGAATACCTGAAAGAAGGTACATATTACTCTGGAGAACACATCGGGAGATGGAAATTAAATGATGATGGTTCTTTCACCAAACAGGAGTAGGTACTATGTCGGATGAAACAGAGGATATCAAGAGGGTTCTTGCGATCTGTTTTAGAATGGGTGATAATCAGACGGCTGACGACCTTGAAAGAATTCTTTCGTTCGACATGGGATGGATGGATACAGATACTGCTCATGATGCCATAAAGGCACTAACATTCGCAGGGTGGATTAAGGATGCTGGTGGAGTACTTAGTCCAAATTGTGATGTTAAAGGCGTTCAAGCACCTCTGGGCTGGCAACCAAGACCATCGAGATTGACTGACCCTTCGGTTAACGAATCTCACACTGTAGAGAAACCTCCGATTATAATTCAACCACAAATTGTGGTTAAACCAAAAACTGAGATTGACATTGACCCGAGAACTAAAGTTGAAAAACGATTAATTCGATATATCGCTAAAAAGGCTAAAATCGACCCAGATGAAGTTAAGCGAAGAGCAGAGAGGAAGGTTAGCGCTCTGGGATATTGCACCATGTGGTTAGCATTGTGTTTGATTAGTAGAGAACAAGATTTAGAGATGAATGCGATTATTGATTCACTCTCTACTTCCTGAAGTATTTTCTGCCATCATCAATAATACTGGTAGGACAATAATTGATAATAGCAAAGAGAAAGTTACCGTTAAAGCAGTAACTAATCCAAACTGCTGAACTACAGGCATCGGTGAAAACAAGAGCACAAGGAATCCTAGAGCAGTAGTCCCTGCAGATAATACGAGTGCAACTCCTGTTGTTGATATCGTTTCTTCAAGAGCGTCCCAAACATCTTCTCTTCGATTTCTTTCAGCCTCAAAGCGCCGCCACATATGTATAGCATAATCAATACCAATTCCCAGAGACAGAGCTGTTACCATTACTGTCAAAACATTCCACTTCAGAGAAAGAATCACCATTGAACCGACAACCCATAATGTTGCTAAAACTACGGGAGTAAGAACTACTAATGCCGGAACAGCCCTTCTGGTAAGAAGAAGAAGTACTATGAATGAAACAATGAATGAGATTGCAGTTGAAGACAACTGAGATGAATTGAGTCCATCGAGTACGTTCTGAAGAGCAACCAAGTCGCCAGTAACATAGATTTTTGCGACACCAGATAGTTCGCTTCGCATCTTGCCGCTGTCATCCTCACTACCCAATTCATCCTCGAACCATTTCACAACTTTACTTGTCTCTGAAGAAGTTGAGGCATCAACTCTAACTTCGATGCGGATATGTACAATTTTGTCGCCATCAAGATGAACTGTATTTTGGATTCTTTCTGACCAAGAGTCACCTGTGAATGGATCTGCGATTGAGTCATTCTCAGATAGTTTTTGTAATGCTGCTCCCATATCGAATTGACTTGCAACGCCTCTCCTCAAATCACCTTCAGTAATTACCAGTCCGAATTCTTCACCAAACATGACGTCATTGTCAACAGCGTCGTACAGTACTTTGTAAGGTCCTTCATAGGAAGGGCTTGCATCATAACCTCCACCTCCTACAACATCGTGATTATTGGCTAAATCATTGTGCAATCCCCGCATCTCATTCAGAAGAATCAAATCTGAATCTATCTCTTCCATTGAACTATCAGGTTCCATCATAACGTAGACTAATTTCCATCCAGCACTCTCGTAACTAGAATCTAAGTCTTCTCGAACTTCCATTATTTCCATTTCATCATCTAGGAAATCAGTCAAATCGAATTCTGTCTCTAAGCCCATCGCACCAAAAATAGATGCCCCGGATATAATCAGTGCAATAATGAATACAATAGCTTGTTGTGAACGCTGTAAATCTACCAACTTCTTTGACAGCCTTGGCATACGAATCGGATCAGCAGGTACTGTCTTGCCCGACGAATCTAACACTACATGTAGCGCACCAACTACTATTGTTGCGTTAATGAAAGCAGATACAACGCCTACCGCAAGTGCAATTCCAAATGTTTCTAACGGCGGAAGTGGAGACACAATATTGGCTAAGAAAGCAGCTACTGTAGTGATGACTGCAAGACCCAGAGGTGTTGACAGGCGTGCACAAGATGCTAACCATGATTCTGCTGAATCTTCTAATTCCGCCCGGAAAGCATTGTACCTTCTTTGTAGGTGAATGGAATAATCAATACCCAAACCAAGAACTAGAGGCGCTACTGCAACTTCTAAAGCAGTGAACCTCGCACCAGCTAGATTCAATAATCCATATGTCCAAATTAAGGCAAAAGAAAGCCCAACCAATGGGAAAACTACACCTCTAACACTCCTGAAAGAAATTGCCAGTAAAACTACTACTACCAATACAGCAAGTAGAATCAGTGTCGCAAGATTATCGAAAGTTCCTTCATCGATGTCATGAGATATCAAGTCAAGCGATGCGACTCCATAATTCAAGTCGGAATTTTCACTCAATTCCTCAAACAAGTCGCGTAACTTGTCTGAATTTATTTTACGCTCTTCGGTACTCAGACTTGGATCTATTTCAAGAATCCATAGAGTCGATGAAGCAGAGACAATGGCTGAACCACTGGCTCCATTAGTTTCAATCCACAAACATATCTCTGAACCATCAAAATCCTTGTTCAGCATTCCATCAAGTATGAATTGGGCGACTTCTCTCTGCTTAGATACATCACCTGGACAGTCTGATTCGTTGACATCTATTACAAGATTGAGCATTTCTTCCCATGAGCCAACATCTTCTAATTCAGTACCATTGGCTTCCTCGTCTAATGCGATTTGTAGAATTGAAGGAGCAGTTATCCAGTTCTCGACTAAATCACCCATACTTGCACTTTCATTTTCTACGGCAGAAAGATGACTATTCATCAGAATTAAAGATTCGATATCGAGTACGTTTCCTCCGTCGTCTCTAGTTACGTGAACGAATAAAGGCCTAGTTTCATCCGAGAACTGCTCATTGATTCTCTCGTGGGCATCCGCAGAATCTGATTCCGGTGCGAAATCTGCCAAATCCGTGTGGAATGAAGGAGTATCGACGAAGGCCAAATCGACGACTAGGCCTGCAGTAAGAGCTACTGAGATAATTAGAATAGG
>Ga0206677_10005150_pt1 | contig 10414 bp, 11 predicted proteins | sample M130m12015metaG_FD_155475 | JGI IMG/M metagenome (GOLD analysis project Ga0206677, IMG submission 155475) | Ammonia-oxidizing marine archaeal communities from Monterey Bay, California, United States - M1 30m 12015 | ecosystem: Environmental > Aquatic > Marine > Intertidal zone | place: USA... | reverse complement strand
AAAGCCAAAAGCATAGGTGCAGGTCCATTAATGGTCATTGAAACTGAAGTGGCTGGATGACTCAAGTCAAATCCTGAGTACAATTTTTTCGCATCGTCTAAGCAACATATCGAAACACCGGCATTACCAATTTTGCCATAAATATCTGGCCTTAAATCGGGGTCATTCCCATAAAGAGTAACAGAATCAAAAGCTGTTGACAAACGCTTGGCAGGCATGCCTAGGCTTACATAATGAAAACGCTTATTTGTTCTTTCGGGACCTCCTTCACCTGCAAACATTCTTGTTGGATCTTCTCCTTCTCGCTTGAAGGGAAATAATCCTGATGTATACGGGAAATTTCCGGGGAAATTCTCTTGAAGTATCCATCGTAAAACATCGCCCCAACTCTTGTATTTTGGAGAAGCCACTTTCGGTATCTTAGAATGAGAAAGAGATTCGGTGTGTGTGTTGATTTTTAGCACTTTATCCCTTACCTTGAACTCATAAACGGGATCTTTGAATGCTTGTTTATTCTCGTCCCAGTTTTGAAGAAGTTCCCAGTTTTTGGGATCAAAATTGAGCTTCTCCTTTTCGAAAACTTCTTGAATATTTTTCACTAAACGGACTTTGTCTTCAAGCTCAGAGTTGGAAATGGTTTCCATTGAGGAATGCAATCCTTGAAGCTTTTCAGCAACCTGAACTTGTTGATCAACCCATTTGTCGTAGGATCTGTTGTTTTCTGAAATTTCAGATAAATAACGTGTTCGTTCCGGTGGAATTACAAATATCTTTTCAGACATTTCTCTTGTGATTTGAAATGTCGAAGTCAATGAAGATACTGTTTTTTCATTTATGTGATCCATGATTACTTTGTACAAAGTATTCATGCCCGGATCATTGAATTGAGATGCAATGGTACCATGTACTGGCATATCATCTACAGTCGATTCCCATAAATTGTGATTTCTCTGGTATTGTTTTCTTACATCTCTTAACGCATCAAGAGCTCCACGCTTATCGAATTTATTTAAAGCAATGACATCTGCAAAATCGAGCATGTCAATCTTTTCAAGCTGAGTAGCTGCTCCATATTCCGGGGTCATTACGTACAAAGAGACATCAGAATGATCCAAAATCTCGGTATCAGACTGACCTATCCCTGAGGTTTCAAGTATAATCAAGTCATAAGAGGCGACTTTTAATATTGAAATCGCATCTGCCACATGTTTTGACAATGCTAAATTTGATTGACGAGTTGCCAAAGAACGCATGTAAACACGATCGTTTTTTATCGAGTTCATGCGAATTCTATCTCCCAAAAGAGCTCCTCCTGTTTTTCGTTTAGAAGGATCTACTGAAACAACTGCAATTTGTTTGTCCTCAAAATCAATTAAGAACCTTCTTACCAATTCATCAACCAAAGATGACTTACCTGCTCCACCTGTTCCTGTTATACCGAGAACAGGAATGCTTTTTTGACCCGCCAAATCTCTAATGGATTCTATGGTGTCTTTATGTAGGTCTGAAAAATTTTCTGCTGCAGAAATCATTCTCGCTATACCTGGCACATTTTTTAGCTCTAGATCTTTAATCGAATGCTCCAACTTTTCTCCTAAAGCAATATCACATTGCTCAACCAAATCATTAATCATTCCCTGTAACCCCATAGACCTACCATCATCTGGATGATATATTTTGCTTATGCCATAATCTTGAAGCTCTTGGATTTCTGAAGGTAGAATGGTTCCTCCACCACCTCCAAAAATCTTAATCTGGGGTGCTCCTTTTTCTTTAAGGAGGTCAAACATGTATTTGAAATACTCATTATGACCACCCTGATAGGAAGTCATTGCGATTGCCTGAGCATCCTCTTGAATTGCACAATTAACAACTTCTTCTACCGAACGATCATGCCCCAAATGAATCACTTCGCAGCCGGTAGACTGTATGATTCTTCTCATGATATTTATTGCAGCATCATGCCCATCAAAAAGAGATGCAGCTGTTACAATTCGTATTTTGTTCTTGGGTTTATAAGGTGCTACCTGTTCCATTGAAAATGTAAATTTTAAGCGCCTAAAAGTACGAATTCCAACTCGAAAAACGAGGACTTAAGCTTTAGATTTCCACGAATACTAATCTATAGAGGACACAAACACCCAATATCTTTGGTATTCGCTGTGATCAGTTTGATAAAAACCAACCCCCATATGTGTTGCACTTTCATTCAATAGATTTACATTATGACCCGGACTATCTACCCATCCTTTAAATACGGCCTCAGGTGAGTAATAACCAGCACCAAGATTTTCCGTGTTTGCAAATCCTGAATAGAACTGTTTAATTCTCTTGAATGTAGAAACACCACGTTCCAAACGGCCATGAATTCGGTTATGAGTGGCATGGTCGAAATAATTCTCATTTGCCATATCCGCGGCATGGTACCTACTGGCTAACATGAGAGAAGGCTGTATACGTAATGTTTTAAGACCGTTTTCAGCTCGATAGGTATTGATCAAATTCATAAGTTCAATTTCATAAGCCCTATTCATTGCCTTAATCCGTTCATTTCCTGATGGGTTGGTGTCAAAATTTACAGAAACTGGCTCCTCATTAGGGAAACTGAATGAGAAGAGCAACATACTTAAAACGAGAAAATACTGTACTGACTTCATAAAGGAGATCTTTACTTGTCATAATGACGAAAACCCGATTTTGTTACGCCTTATTTTGAGAATTATATTCGGATTCTGTGCTTATTTCGAAGGGAGCAACTCCATCTAGCATGTCTTTTATCCTCAAAGTTTCAGGGTATTTGGTGGCGTTCGTGTTTGTTGTAATTATAGAAGAACCAACGAGCTGAATCTCTTCAAACGAATGCTCGGATAATATCTTGTAAAAGGACTTGTTGTTCGAAAGCTTTCGGTATTGAGGGTACATCATTATTTTTTTGGATCAAATTTTGAACTCAAACTTATTTTGTATTTAATTTGGTTTTCATCATTTAAAAACTTACTTGCTTGACCGAGATAATCCGACCTTAAAATATGCTCTATACTTGTTTCTTTCGATCTGTAGTTCAATGTATCCTCATACAGAGGTAATTCAATTTTTTCATGTTCCTGTATTAATATAAAGTACATTGTTCGGTAATCTTCTATAGGTTGACGTTGTAGAAATTTCAATACCTCTTTGGTAAAGAGCTTAAAATCCAAGGGGAAATTATGAACGATATAAACTTGATTCATTATTTCATTGCTATCCGTAATTTTTGAGAAATGATCAATTCTTTCAAATCTTATATTTTTAGTTTTATTCCCTTGACCATCAACATTACAATTGGAAAAAAGACTAATCATAAAAATCAAAGCCAAAACAAAATAGGCTTTATTATTATTCGACATAATTACATTTTATTTTAAAAGTATATTAATTTGGTATAAGATGATATAATAATATGAAAAACTCATTACACGATACAGATCGAAATAGCTTATCAGAAGCCAAAAAGAACCGAAAGGCTTATCGAAAAAAACTACTTCAGCTGAAAAAACAGAAAGCCAAATCATTGAATCATCTTTTCAACGATCTTCATGAAACTGAATTTGAAACAATGGATTGTTTGAGCTGCGCTAATTGCTGCAAAACAACCAGCCCAATCTTCAGAAATGCAGACATTAATCGACTTGCAAAGCATCTAAGAATGAAAGCAGGAGTTTTTACTGAAAAATACTTAACTCTGGATAATGACAATGACTATGTGTTACAAAAGTCACCCTGTTCGTTTTTAAACGAAGACAATACATGCCAAGTATACGATGTTCGACCTCTAGCCTGTAGAGAGTACCCACATACCGATCGAAAAAATGTAGCTCAAATTATGGATCTCACCATTAAGAATACAGAGGTCTGTCCTGCTGTGGCTCGAATTGTAAAGCAAATCGTCACTATTTCTTGACATTCAATCCAGTTCCCTCTCCGAAATAGATGAAAATCATAATGCCTACATCTACAATACAACGTACAGCCATCATCAACAAAAATAAAATAGAAAAAATCAATAAGGCTGAAAGGCCTATCTGAAATACATAAACGACGTCATTATTCGTACTCACATATTCCTTTATGAAATTCGTGATGTCATGCCATTGATTTATGAATGGATAGTGATTACTACCTCCAAGAAAATAATTTAAGAACTTATTGAACATAAATATATCTTAAACAACACCAAAAAGCCCAGTATTCACTGGACTTTGGTTGTTGTGTCGAAAGGAATCAACTACACCTTCTTTTTACTTTTATTGAGCTTGTCATCTTCAATAGGCTCCTCCGCTTTTAGCTCAATACTTTCAGATTCAGGATCTTGCAAATCCACATCAGAATCTTTGGTTGTTATTTCTTCCACTACAACATCTGGATTGTCAGAGGCAGACGTACCACCACAGCTCACAAGTCCCAATCCACAACTTGTGATACATAAAAAAACTAACTTTTTCATCATTTTTGATTTTAATTAACACTTGCTCTAAAAGCGAAATAGACAGTATTCGTTACCTTGTTTTACTGGTTTTTAACTTTCTTTATGACTTTAATTGATTTCGAGCTTGAGGTGCTCAATCTTAAACATACTTAACAAAAAACTGTTTCTTTGTTATGATCGTATTTGATTCTATATATGTTCACCCCTTACCATCAAATCATCGGTTCCCGATGGAAAAATACGATCTACTTCCTAGACAATTGATTTATGAGGGTACAATCAAGGAAAGCGATATTATTTGTCCTTCCTCCATTGAAACATCAAACATCGAACGGGTACACTGCTCCAATTATCTTGAAGATTTAAAATCACTTCAAATTACACCAAAAGCTCAAAGAAAAACAGGTTTTATTCATTCTCAAAAGCTTATTGAACGAGAATTGACCATAATGGAAGGAACCAGAATGGCAGCAGAGATTGCAACAAAAACAAATATCGCCTTTAATATTGCTGGAGGAACCCATCATGCGTTCCATGACCGAGGAGAGGGTTTTTGCCTACTCAATGATCAGGTCATTGCTTCAAAGTGGCTTTTACATAAAGACATGGTTTCATCGATTCTTATTATAGATTTAGACGTTCATCAAGGCAATGGAACTGCTGCATTGTGCGAAAACGAGTCCGAAATTTTTACTTTTAGTATGCACGGAAAAAACAACTATCCTCTGAAGAAAGAAAGATCAAATTTAGACATTGAATTAGCAGATAAAACTGATGATAAAACGTATTTGTATCAATTGGAATCTCAGCTCGAATATATTGGGAGTACTATTAAACCCGAATTCATATTCTATCAATGCGGCGTAGATATTCTCGAGTCCGATAAATTGGGGAGACTTGGTGTTTCAAGACAGGGCTGTAAAAACAGGGACCAACTTGTTTTCGAATTCAGTAAGCAGCTGAATGTCCCCATTGTTTGCACAATGGGTGGCGGATACAGTGAGGATATAAAAAACATTGTTGAAGCTCATTCTAATACATTTAGAGAAGGTCTAGATATCAGAACTTGAATTTTAATAGTCGAAATTAAAATTTCTTGACATTTAAATTAGTTGTAAATTTGCATTGATATGTCTTTTTTATTGTTTCTTAATGACATCGCAGGAAGTGAAATTCTTTTAATCCTGGCCTTTGTGTTGCTTTTTTTTGGAGCGAACAGCATTCCAAGTATTGCAAAAACCATGGGAAAGGCCATTTATCAGATTCGAAATGCTTCAGACGATATAAAAGATGAGATTAAAAAGTCAGGTGTTGATATAAAAAAAGACCTCAATATTTCAGAACTGGTTAAAGAAACCGAGGAAGAAATTAAACAACCCATGGATCAAATGCTCACGGACATAAAACATACCGTTAACTACGAACCTCCCGTAAAAAAGAAGGAAATTGTAGAATCTGAGGACAATGAAAATATAGAAAATGAAGGAGATTAAAGTAGGAATCATAATGGGAAGCGCTTCCGATCTTCCAGTTATGAAAGATGCCAAAGAAATATTAGATGTGCTTGGTGTTGAATCAGAGGTTCAAATTGTATCCGCTCATAGGACCCCCGAAAAAATGGTAGAATACGCTAAAAACGCATCTAAAAGGGGAATAAAAGTAATTATTGCGGGTGCAGGCGGAGCGGCTCATTTACCTGGAATGACCGCATCTATGACTACCCTACCCGTAATTGGTGTACCAATAAAGTCTTCAAACTCGATAGACGGTTGGGACTCTATTTTAAGTATTCTCCAAATGCCAAACGGTATTCCTGTAGCGACTGTAGCCCTTAACGGAGCAAAAAACGCAGGAATTCTTGCCGCAAGAATCATTGGCGCGACGGATAAGTCTGTTGAGGACAATCTTTCCTCATATGCTCAAGATATGAAAGCTAAAGTCGAAAAAAGCCAAGATCAGATTGACTAGTCATACATTAAGTACTTTGACCTGACTTCCGAATATTGTTCAAGTCCATTTTGCCATGTTTTTCGAATTTCCTCTTCACTTAGACCAGATACAATTTGATTATACAGCTTGTCCGTTCCTGATAACTTCTGAAAAAATGATTTTCGCGTAATAAAATCTCTATTCTTTAGGTAATCTCTCGACTTAATTAAATATTCTAAATTGATCTTTTTACTCGAATAATCAAGTTGAGGTTTTAAAGCAAAACACTTTGTGTTTTCATATTTTGGTTTGCTCGCACCTTCTATAGATTTTGGCGTAAATACATCTTCAGATTCCGGAAAGTTTGGATGACCATACCATTCAAATGGTGTTGAAGTACCTCGCCCAACGCTCACACTAGTTGCTTCTAAAAGACATAAACTCGGATATAATCGAATTGCCTCATCTGTTTTTAGATTTGGAGATGGGGGTACGGGAAGACTATATCTCATTTGATGGTTGTAATTTAGCATTGGTACTACGCTTAATGCACATTGCACGGAACCTTTCAGCCATTTTTCACCATTTATCATTTTACCGTATTCTCCAATAGTCATTCCGTGAACAATCGGTACCGGGTGCATTCCAACAAATGATTTGTATTTACTCTCTAATAGTGGACCATCAAAATAATCACCGTTTGGATTGGGTCTATCAAGAATAACAACAGGTATGCTATTTTCAGCACAAGCCTCCATAACATAATGCAATGTTGAAATGTAAGTGTAAAAGCGTACACCAACATCTTGAATATCAAATAAAACCACATCAACCCCCTTCAGATCCTCAGCTGTTGGTTTCTTATGTGAGCCGTATAATGAAACGATTGGCAACCCTGTAATTGGGTCTTTAGAACTGGATATATGCTCTCCAGCGCTTCCTTTTCCTCTAAATCCATGTTCAGGAGAGAATACCTTAACTACATTGTGATTCAATGCCAACAAGGTATCTACAAGATGAATTCCTGATGACAATAATGAGGATTGGTTACCTACTATTGCAATGCGTTTATTATTGATGACACCTTCATAGGCACTTAACTGATCGGCAGCAATCAAAATAGAATCCTCTGTATTTAGGTCTATTGAAGCATTTTGGAAACTATTTTGATCAAAGTTCAAGGTTTGGTCATTAGAATGACAAGAAAAAAGTAAAAACAAAAAAATACATACCAAGCAAAAATGCTTTGCGTATTTTTGATACTTAAAAATCAAAATAGTGTCTTTTGAATATTTCATAGCGAACAAAATTCTTAAAACCGACAAGAAAGGTATAAAAGTTTCCAAACCTATCATGCGCATATCCATGATAAGTATTGCACTAACTATTGTTGTAAACTTAATTACCATTGCTGTAGTTACAGGTTTTCAAAATGAAATCAGAAAAAAGATTGTAGGATTTAGCGCACCATTATTCATAATGAAAGATGGAAATAAAAATATTTACGAGGCAGATCCTATTCGTATTGATCAGAAAAAAATCAACAAGGTTAAAACGCTCAAGGGTGTGAAATCTGTAGCACCGATTATTTATAAACCTGCCCTAATACGTTCTGAAAAATTTGAAGATAAAAACAATAAAGAAATTGTTAAACAAGACGTAACCGGCGTAGTTTTAAAAGGTATAGACGAACAATACCCCGTAGAATTTCTTAAATCACAGCTCGTTGAGGGTAAAATCCCATCATTTACTGGAAAGAACCAGAGTGTTGTTTTATCCAAAAAAATCTGTAATGATTTAAACTTTAAAATAGGTGATGAAATTGCCGTGTTTTTTGTAAAAAAGCGGTCCTTAATGAGACGCTTCAAAATAGCAGGAATATTTGAAACAGGAATTGAAAAAATAGACGATGAAATTATTTTTGCATCATTAATTGGTGTTCAAGAGTTAACAGATTTTGGAGTCACAAAAGAAAACTCATTAAATTATGTTTCAGGATTCGAGGTGCAAATTGACAGCTGGGTAGAGCTAGAAAATCAATATAAAAATATTGCAGAAATCATTGAGCTTGAACCCAATGAACATAGTGAGCTACTAAGGGTTGTTAATATACTAGAATCGGAAAACGAAATATTTTCATGGCTCTCATTTTTAGACACTAATGTTCTTATTATCATTGTATTGATGCTTATCATTGGAATTATTAATATAGGTTCTGTATTATTGGTTATGATTGTTGTTCGATCTAATTTTATTGGTATCATGAAAGCACTTGGAGCAAACAATTGGAGCATCAGAAAAATCTTTCTTTATCAAACAGCATCGATTATTTTAAAAGGAATGTTCATTGGAAATTTAATTGGTTTAATCCTGTGTTGGATTCAGTATTATTTTCAAATAATAAAATTAGATGCGACTGTTTATTACCTATCTAAAGTCCCAATAGAATTGAGCATTGTTGACGTTCTTTTGATTAATATAATTACGTTTCTAGTTTGTATGATTAGTCTTTTGCTTCCGAGCATGGTCATCTCGAGAATTTCACCTTCCAAATCAATTAAGTTTAATTAATCGAATGAAAAAAGCAAGCCACATATCGCGAACAGATTTGAATTTATTTTCGGAGCATGATTTGGAGTTTATCCTTCATCAAGAGAAATTGAAAGATTTTATCGGATCTCCTTTTTCAATGGAAAATTTCAATAATCAAATAGAATTAAAAAAGAAGAGCTTTAAACAAGAGAAAAGAAAGATCCTTGCCGAGGCACTGACCCATCAATATCAGAAGCTCAATAAAAATGACTTTTCACTTAATCAAATTAATCGTCTAATAGATTCAAATACTTACACCGTAACTACGGGGCATCAGCTTTGTTTATTAGGAGGGCCTATGTATTTCTTTTTGAAAATCATACACGTAATCAATCTTACCAACTTACTAAACAAAAAATACCCTAAAAATCATTTCATCCCTGTTTTTTGGATGGCCTCTGAAGACCATGATAGTGATGAAATAGATCATCTTCATTTATTTAACAAACAAATAAAATGGGAGCACAATCAAACGGGAGCTGTTGGTAGGTTTAATAACGAAGGGCTTCAAGATGTATTTGAGCATCTGTTAAGTCTCTTTAATGAAGAACGTCGTGAGGAGCTTGAAACCATTTTCAATACACATAGAGGGAATAATTACGGAGAAGCTTTTATGAACTGGCTTCACGAAATATTTGCTGAACAAGGATTAATCATCATTGACGGTGACAATAAAAAACTTAAGAACCTATTTAAACCCGTGATGGAGATGGAGCTTAAGGATGGATATTCAAATAATTCAATTCAAGAAACAAACGAAAAACTAAAAAATCTAAAAAGAAAAACGCAAGTCCATTCTCGAGAGATCAATTTGTTTCATCTAACTGAAAATGAACGAACAAGAATTATTAAAACGGAGCAAGGTTTTAGCGTAGGTGGCCAAGCTTACAGCTTAGATGAATTATTATCCATGCTAAGTGAGCAAGCAGATCAATTTTCGCCAAATGCCATACTTCGGCCAATTTATCAAGAATATATATTACCGAATCTCTGCTATGTTGGAGGTATGGCTGAAATGAATTACTGGGCACAGCTTAAAGATGTTTTTGAAAAAACCAAGCTTCCTTACCCCCTACTTCAAATGAGAACAAACTTATTATGGATGGACCTAGGAGCAACAACAAAAATCGAAAAGCTTGGGTTAACCGTTAATGACCTATTCGAGGATTTGTCCAGTTTAAAAAAGAAGCATGTACAAAAGAACGATACCGCTCCTTTAAATGACGAGGAAATTGCAAGAGGACTAAATCTGCTTGAAACAAGCCTTAGAGCATCATCCTCAGAACAAAAAAGCCTTGACGAGTGGATTGGATCAGAACTTAAAAAGATTGAAAAATCGATTACTCAGATCAAAAGTAAAATCCTTAAAGAGAAGAAAAAATCTCACGAAGTGGACTTGGTTCGAATTGAAAAAATTAAGGAAAACCT
>Ga0206677_10005144_pt1 | contig 10423 bp, 21 predicted proteins | sample M130m12015metaG_FD_155475 | JGI IMG/M metagenome (GOLD analysis project Ga0206677, IMG submission 155475) | Ammonia-oxidizing marine archaeal communities from Monterey Bay, California, United States - M1 30m 12015 | ecosystem: Environmental > Aquatic > Marine > Intertidal zone | place: USA... | reverse complement strand
GAGGATCAGCTAGAGGTGTAAGATAACACTTCTGAAGCTCTTCATCAATAACCTGTCTGTAGTTATACACCATAAAAGGATCTTCAATCTCTCCATCACCTTCTACAGTCATTGATCCGTCACCCCACCTTGAGGAATCTATATACGGAAATCTAAAATATTTCTGTACCGTACCTCCAGGGATTCCATCCCAATCATCCACTTCTTCAAATACATAACCACCGTTTACTGCATCTTCATTACGCACATAAACTGTAGCATTTGTATCAGGGTCCTTAACCATTTTATATCTATACGTCAGACCATGGACCTGTACGCTTATATACGGACCGGTAGTGTCTGGCAGTATAGTTCCCATACCCCAAGATAGGCCGTTTATAGCTCCGTTGCTTGTTGTTCCGTACGTTGTATCAGAGTAACAAGAAGAGGAGGAGACTCCCAACACTAAGGCCGCCAAGTAAAGTTGATTTCTCATCTTCATCTAAATCCTGTAAAGGGTTAAGTGAACCAGAATCCGCATCTGGCTGTAATTCTTTATTCGCTGCCCAAGCAGCTTTTGCTTCTGCACCAATCTTACCATCGAATGGACATGGTGTACCTGCATTCATCATTGCATCAAAGACTCTTTCATCTTGACACATCACCGAAACAGCCGCGACCTTCATTCCCATATCATACAATACTTTAGCATTCTTTAGCTTTTCACAGTTCATATCGCGAACCATTTTACCAGCTGAGATACCAAGTATCTGAGTTTGTACAGCTCCCGTTACACCTGTAGTACACAGATCAGAGTTAGCTGAATTGATTGAAGGAGCAATAGCAGAAGGTGGTGGTGACTTAACAGTTGTTGTAGATCGACTTGTACTATCTACAGTGCTATCATTGGTATTGTCAGTATAAATGACATCATCCTCAGCATCTTGAGCTACTGCCATATTGGCAAACATAATCAAAGTTATTACTATCAGTTTCTTTAACATTTTATCGTTCCTATTCACGCATAATAAGTACGGGTATTTATATGTTTTTTACTTTAAAGGTCGTCTTTTTTATTCATATAGTCCCATGGCTGCTCGCCATCATATGTATGAAAAGATGTATTAGATGATAGTAAGCACATAGTAGTATCAGGGAACATAATTGTAATAGATGATGTTTGTGTGTCAAGGTTCATCCACACATACAAGCCTGCTTTATAAAATCTACCTGTTGTTGTTTCTCTGATAGCTGTATCGCCGATAAACATTAGATGCTCATCGTCTTCTTCCATTATCTCTACCACATTAACAAACGTGTCACAAGGTAAAGATATAATTAAATCTTTTGATTCAGCTTGTGCTGCAGTTGTAGTAAAAATAAACGCTAATGTAATAAGAAGTTTATTCATAATGTATTCCTTCCCGTATAAAAAATGGGGGCTAACCATGGCCCCCTGCGCACTTATTGAGTAAGTGACCCTATACATCTATTTATAGCTCAATTAGAACTTAAATGATGCGCCTACTTTAATGTCGCCAAACTCAAAGTCTGTGTCTGTAGATACTTCACCGTATGCTGTCAATCCAGTACCTGCGATTGGATATGATGCATCAAAGTCTAGTCCTTTGAATGTGTCATCACCGTTTAGGTTCATTAGATCAAATGTTGATCCTACTGATAGAGCAGCGCCCATTGTTGAGAATGCTAGTTCTGGTTTTGCTTCCAAAGCCCATAGCTCTACACCTGTTGTGTAGTTCATGTCGACTTCTGCGCCTGCTGTCAATCCATTACCTAGATCGAATGCTGATGCTGTTGATGCAACCATTACTGCTGCTGTTGCGATTACTGCGAGTTTCATTGTATTTTCCTATTTTAAGTTTCATAATGTTAATACCACTTTCCTGTTGCTAAGCAAGTGGCCAGCTCCCTGTGATTACGCCGCTAGACGAAATTCAGATGGTGCAATGTTTAAGTTTGCATTTACTTTTTGTAAACTGGAACACATGTCGATCCTAGTTCAGCCCCATCAGAAATATACTGTATATACTTGTGGTGGAGCTGCGCGGTACTGCCCCGCGGTCCATATATCCGTTATTAACGCTTACCATATAATTATAACGGTTAGCCCAGAAAGTGCAACTTTTTTTTACTTTCCGAGCCCTTTTTTTCAAGAGTATGGTAAAAAGACCATACTTTTAAGTTATTTTCATTAAGAATTGACCAATCCTACCTACAAACGGTAGTAATGCTAATGCCATTAGTAGATTCATACCAGTGTGAGCCATAGCGATTCTTAGAGTATCTCCTTTAGGCATACCATCAGATACAAGCAATCCTGCTATCCATATTGTACCTGTAGTGCCTAGATTAGCTCCTAACACACAAGCAATAGCTGCTGGTAAAGGAAGAGCACCTGCTGCAACTAAAGCAATAATAGCTGTAGTAGATAAAGATGATGACTGCCACAACAGAGTCATAATGATACCACCAAAGAACATATAGATTGGATTACCAAGGAACCAATTAAGATGTTCCATGTTACCCATTGACTTCATTCCACCTGAGAATGTTTTAAGTCCAATGTAAAATATTACTAGACCGACTAGAGTTGTTATAACAGGATTACCCAGATCCATTTTCTTTACCTTTTTCCATAACTGCTTTCCTTCGCCCTTCATTTAAATACTCCTCGTATGCTTCTTCAAAGCCATCTTCGTGATATACTAATTCGTGATTACCCCACATCCGTTTAAAATAACTATCATAGACTAGTTGCATATTGTGTTCATCTATTAGATGACCTTTTACAGAGTAGAATAGTTTAGCTATTTCTTTTTTAGATGGATTCAAAATGGGGGCTCCTCTCCTTCATAAGAAGGCTTCCATGCTTCAAAGGGGGGCTCTTCTTCTATCATGTATATAGGAGCATGGCCACTTTGAGGTTCTGCTTTTACAATGCCATGTCTAATTAACCAGCACTCTAACTCAATAGGTAGTTCCTCTTCAATTGTTTGCATTCCAATCTCCGTCCCATGTATAAAATAAATGATTGCCGATCACTTTAGATAAGTCAAGAAACTCAGCCCACTCAGGACTTACATAGTTAGCATGATAGAATACAGCACCATAAGTAGGATCTTCTACGTTACCAATCATAACATCTCTAGCAATTATTTGAGCTTTTTTCCAAGCTCTAGCTTCTGTTGCTGAATGATCCTTTAGTAGATGAGTCCAGCTAAACTGCTTAGGTTCATATACTACTTCACATATAGTAGATGGCCATTCTGAATGCGCTACACGATTAAGAGTTACTTGAGCAACAGCAATTTGACCTTCCATACTTTCACTTCTGGCTTCATGGTAAATATTTAAAGCCAGACACTTATGCTGCTCTTTATCTACTTCAGGAGGAGCCATCATAGCAACAGATAGTATTCCTATCATTACACTCATGGTTATAATTCCACTTAATATATTTCTAATGCTCAACATATTTATATTGTATACTCTTTTTAAACTAAGTGCAACTGTTATTTTGTATAAATACTAAAAAAGATGGAGTATTATATGTTTAGTCCCAAATGCAAAGCACATTTACATAGTGTAGATATGACAGCTTGGCAACACTTTAAGCATGCTTTTAAGATTATTATAGAGCTTAAGAAAGCAGAAGTGGCATTGCTTATTCATATGTTTGCACCACGTTGTTGTGAGACATATGCTAGTGATAAGATAAAAGAATTAGCTTCCAAGTTAAAAAAACACGATAAGCTTCACTTAAATATGATAGCGGAGAAAGCAGATGACTAAGAACTCCTTTGGTGTAGAAATGAAGACATTAAATGGTCTTCAATCAGCTGACTTAGATGGTGACGGAGTTGTAACAGATGAAGAACTAGAACGTCAACGAAAGATCTTGGAGATACAAGACGAAGATGCTATGCGAGATGCACAGCGTAAGATGGCTTGGTTTGCTCTCTTTGGAATGCTTTTATATCCATTCTCTGTTGTTATAGCTGTTTGGTTAAATTTAGGTGAAGCGGCTAAGATATTAGGTTCTATGGCATCCGTATACTTCGTATCAGTTGCTGCAATCGTAGCCGCTTTCTTTGGTGGTAATGCTTATGCTAAGAGCAAATCAGCTCCAGCGCCAGCTCCTAAGCCAGCAATTAAGAAGTAGCTCTGTAACTATCTTCTATATTAGCAATAAGCTGTTCTAAGCTATCTTTGTTAGCTTGATAACGAATACCTATACCTCCTGCATTAATCCAACGCTGAATATTATCAGGTTTATCATCTACAAGTATGTTAGGTTCACCTGATATACGATGAGTAGCATATCTATGTTTATTACCAGTAAAGATAAGATTATGAATCTCAGGTAAGAAGCCCCATTGCTTCAACCATTCTCTTTTCCAGTAACCAGAGTTGTACTCATCTCCACCAATAGGTGAAGAACAAATACCATACTCTCGACCAGCGATTCGTCTACAAGCAGCAACTAGATCTGCTGATGTTAAGAACGGATCTAAAGTATAGAACCAGTTAGTATTCTTAAACGACTCAATAGTCTTAGAAGGATCTTCTAGATCTTTCCAATGCTCTACGTTGAATCTCTCTTCAACTTGTCCAAAGAAGTCAGCAATGACTCCGTCCATATCTAAGTATAATTTCATAATATAATTCCTTTATTTATTGTTTGACTTATTATAGTCTCTTTTTGAACTAAGTGCAACTATAAAGGTATCAATGATATCAATGAGTTACAAAATAGTTACAGACCGAGTATTCTCCTTATAGCTACAGGGTTATCAGTAGTAAGACTACCACCGTCAGATATATGATCTACAATCTGCTCGAAGTAAAACCTAGTATCGTTATCTTCGTCAAACAAATTAGCAGCAGTACGAAAGAAAGCTCGTAGCTTCATATCGTTAAGCCCACCGTCACGCATAGACGCAGGCTTGAATTTTCCAGCACGTTGATTACTCATCGAATTTCTCCTCTATCATTTTTATATGCTTGCACTTACGGAACGCAGGACACGAACATACAAATCCATTATCTTTCATTTCTATATTATAGAAACTTTTACCGTTAGAGGCAACTGCATTCCATACAGTACCTACTAAGAAGTTACCTTTAGTAACAATATTATCTGATGCAAATATTCTCATTTTAACTTCTTATACCACCTCTTAATAATAGGATTGATAGCAGCATTACACTGACTATCATTCCAACTAAAACGCTCTTTGATCTCAGCAAACAAAGCTTTCTTAGTCTTAGATCGATCAGCTACAGATCTTATCGTAGCGTCAATCTCGCCCCAGTGCTTTTCTTTTATCACTGGAGCGGCTTTTTTGACTTTCTTCTTCATTATATGAATTCTGCTAATTTCATTGAGAAAGGAACCTTAGTTTCTAACCAAGCAATTGCTTGCTTAGGAGTATCGAATTCCCTTTCATCAGATGTAAAACCGTCTCTAACTTCAATTAACCAATCTCCGTTAACACAACCATTAGGTTTAGCTTTTACATTCTTTAAACCAAATTCTTTAACAGCGTCTTCGTATGACAAACCTGTCTGCTTCCACTTAGGATCTTCATAAGAAGCAACCCAACCAATACATGCTACTTGCTCTAAGTAACAAGGTGAGATTGAGTTAGTAGCTTTATAGAAGTTTTCGAATTTAGTAGTTGCAAATTCCATGTTTGATTTGAATACGTTTTTCATAATTTAGTTCCTTTATTTCTTATTATACCTTATTATAGGCGCTATTTGAACTAAGTGCAACTAAAAAAGGGCTTTATTTGAAAAAAGGTTATCAATAAAAACAATAGGTTAGGAATTATCTGCGTTTTAGGTCAGTTAAATATGCACCAGATGGCTTATGATATGCGTGCATAAGCTCAACATACATCTCAGGTGTCATTTGAATTAGATCCCATTTGTTATATTGTTCATTAAACTGTCTTATATAAACAATATCCTCATAAGAGAATACCTTAACATCTTCGAATCTATCTTTATCATCTAAGACTGTAATCTCTATTTCATCGTGATCCATTTCAACTGTAAACATTATTCGTACTTCTTATCATGCTCTTTACCTTTACCATAGTCGCCATCATATTTATGTAAAGCTTCTGCGTCAAAGTTAAGATATTGACCAATACGAGTACCAGGTTTAATCTTCATACGTCCACAAGTAACATGCATAACACCTGCCATAATACCGTTATAGCCAGTATCATATAAGCCAGTAGTAAGATAAACACCGTTACGATTTAGAGTAGATCTAGTAATAACAAAGCCAGCTTCGCCCATACCTACTTCGATCTCGTTATCCATAATCACTTCGTAAGCACCAGGATACAAGTACCAATAACCATCTTCGAATACATCTACAGGTTTAGTACCTCGATGAATCTTCTGCTCTTCGTCAATAGTAAAATCTTTATCGCTAATCTCTAGTATTTTACCTACACGTAAATCTACTGCATTAGGTTGGATATCTTTAGCTTGTACATTAGTAAGAGATGACGTACTCTCTTTACTCATTATATGCTTCATAGTCATAGTCTGATTACTCCGTTAACATTATTATTATAGTATATAGAACAAAGGAATGCCAGCCGATATCTCTAAAGGCTGGCATTTTTATGATTAAGCTCCAGTACCTACTGTCATTCGCTTACGCAATTGTTGTAGGAGTAGTCCGTAAATCGGGAGAAAGACTACGAACGATACTGCGATCTTAAACACAACATCTACCGATGCAATTTCTAGCCAGTTAGCGCGCATGAACTCATCTGGTCCATATGCGAATGCAGCCCAGAAGAATGCATATGTATCTAAGATGTTAGCAAACACAGTAGAGATAGCAGGTGCTACCCACCACATGTCTGTTAACTTCTCACGGATACGTTGGAAGATGGATACGTCAAGCATCAATCCTAACGCATATGCAAGAGCAGAAGCCAAACCAATCATAGGAGTAGCAATAAAGCTACTGATAAAGATTGCTGGAATAAATGCAATTGCAATGATCTGACGAGCAACATACTTGTTAGTTAGTCGTACAGTTAAGTCAGTAGCAACAACGATAAGAGGAAACACAAACATGCCCCAAGTAAAGTTGAGATCTAAGATAGGAATTACTCCTGCGATCTGTACTGTATAGTTTGCTAGTGCGATGATTACAAGATGTAATACTACTAGCTTGGCGACAAGAGACATGCTCTCATCACCAAAGTTGAAATGTGATTTAATAAAGTTCATATTATCTTCCTTAAGCTAAAATTTGCTGAGCATGAGTAAGAGCTACTTCATATGCTACAGGTCCAGTCTCATCAGCATATGCAACTGGATCAGGACGACCCAATTTAATAAATGCTTCAAGACGTTCTACAGAGGATGAGCTCTTATAATCAGAATACCAAATACCATCATGCTTCATAGGCTTATAAGAAGTATTAGTACGTTTATATACGTCCTCAAAATCTAAACCTAATTCGTCACATAGTACTTGACCGTCTTTCAATATATCAAACTTATCCAGTTCTAGGTAAGGAGTGAAATAAGTCACCTTATCAGCATCCCAGTTACCTTCACGAAATGCATGATCATCAGCATCACGAAACTCCTGACGACAGTCAGGATACACTGCATGATCGCCAGCATGAATGCCTAGAGCGATAGCAGTTTCTTCATCTGTATCTTTAACCACGCTAAGAGCAGCTGCTTGTACAATAGAAGCAAAGATCTTATTACGGTTAGGTACTACAGTTTCTTTCATTGTCTCTTCTTCGTAATGACCTTCTGGTACATCTGCACCTCCAGTAACTAACGTAGAAGATAGCAATGATACTAGTCCATCTAACTTGATAGGTTGATACTTGATCGTATGACCAAGACCTGCTAGATAGTCTACTAGTTGTTGAGCACGCTCTAACTCACAAACGTGCTTTTGTCCATAATCAAATGACAAAGCTGTTACATTACTTGCGCCTACCTCTTTGATAGCACGCAATAGTAGTGTTGAGGAATCCATTCCTCCTGATAATGATACAACGATATTTTTCATTTAGTTCTCCAATATGAATGCGGTGTGATGTTTATAGTGGTTAGCATTCGTAAACCACTTACTGCCTCATAGTCTTTGAGGTTAATCTAAACGCATCTGTAATAGCATGCGAGTAGAGTAAATCCGAATTAGACGCTCTAATAGGATTAATGTCGATACCGCCTCTACGTGTATAGAGACATGAGACAACAAGCTCTGACGGGCTCAACAGTTCCCATAGACGTTTGTATACACATTCACAAATCTCTTCGTGGAAGTGGTTCTCCTTACGCATCGATACGATATATTGCATCAACGATTCAGGAGTAATAGTTTTACGTCCTCTGATATGTACATATATATCACCCCAGTCAGGTTGATTAGTAACACGACAGTTAGATCGTAGAGAGTCTGACATATAGCGATAAGGCTTATCATATGCATCTACTACGTCTAGTATATCCGGACTTTCATTATAGTGGCTAAAGTCCAATTGTTCAACGTTAACATAGTCTTCTAACTGAATAAAAGTACCTGCCATAGGTTTAGCATAACCAGCATCTTCGTTAATATGTAATACAACAGCTAAGTCATGCTCAGCATTAGGTACCTTGAGTACTTCAGCAAAGTCATTCCATACTGTCTCTTGTACGTTAAAGATAGCTGACTTAATATCTGAGCCCATCTTAGCCATATTGAATGAGTTTAAGTATAACTTAGCTGACTTAGACTCAACGATATTATCTGAATGAGCACTATAAGACCAACGTAGCCAACCAGAGATAGGAAAGCCATTATCTAACAAGCAAGAGAACTCATATGAATTCCAGGTATCAATACCGATAAACTCTTGTGGTTGCTCAGCAATATTATAATGAGTACGATTTAAGTTACGAGGAATACCTACAAGCAGACTATTATCTACTTGATCAGGCGTCTCATAACGCATCATAGTTTGACCGTCAGAAGTCTTACCTAGTACCTTACTAGCAATCTCTTCAATTTTACTTTGATTATCATCCATCTACTTTTCTTTCCTCTTCAATAGCTTCCTTCGCAAACGTTAAGAACGTTATAGCTTTATTAATATCTAACAACACATCATCCTTCTGACCTAAACGCCAGAGATACTTAAACGCTTGATAGCGATTATAATCAGTATACGGATCATTCTGATGCTCTAAACATAGCTGCTTAATAACTTTAATACACTCTACATGACCCTCTTTCTGACTATAATGATTAGGTCTCGGATCATCAGACTCTTCTACTTCACCTTTAAACAACTTCTTCAAACAACTTCTCCTTTAAAAACTCTGCCCACATATTGACAGATATATTACGTAACCTATCAGCAAGTATATCGACAGTTTCGTCACCTTGCATATCATAAGTATTATAGTCTAAAACCTCACCAGAGTCAACTACTTCAGTAACCTTATGTATTACACATCCAGTAGATGGTAACTTAAGATCAAGAGCTTTCTTCTGAGGATCTTTACCTTTTAGTTCTGGGTACTTAACAATATCTCCAGGATGACCGTTATACATCTCTACAGATAACATAGGTAAGATACGTAGAAAGCCATTAAGAGTAACTACAGAATCACCGCGCCAGCACTGAAGCATCTGCACATTAGATTGAACTACCTTATGAATATCTTTAGGCTTCTCCATAAACACAGACGAATGACGCTGCAGTTTAGAATGCCATGACTTCTTATCTTTATTATCCGTATAGATGAAATCAGGCCATATACCTATCGCCTCAGCAATAGCTACAATCTCTGAACCTGACTGACTAAACAGCGCTATCCAAGGTCTATCGTTTCTCGGTCCCATTACACATCTCCCTAAACTTTTTAATATTATAGTCTATATCATCCCAACATGCAACTACATCTTCGTCGATTAGAGTAAAAAGTTTAACAGATTCCTTATCGTTTAGTCCATAATCATTATAGCGAATACCTTTCATACCATGAATAACAGGATTAGAAGTATCCATAGAGTCAATCCATTTATGATTCTGATACTCTTCAAACTCCTGAGGTAGACCACAACCTAATAGATGATGAGGCTTATCTTGATTAATAATATCATCACGTAACATATCAGCAATTACTTTCTGACGTCCACGCATCATACGATAATACTTGTTACCTAGAGATGGAATCATAGTCTGAAAGAACGGATGATTAAAAGACATCGCAACTTTATCTACACGGGAGTCGTTAGCCATATAGCGATAACAAGCAACAAGCTCATCATAAGTACTCCCTTGAGCGACACCAATAACTTTACCAGGAAGATCAGGATATGAAAGCATAAAACTATCAAAGCTATCAATAGTAGCATTTGCATTATCGAGAA
>Ga0206677_10005125_pt1 | contig 10448 bp, 14 predicted proteins | sample M130m12015metaG_FD_155475 | JGI IMG/M metagenome (GOLD analysis project Ga0206677, IMG submission 155475) | Ammonia-oxidizing marine archaeal communities from Monterey Bay, California, United States - M1 30m 12015 | ecosystem: Environmental > Aquatic > Marine > Intertidal zone | place: USA... | reverse complement strand
TTTCATTATAAAGCCCTCAAAGATATTTATCAAAGAGGGCTCCATAATATACGCTTAGAACTGTATTTTAATACCTGCGCTTAGTCTATTACTTGTATTGTCACCGTCTGTGATTCTACTTGCATCTACGCCGATTGAAATACGATCATTGATTGCTCTATCAACGCCAACACCTATACGCATTGCTTCACTGTCGCCAAAGTCTTTTGAAATACTTGCTGTGAATATACCAGTGTCTAGGTTAAAGCCTAGTGTGCCATAACGGTATGTTTCATCAACTGCTGCGTGACTTAGTGTTGCTTGTACATCACCTGTTTCGTCATAAGCATCTGTTGATTTCTTGCCTACTGTAATACCAGCAAACGGACGAACTTGTCCTGTTGATTTTTCAACAGTTAAACCGCCCCACATATCTTTATTACTTGTTTCACCTGCTGCATCAAAGTCACCAATGCTTCTGCTGTAATTCATATCGCCATTTGCTATGTTTGCATTACCAGTAATAGTAATATCACGGCTGTCAATGTGCTTGCCTACTTCTCCACTTAGTATCATAGTTTCTATTGTACCTGATGAAGCTTCGCCTGTCATTGTTGTGTTTACTCGATTAAGACCAGCACTAACTCTAGCACCATTATCTAGCACAGTATTCCCGCCTAAACTTAGCACATTTGATTCTGCGCTGTATCCATTGCCCATATCGTGTGTAATACGGCTACCACTAATACCATTGCCTATGCCTAAGTTTCTGTGTGCGTTTAGTCCTAGCATTTGATCTGCTTGATCCATGCGTCCTACAAATGCACCTGGATCAGTCACAGTAGAAACTGCATTGTTGCGTGTTTCTGTGTCAGTTCCTGTAGCAGTTGTTCTTGTGACTGTACTGCTGTCGCTGTAAGTGTCAACCACTGATGTTGTGCTTGTTCTACTACGCTCTTCGGGTGTTGTGACTATTGTAGTTGTTTCTCTAGCAATAGTTTGAACACCTGCTGCTACACTGCTATCGTGTGTAGTCTGTGCTTGTGTTAGTACAGGCAAGTCTGCATCGTGTGCCCAGTCACCCCAAGTTCCATATGTTGTGACAGGATCACTTGTGCTTGTCACTGTTGGTTCTGCTGTGCCTTCTGCTGCGTCTGTAGCACTACCGACATCTTCTAGTGTACCCCAACTGCTAGTGTCAGCACCGCCACCTGCGCCTGCTGTAATAGCACTATCGGCAGCATCAAACGCACTTGGTCCAAAGATGTATGCATAACTTGCTGTAAGTATATCACCTGAGCTAACACTGCTCCAGTTCCAACTTAGTCCAATGGTGTTGTCGCCTGTGTTTGTATTAGATGAACTATCAAAAGCATTTTCAGTATAACTATCTGCGTCTGTTGTCCAACCTGTAATACCAGCATCAACATTTGAGTCTGTTGAATATAATCCTAGTGCATAACGTGAACTCAATGCTTCTGAGAACGCAACATTGGTATCTGGAATAACACCATAACCCAACACATTGTCTGTGCTACTACTATCGCCTGTTGCGGCTCTTGCGTCTGGATCAATAAAGCGTCCAAAGCTAAGTGCAGTAGCATCACTACCTGCTGTAATCTGTGTGCCAATCTCGATGTGTTCTGATGTAGCACCTAAACTGTAAGTGTTTTCTACTTCCCAACCACTGTGTGCAGTGTTTGTACCTGTCCAAGTTAATGTACCGGCACCATCGGTAAGTCCATCACTATCTGTCCAAGATGCTGTATTTCCGTTGTTGTTGTTTGTACTGTTTGTGCCATCTATTTTAATACTCCACCCATCAAATGGTGATCCTGGTGTTAGATAGTCATAACTTGTGTTGAATGTTCCTGAGCCTGTGCTATCATATAGCAGTCCTGGGCTTGTGTTGCCACCTGAACCTAATGTACCTGTTGTGCCGTTAACGCCGGCTTTTACGTAATCGTTTTCTAGTACACCCATGCCTGTGGCTGTTGTACTCATACTACTAGTATCTGCTAATGCTGTTGTACCGAGTAGTGCTGTCATTATACTGACAATCATTATTTTTTTCATATTTTACCCTCATTGTTTGGATGCCGGTTGCGCCCTCACGCCGCGGTCCACTACACTATTTAATCTTGATCTCTATTCCAATAACAGCGCCTATATTCGTTTCGCCGTACCACTTTTCCCCTGCTGGTGCAACAAAGATCGTTGTATTGCCTATGTCATATGTGCCTCTAACATAAGGTGCTATTGCTCCAAACTCGTCGTATCCTGTGACCAACGCAAGTTCTAATCCTGCGTTGCCTGATTCGAATCTATGTCCAGCATACAAACTCATGCGTTCCATGCTGTTGTAATATGCGCCAGCAATGTATCCATTGTCTTCTAATCTAACATGCGGATGTATTTCGTTGTAATCGCCTTGCATACCTAGATGTGTACTTAGTGCTAGTGCCCAAATAATATCCATAGTGTTCTCCTTTTGAAACTAGTTGTTGCCATTGACTGATAAAGAACAGCCTGCGGCATTGGTGCAATATCCTGTGACGCTATAAGTGCCAGATGCAGTTGAAACATTCTGGGTAAGTTCAAAGTCGTATGCACCGCCTGAATTTGTTAGGTCTACTTCTGCTTCTGCATATTGAGTTCCTCTTTGCATAACATCAACTGAGTGCCCGTCTCCTGTGAGTACAATATCTGCCCATTTTTGACCACCATTGCCTCTTTGATATAAATCTACAGTATTACCATCGCCTTGTATTTCTACAAAGCCATCGTGTCCTTGTTTTCCCATTTGCGTATGGTTAACTTCATTGTTATCACCATTTACTATATTTGCAAGGTGATGTGCTGCGCCTCCACTACTTCTGTTTGTGTCTGTTTGCGCACTTCCCACTGTGTTTCCATCTCCAGTTATAGTCCAATATGCTTCGTGTCCACCTTCTTCGTCTATGTCAATAGTGCCATCTACGTGCATACCTTGACGAATTGTAATATTGTTAGAGCCGCCCGTGCTGTTTAAACTAACATAGTTGTCTTTGCTGTGCTGTTGTATTTCCAAGTCAAGGTCATCGCCCGATTGGGTTATGTATATTTCATTAGCGTTAACGCCGTTGTGTGATAGTAATACTGTTAGCGCCGCCAACGCCCACACGATATCCATACGCATAAAAATCTCCTTGTTCTATATCTATTGTATATCCATTGTCAATATACAAGTCTAGCCTAAAAAAATGATCGGATCCTTCTTTTCTTGATACAATAAAGTTTGGATCTTCATTGTAAAATATATTTGTCTCTGGATCTAATCCAAGAACTTTTTGTTGAAATAACTCTACATTTTGTGAGCCTAACTCGTCTATCCATTTTGCTAATATTTCTTGTAGCTGTCTTTCCATTTCGTCTACAAAGGCACTTCTCAAATAACTGTCGTTGTCCAAGTCCGTGACCCAAAGTTTTTTAATACCTTCTACTAGTGGATCACTATCTAATTCGTCATACTTTAAAAAGTCTATGTCCAACAAGTTGGTGACTGGATATTGTTTTTCTATCTCTACATCATAAGGTTGCTTTTTGCGCACAATCAACATTGCTCTCAACATGTCATCTGGCAATGTTAGTATAACTGGCTTTGCAGGAATATCCCATCTGCTTTTAACCACTGTTGTTTCAAACGCTTGATTCATTATAACAGTGCCTACATCGCTTTCAACACTAATCTCGCCTACTTCGCATCTTGTGTCTTGTGTCACTGCATCTATTTCGCAACTTGGTAGCAGTGTAATCATGCTTCCACCTATTTCATCTACAATCATCATAAAGTCTGTGCCACGCACATTGATTGTAGCACTCGGAGTGCGTATGTTTACACGCTGTCTGCTGTTTTTTGCTATTTGCCCACTAGCATATCTCACTGCACCTAGTGTTGCTTTCATTGACAACGTACCTTTGCCACTTGCAGGATCATATATAAATTCATCTATAACCATTCGGCTATGCTCAGTGACATCAACACGAGTTTCATCTTCAAACTCCAGTTGCCATGCACCGTTTTGGGTGGAAATAGCATCTTGCATTTCTAAGCCTGTGCCAACTTCACCTGTAATCTTGTCTTCTTGTCTTTTGATTGTGCCCGGGCCAGTACTTGAGGTTATTTCACCTATACTGCCCCAGGCTGTTGTTGATATTAATATCAACACTAAAGCGATTCTAAACATCAGTCGCTTTGTGTTATATCTACTGCTTGATTATCACCATCAAAAGTTGCATCAACTGTATTATCGTTAATGCCGCTTTGAGTAATATTGTAATAACTTCCACCACCTGTGACTGTTAAATCTATTGTGTGTCCACTAAGGTCTCCGTCCCCGTCTACATCAATATCAATAACATTACCAGTTGTTGTTGCATAGCCAGATAGTGTTCCGTTGGTGCCTGCGGCTGCTGATCCACTTGATGAGTTGTCGACTACTACATCAATATCAGCACTTTTGCCGTCCACTGTCATCTCTACAACATTACCGTCACCGTCAATAGTAAAGTCAATGCTGCTGTTTGTTGCATCAGCTACTTCGCCTATATCAAAGTCTAGTGTTGTATAATCACCGTCTATGTCTACATTAAGTGTCACAGTATCACAATTTCCAGCTGCGGTACTACTACACAGTAAATCTATATCATTGCTACTGCCAAGTATATCCCAAAGGCCTGTATAAGTAGAACCTTTGATTGTTGCTGCAATGGTATTATAATTACCTGTTTGTGTAATGCTGAAAGTCATGTCTGCACCTTCTAACACTGCACCTGCTGTGCTAACACCGATTTTGTTATCTTCTCCATCTTGCGTGATGTCCAAGTCTAACCCGTTGCCAACTTGTTCAATATAGATTTCATTTGCCGTCGCAAATGAACTCCATGTGAATACCATAGCTATGATTGCTATTATTTTTTTCATGGTATACCCTCTTTCTAACAGGATGCGCCCTCCCTGTTAGTTATATTTAGTAGTAATCTGGGGTTTTAAACCGCTACTCTTTGAAGTTCCACAGTCCTTTTCGCACACCTTCATAGATTATTTCTATGATTGCTGCTTCTATAGCACTACGCACTGCAATATTAGTTGGTTCATTTACACTGTATCCAGCTTCGATTTCTACTACTTCGGTGCCTAGTTCAATAAACTTGAATACATCTGTGCTTGTTCTATGACTTGCTACTGACTTTTCTGCTGCTACACTCATTAGTACTCTGCCTGTGCTAACACTTACTATACGCATACCAACTGTGACAGTGTCCACACGATATTCTGTGCTTGCTCCGATACCAAAATATCTTGCACCACTACCGCCTGTTGTGATATTGCTGTCGTATCCTATAATGCCGCCTTCTAGTAATATACCTGCAAACTTCATAGGCTTTAATGGAGTTGCTTCTTGTTCGTAGTTTTCTCTAGTGCTGCGGATAAGTTGTCTTTCTTTGATAAGGTTATCCATGCCGCCACGTTCCATGACTTCAAACCACTTGCCGCTGCCTGCATCTAGCAATGCATCTATTACCCATACTTCACTGCCTTGGGTGACTGCACTACTCAAACTTGCTGGACCGTCAGTTGGTGCTCGTTGTCCTGTTTTATCTGTGAAACTGTACACACCAATAGGCATAGGAGGCCCATCTAATGCTGGTATGTCATTGAGTTGTTCTGCCATCGGGTTGTCTTGTACTGCTGGAGGATTAGCATCTAGCAATCCTTCTGCTGATTTAAAACTTTGACTACACCCTGCTAGTATTAATAATATTGGTATTAGTTTCCACATTAGAATGTAAAGTCTCCTGGGCCCGGTATGGTTATTTCAGTGTATCCATCTGGGCCATCTACTGTGAGTGTGATGCCACCAGTTGCTGGATCTTTGACCCAAGAAATAGTTGCACCTTCTACAGTTGTTGTGCCACTGTCTGTACAATCAAGCCCAGTGTCCTCGCCACATGCTGCAAACATATTGTCCACCATCTGTTTTGATAGTGTAGCATAGATGCGTGATTCTAAGTTGCGAATAAACTTGTTGAGCACACTGTTTTCTAGTTCACGCTCAATACGTGCTGCTTCAGCTTCTTGTGCTTTGCGTATGTCTTCGGCACGGTTGAATCCTAGTTGCTCAATGCTGAGTACATGAGCACTATACCCTTGTCCGCTAAAACTAGGATTGCTAAACTGGAATGTTAGGTCTGCACTTGCTATTGTTGGTAGCAAACATAGTATTACTATAAAACGTTTCATTGGAACTCTCCTAAACGTATTTATATCATTGCTTTATTGAGTGTTAACTGTGCCCACTGTTCTCTACCTGCGCCAGCTTGTGTAGGAATAATACTAATAGCAAGTCCGCCTGCATGGCCGCCTTGTCTAAATGCTGCTAGATCATTTGCATTGCGCAACATCGCAGTCTTTTGATTAGGAATACTCATCAGCAACAATGCATCAAAGTTGTCTCTGTTTTTGTACCATTCAAAGTTTTGTGCTAGATATGTTAGTTCAACTTGACTTGCATCTTCAGTTGTTGCAACTTTGTCTGCAATAGGTCCAGCATAGTTTTCCATGTCCATTTGCAATAAGTCCAGCATCAATGATTTTCTAATCTTTTGATTGTTTGGCTCACTTGTTGGCAAGTCTGTGTTCAATGCTTGCATAAATGGACCTAGTCCTAAACTGCCGCCTTTGGCACCAATAGCACCAATAACAGTTGGTAGTTTTTCTGCATACTTTTCCAGCACTGCACGTTTGGCTTTTTGTGATCCGCCACCGTATCCAATACGTCCGCCACTTGAACTCATTGCTGCTTTGAGTTCTACTTTACCAATGCCATCTACTTCTAGATCGCCTTCGCCTGCTGCTAGTCGTATTTTGTTTGACAAACATGCAAGTCCATACTCGCCTGGACCTTTTTGCTTTTTACCAACGCCATATGCTGCTAGTTTTCTAAATGCTGCTGATCCAACTTCGTCACCAAACACTGCGCTAAATGTATTGAGTGGCTTTGACAATGCACCAACATCTACTGCTCCGCCTTGTTCCAAACGCTTGAGCAATGTATCCATTGTTTTGTAATCACTTTCAATGGTGCTGAATATTTTTGTCATGTCTTGGCGTACTAATAGTTTTTCTTTGTCGCCCATGTTTTCGTCTTGTAGGGGAATATCAAATGCGTTATCAATATTTGTACTAATAGTACCACTGTTTAGTATTTTCCAGATTCTATCCAACAAGTTGGCTTCATCTTGATTGTCTGCACTCAGTCCAGAAATAGTTGATATAATCTGTTCTTTTTCTTGTCCTAAGTCTTCATATTCTACTAATTTAAAATCATTATAACGCATTTATTAACTCCTAAGTAATGTATTTATTCGATATCAGGGAATAAACATTCTTGTACGAATACTCTTACATCTTCTTCGTCCAGTCCTAAACTTGTCATAGTGCGTGGTGTATGTGGGTTTTGTTTTTGATAATGAGCATAACGATTCTGTGATGTTTTTCCATCCTCTGAGTTTGCCACGCCATTATATGCACCAATAGATTCTAAATAAACATCTGTACTAGCAAAACTTAGTTCTAATAATTGATCTAGTTCTTCTGTACTACTAACATTGCCAGCTGCTACCATATGTTCAGTAAAGATTGCTTGTGCCCACTCCGGTAATGCACGTGGTTTACGCCATTCTAGTTTTGCAACTTCGTCACCGAACGCATCAATCATTTCATGTGAAGCAAGTGAGGTAGGCGAGTAATCGTGGAAATATCCTGTAATTTTATTTTTACCAGCAATAACATCTAGTCCAAAAATAGGACCATCGTTGTCTAAGTGAGGAAACACACAACAATGCATCATCCACAAACCTTTGCTGTCACGCACATCAACTACATCAATGTGTGCTCTACGATAGCTGTCACCACTCCACACTCTGTTGAGCCATCCTGGTTGATTGAATCTATCCATGCCAGGCTCTTGGATTTCTGTGCCTGTTGCATCAAAACGTTCAATTAGTCTATCTTGAATTTTTACTAGTGTATTCCAAACATCACTCATTTTCTAAATCCTCAAATAGTTGCATTGCAAACTCAAAGCATGTATTTGCTTCATCTGCCATATCGTCGTTTAATTTTTCTCGAACTGTAGTTTTTAGTTCTTCTACATTGTCAAAGTCATACATTGTGCCAGCGCCAGGATTGCGTTTGCGAATCATCTGCCCGCCATACATATCACCAAAGTGTCTTACATAAATGTGTGCTAGAATATCATCCTTGTCTTCTAACCCCATAACGTGTGCAACATAGCTTCCTACAGTAGGACATAATAAATCTACATTGCGTTGAATATCATGTTGTTCCTCAAGCTCGGTCATATCTTGTAAAATGTTAGCGGCACGAGCAATATTTTCGATACCTTCAAGCACACCTTCGGTATTTGCAATACTTTCTAGTGCTGCATATTGTACATACTGATTATAAAGATATCTGTGATATTCTTGAGGTGTCATGCCTTTTAATAGTTTACGTGCATGTTCGGTTCGTTCTGCTTTGCTATGGTTTTCCCATGTAAGTTCTTTTAGTTTGCTCATTCTTCCTCGATTTTTACTTGTAAATGAAATCCGTGATTTCTTGCTAGGTTAACAGTTTCTCCTGCTTTCATTTCTGCTATTTCATAAGTATAAACTCCAGCTATTCCACTACCTTCATTGTGTATTGTCATTGTTAAATCTGTAGCAGAATTATGATTGTGTTTATAGATATTTTGTAAAATATCAATAACAAAATCCATAGGAGTTGTGTCATCGTTTAATAACAATACTTTGCACTTTTTTGGTTCTTTTGTGTCTAAGCTAATTTTTTCATCTAAAACAATTTCAGTATCTGTCATAATATATCCTATAGTGTGTGGGGGGAATAAATCCCCCCTTATTGTTAACCTTCAATTGCATCCAGTGATCGGATGTTGATTTTTTTTGGTTTCTGTGCTTCTGGCACATCACGTACCAAGTTAACATGCAACATACCATTAACGAGCTCTGCATTCTCAACTTCAATGTGTTCTGCAAGAGCAAACTCTCTACGGAAGTTTCTGCCGCCAATGCCTTTGTGCAAATATGTTCTGCCTTCTGGTTCATCTGGCGAAGTGCCTTCAATTGTAAGAGTATTCTTTTCCACAGTAATGTCCAAGTTGTCCATGCCAAAGCCAGCAACTGCCAATGAGATTGTATACTCATCGTCGTTTTCTTGCACTACATTATATGGTGGATAACCTTGTGACTTGCTGTTTGCAAACTCTCTATTGAGCTCGTCAAACATTCTATCAAAGCCAATAGTTGCTCTGTGAAAATCAGGTAGGTTCAGTGTTTGTAATCTTGTCATTATGTTTCTCCTTTATTAAGCAAGATATAAATGTGGACCCATTATGGCGTCCACAGTTATTTACCAATTGTCTTGATCTTTAATACGTTTTTTCTTGTATCTACGAATAGCTGCTTGTTTTTCTAAACGGCGCTTTGTACCCTTAGATTCAAAATATTCACGCTTACGCAAGTCCTGTAAGATTCCATCTTCGGCAACCTTTTTCTTAAACTTACGCATTGCTTTGTTAACATCATTATTACGTACTTCTACTCTTAAGCCGTTAACAATGGCGTTTTTTTCATCGTGTTTACTCATGTGATTCCTCTTTGAGTTTGTCGTGTAGCCAGTCTAAGTCATATATTCTATTTACACTAATCATATTATACGGCGTATACTCGTCGTTTGTCAAGTAAAAACTATTAGGCAGACTTATTAAATAACTAGCTAAATTTTTTTCAATATAACCCATATTATCCAAATCGATAATATTATAATCAACCATACGACTTATGTTCAACAACCAGTCGTAGTTTCTTTCTTCATCTGTTTGAGGATCATACAAATACACATTACATGCTTGATCAAAACTTTGCAATAATATTTGAAACTGTTGCCTAATCAAAGATGTAGGTTGTATTAGAAGAAAACTTGTAGCTTGATTATGCAGTACATCCGGCGGTGTAATAACATTTATTTTAGTCATAGTTTTTCCATAGTAATTTACTTGTACCATGTATATATCGTTCTTTTATATACTGTAGTGTATTATTTGGATTTAGGCTTTGGTTTGAATGTGACAGGTGTTGCAATAACTTTTGGACCGTTTTCATGCACAACCTGTTCAAACTCATCATCGTCTAGTTCAGTTGATCCGGGTTGGGATTCAAGAACTCCGGCGGCAGGGCTTCTTCCTGCATGTCCGGCTCCATCTGGTTCAGCATCTGGCTTAGCTCTTTCGCTGATAATGCTGGGCTGCTTACTGGCTCCGGCACTGGTGGAAGTTTTTCTTCTGGTTTTTTTAACTTGTTGCCCATCATCAAGTCTATTAGTGTTGTCATTGTTATTCTCCATCGAA
>Ga0206677_10005118_pt1 | contig 10458 bp, 6 predicted proteins | sample M130m12015metaG_FD_155475 | JGI IMG/M metagenome (GOLD analysis project Ga0206677, IMG submission 155475) | Ammonia-oxidizing marine archaeal communities from Monterey Bay, California, United States - M1 30m 12015 | ecosystem: Environmental > Aquatic > Marine > Intertidal zone | place: USA... | reverse complement strand
ATTTCCAGTATACGGCGTCACTGACGAACGCTCGGTATATTCAGCACCAATCTGTGGGTATTCGCGCTGCACGCCCTCATAGAAGCCTTCACCATTCTGGACCGCCTTTTTTAGGGCATTTAATTCCGAACGCATCTCGAACAAAAGTTTATACAAAGCTTCGCGCTCTTTTGCGAAATCAGCATTGCTCACGCCATCACTGACTCGAGAATTGGCCAATGCAGGAAGGTTCGGCGCATCCACCTCAGGCAAATAGGCCTTGAGCACTTCCTTACCCACTAGACGCGTCGTCTCGATCACACTCATTTGCTCAGCCAAGTTGCGCAACTGACGAATGTTTCCTGGCCAGCGGTAATGCTCTAACAATCGCACTGCCTCATCGTCCAGGCGCAGCGGTGGAAGATGGTATTTATTGGCAAAGTCCGCAGCGAATTTTCGGAACAGCAAATGAATATCAGATGGACGCTCCCGCAATGGTGGCAGATGAATTTCTACGGTATTTAATCGGTAATACAAATCCTCACGGAATTTGTGATTTTTGATGGCATTGATCATGCCCACATTCGTGGCTCCTACGACACGCACATCTATTTTATTCGCTCTTGAAGCACCGACACGAATAAATTCACCCGTCTCTAGGACGCGTAATAATCGGACCTGAGATGGCATAGGCAGCTCGCCCACCTCATCTAAAAAGATGGTACCCGCATCGGCCTCCTCAAAATATCCTTTACGCGCTCCCGTTGCTCCGGTAAAAGCCCCTTTTTCATGACCGAAAAGTTCTGAATCTATGGTTCCTTCTGGAATAGCACCGCAGTTCACTGCGATGTAAGGGTTGTGTTTTCTGTGGCTCAGTGCATGAATAATCTTCGGTATGCTCTCTTTACCTACGCCACTCTCTCCGGTGACGAGCACGCTGATATCTGTCGGCGCAACTTGCACGGCTTTCTCTAAGGCGCGGTCCAACAATGGACTTACCCCAATAATTCCGAAACGTTGTTTGATGCTCTTGATATCTGACATAGCTTGAATTTATTTAAGCCTCTGGATTTGCTACTACTGAACCCAACAATGTGGCCGTAGTACAACTGTTAATCTTAACGTGAACGAAGTCGCCTGGTTTAAAATCGTGACGATCAAAAACGACCACACTGTTCGTATCCGTTCGTCCAAACAATTGTGCCTCGCTTTTCTTAGAGGTTCCTTCTACTAAAACTTCAAAAGTCTTACCGACCATTTGTTCGTGACGGTATAAACTGTGTTTGCTTTGTAATTGGATGATTTCCGTTAAGCGACGTTTCTTAATCGCTTCAGGAATGTCGTCTTCTAATTTTCTCGCAGCATACGTATTGGGACGTTCGCTGTAGAAGAACATGTAACCGAAATCGTATTTCACAAAATCCATAAGACTCAAGGTCTCTTGATGATCCTCTTCAGTTTCCGTTGGGAATCCTGAAATCATATCATGGCTGATAGCGCAGCCCGGAATAATACTGTGAATGCGGTCGATGAGCCCCATATATTCCTCGCGGTTGTGTCCGCGGTTCATCAATTCTAAGATGCGCGACGAGCCCGACTGCACCGGTAAATGGATGTAATTACAGATGTTCTTGTATTTCGCAATGGTTTCCAGCACATCGTCGCGCATGTCTTGTGGATTCGATGTGGAAAAGCGAATACGCATGTGCGGTACTGCTTCTGCAACCATAGACATGAGATCTGCAAAATGCACTGCACTTGCCTTGGCAAGGTCAGAAGCTTTGTCATAGTCTTTTTTCAAACCGCCACCATACCATAAGTAGCTGTCCACGTTTTGCCCTAATAAGGTGATTTCCTTGTATCCGCGTTTCGATAAATCCAATACTTCGTCTACAATGGTCTGCGGATTACGCGAACGTTCACGGCCACGAGTAAACGGTACCACACAGAACGTACACATGTTATCGCAGCCACGAGTAATGGACACGAAGGCGCTAACACCGTTGCCACCTAAACGAACCGGCTCAATATCATCATAGGTTTCCTCTTTACTCAAGATGACATTTACCGCTTTTCTTCCACCGTCCAATTCCTGTAAAAGGTTCGGCAAATCACGATAGGCATCAGGCCCGACAACTAAATCGACCAATTTCTCCTCCTCTAAAAGTTTACCTTTTACTCGCTCTGCCATACAACCCAACACCCCGATTTTCATATCTGGGTTCTTTTTCTTGTGATTGTTGAAATGGTTCAGTCGATTGCGAACAGTTTGTTCCGCTTTATCACGAATAGAACAGGTGTTCAGCAGCACTAAATCTGCCTCTTCCGAATTCTGTGTAGTTGTGAATCCTTCTTTACCTAACACTGAGGCTACGATCTCGCTATCTGAGAAATTCATCTGGCAACCGTATGACTCTATATAGAGTTTCTTTGTGCCCGTTGGGTTTTTGGTTTCGAGAACCGTTCCGTCGTGTTCATGTGGGTTCTTATCGCCCTCGGCGTAGAGACCCCTTCCGCTTGCGCGCTTTGTCTTTGCTTCCATAATTGTATTCCGCTCAAAACTTTACTTTCTTTCGCGGAGGTACAAAGATACAAGCAATGCTGACAATTTGTCCGATTTTAAAAAATCTATTACGTAGTAATACTGAATCCTCGAAAACCACTCCATTATATAAGGAGTTGAAAGTTGCCGATTTTTAGCCTTTACTTTGCGGCAATAATTAAAATGCACCCCGCATCCTATGGCAAAGAATCTCGTAATCGTTGAGTCACCTGCAAAGGCAAAGACTATTCAGAAGTACCTAGGCGCCGATTTCCAAGTCCTGTCCTCGTATGGACACATTCGCGATTTGTGCGATAAAGGAATGGCTATTGATATCGAAAATAATTTCCAACCGGAATATTGTGTTTCAAAAGACAAAACCAGTCTTGTCAAAGAGCTTAAATCAGCAGCCAAGAAAGTGGATAAGGTTTGGCTTGCGTCGGATGAGGACCGTGAAGGAGAAGCCATAGCATGGCATCTTTACGAAAGTTTAGGTCTAAAAGATGACAATACAGAACGTATTGTTTTCAATGAGATTACTAAAACAGCCATCCTACGTGCGGTTGATAATCCTAGAAAGATAAATAAGGAATTGGTCGATGCCCAACAAGCGCGTCGAGTACTGGACCGACTTGTAGGTTATGAACTGAGCCCAGTACTTTGGAAAAGCATTCAACGCGGCTTAAGTGCAGGACGTGTTCAAAGTGTGGCCGTTCGCTTAATCGTAGAGAAAGAACGAGAAATCGAGGGTCACGAAGTAACCTCTAGCTATAAGGTCAGTGGTATTTTCAGCGATGGAAAAATCAGCTTTAAAGCCGATGTAAGTACCAATTTTAAGACGCAAGAAGAAGCAAAAGTCTTTTTGAACGGTTGTGTTGGCGCAACATATGAAGTTGAGAGCGTAGAAATGCGTCCAGGTAAACGCAGCCCTGCAGCGCCTTTTACTACATCAACGTTGCAACAAGAAGCGAGCCGGAAATTGGGCTTTAGTGTAAGTCAAACAATGACACTTGCACAACGCCTCTACGAAGCAGGACACATCACTTACATGAGAACGGATAGCTTTAATTTGAGTAACGATGCCATTGCAGGTATCGCAGCACATGTTGAGCAGAGTTATGGTCCGGAATACCATCAAGCGCGAAAGTTTGCTACGAAAAATAAAGGCGCTCAGGAGGCGCACGAAGCTATTCGTCCTACAAGCTTTGCAAAGAGTATGGCCGGTGGTGATGACCGCCAGAAAAAACTATATGATCTGATCTACAAACGCACGATTGCCTCACAAATGGCCGATGCGAAATTGGAAAACACCACGATCAAACTATTCAATCAAGGACACCCGGATGCGCAACGCTTTACTGCACGTGGTCAGGTGATTAAATTTGATGGTTTTATTCGTGTATATCAAGAAGGAACCGATGACGAGGGCACGGATGAATTGGACGGTCAATTACCAGCAGTAAAAGAAGGGAACACTTTAACTTCAAAAGAAATTACTGCAACCGAACGCTTTACTAAGCATACACCGCGTTATACGGAAGCCTCTTTAGTTAAGAAACTAGAAGAACTTGGTATCGGTCGTCCATCGACTTATGCACCGACCATTTCTACTATTCAAAAGCGAAACTATGTCATCAAGGATAGTCTTGAGGGCAATAAGCGTGAATACCATGTGTTGAGCGCAACGGCCGAAGGAGTTACTGCTCGTGTCGATACTGAAACCTTTGGTGCCGATAAGAATAAATTGTTCCCTACAGACATCGGTCGCGTGGTAACGGATTTCTTACTCGAGCACTATGGCTTGATCATGGATTACCAATTCACTGCAAAAGCAGAAGCCAACTTTGATACCGTAGCTGCAGGAAAAATCGGCTGGCAAGACAGCATTAAGGAGTTTTACGGCGAATTCCATCCACTTATAGAAAATGCACCTGAAAATGCGCGTGCAAGTCGTATTTTAGGTGAGGAGCCCGGCACTGGTGAACCGGTTTATGTCAAACTAGCGCGTTACGGGTTTGTATTCCAATTCGGTGACGGTGATGAAGAAACCAAACCACGTTTCAAGAAGCTCCCTCAAGGGGTTGGTTTTTATGATGCTACCCTAGAAATGGCATTGCGTAAGGAAATTCTTCCGCGTATCGTCGGTGATTATAAGGATCTCGAAGTAAAGGCAAATGTCGGCCGCTATGGACCATACGTAATGTGGAATAAGAAATTTTACAGCCTTACAGAAGACGCACCCGAAACAGTAAGTCTTGAAAAAGCGGTAGCGGTAATTGAAGAAAAAGAGGCTGGTGCCGCGAACAACACGATTGCTGAATTTACCGAGGAGCCATTGATTCAAGTCCTTAAAGGTCGCTATGGACCCTACATTAAATCCGGAGGAAAGAATTTTAAGATACCTAAAGACACGGATCCGGAAACTTTGGACCGTGCCGCTTGTGAAGAACTTATTAAAGCAGGCCCTACAAAGCGTCGGGCAAAGCGCAAATAAGGTTCTAAATTGCTCGGGTAAATGATTTGCCCGTGGAACATCTCAGCCCTGTACCTGAAAGTGTTATCGATGCACTTCCCGTTTTAGATGCCAATCAGCTGGGACGAAGCATTCGTCGCCATACTGAAATGGAGGGTCTACCCGACCTCGATGGCATCAAAGTAGCCATTGTTGGGGTGCAAGAAGACCGTAGAGCTTACCGCAACGTAGGTTGCGATGGTGCCGCCGACGCTATACGGCCATTTCTTTACCAATTGTACAAAGGAAAATGGGACTATGGTATAGCCGACCTGGGTAATCTTTACAAAGGCGAACGTCATACCGACACATTACTTTTACTCAAGGAAATCACTCAAGAATTACTCCAGAGACAGATTGTACTGATCACTATCGGCGGCTCCCAGGAACTGACCTACGCGAATTACCGCGGCTATGATTCGCTGGAACAAACAGTGAATATTGTCAGCGTTGATGCCCGTCTTGACGTCGGATCAGAAGGTCGCGATCTAGACCACCAGAGCTACGTTTCTCATCTTGTACTCCAAGAACCTCACAATCTCTACAACTTCACAAACCTTGGCTACCAAACTTATTTTAATAGCCCAGAGGAAATCGGACTGATAGACAAACTTTTTTTCGAAGCAGTCCGATTAGGTCAAATACAAAATCAAATAGCACGCACAGAGCCTTTCTTGCGCGACGCTGATTTGGTCAGTATAGATATGAGCGCAGTGCGTCAAAGTTATAATCCAGGAACATTTTATACTTCGCCACATGGTTTAAGCGGTGAGGATTTATGTGCAATCACCCGTTATGCGGGTATGAGTGATCGTTTAACCCAATTGGGACTTTTTGAATATAACCCGAGGCTCGATCGAAATGGTCAAAGTGCGCACCTATGTGCCCATGCATTGTGGTATTTTTTCGAAGGACTTTCGCTGCGATTTGGGGATTATCCGATCGGCTCGCGCGCCAATTATGAAAAGTACACTGTTCTGGTCGACGACGAGGATGAAGTTCACTTTCATAAAAGCCCTGCGAGCGGACGCTGGTGGATAGAGATCCCAAAAGGAGGACCGGATTCCAATAGAACTGCTCTAGTGCCCTGTAATTATGAAGATTATACAGAAGCATTGAATGGAAAAATACCCTCCAGATGGTGGAAGGCGCAGCAAAAAGCGTGATAACTAACCCATAAATGTGTCGTTCGCAAAGGAATTTTTCTATCTTTAGCGACAACTGAAAACACGTTTGCGCAAAACCACATGAAAAAAACCCGTATCGCCCTGTTTGCAATACTCTGCAGCTCAGCCCTTTGGGCTCAGCAAGATGTGCAGTTCACACAGTTTGCAAACAATAAAATCTTCTATAATCCAGGCGTTACTGGAGCAGGAGATGCTATTTGTCTTTCCGCAGCACACCGTTCGCAGTGGGTTGGATTCGACAATGCGCCTACCACACAGAACTTTTCTGCGAATATTCCGTTGAATTTCCTACATGGAGGACTTGCTCTGAATTTCACGAATGATATGATTGGTTATTTCCAAGACATCACTGTTGGCGTCGGTTACGGCTACCAAATGAACCTTGCGGGGGGTACACTCGGTTTAGGACTTCGCGCTGATTTCAGAAACAAAAACGTTACATCAGGCGTTTGGGCACCGCCCCAAACCATGAATGATCCGTCCTTAGTCGCTTTAGGCAGCACCTCCATGGCAACCGACTTATCTTTTGGTGCTTATTACCAGCAAGAAACATGGTACGCAGGATTAAGCAGTACTCGTCTACTTGAGACCAAAGACATCTTAAATGCCACAGGAGGTAGTGCAAATGCTCAAATCCGTGGACAACGTCATTATTACTTCATGGGAGGGTATAACCTTGATCTAGGAAACGGCGTCGTACTCCAGCCCGCAGCTATGGTTAAAACAGATTTAGTAACTACTCAACTAGATATAAACGCAGCTGCAACTTATAATAATCAGATTTGGGGAGGCGTTACCTATCGTGTATACGATGCATTAGCAATAATGGCTGGTTATCAAATCACCAAAGATTTACGTGCAACGTACTCTTATGACCTTACGACCTCTTCTCTTGCAAAGTCAAGCAGCGGTTCGCATGAAATCATGATGAGTTACTGTTTTACTATAGAAATACCACCTAAAGAAAAAGGTAGTTACAGAAACCCTATATTTTTGTAATATAGCGGCTTGCTTAAAAAACGAATAAAGTAGAAATACATAGATTATGAAAAAGTTCCTCTTAGGGATGGCGTCTATCGCACTTCTGGCCTCTTGTGGCAGCAGTGACAACGGCGAATTGGTCGGTGTTCAAGACCGTCCTACCTGGTACCCTAGCGAACCCTATGGTATGGTGTACATTCCACAAGGATCATTCACCATGGGTAACCATGATGAAGATGTGCCTTACTCGTACACAGCCCCTGCGAAGGTGGTGAGCGTACCGTCATTCTACATGGACCAAACTGAGGTTACGAATAACGAATACCGTCAATTCGTGCGCTGGGTACGTGATTCCATCACGCGCACTCGTCTAGCTGAAGGTTTGGTAGAAGACTTTGAGTACACAGATTTAGCAGAAATGGAAGATCCAACCTTCTTCCAGGAGTATGTGGCACTTAACTACCCTGATAGCATGATGCGCCGTTTGGACTGGGATCCTTACCTCGAGTGGGATAAAGACCGCTACCCTTCTGCAGAATACACGGAAGTTATTGAAAGTATGTACCTCGCTCCTGAGGAGCAGTGGTTAGGTTACCGCCATTTGGACACCCGTCAATTAAACTACACCTACTTCTGGATCAATAAGCAGAAAGCAGCGAGTAGACTCAACCGTGTTGAATTTGACTACCAAGACCAAGACGGCGATGGCGAATTGTTCGGATACCGTGATTACATAAAAGATACTCAGGCGGAAAGTGATCGTGCTTCATTCTTTGAGAAAGAAACCATTAATGTTTATCCAGACACATTGGTATGGATACATGATTTCACGTACAGCTTTAACGAACCGATGCACGATAAATACTTTTGGCATCCTGCTTATGACGAATATCCTGTAGTAGGTGTGAGTTGGAGACAAGCACGCGCATTTGCCAACTGGAGAAGTAAATACCGTAGAGATTATCTCAAACGTGCGGGTCAGCTGATCGAACATGACTTCCGTTTACCGACTGAAGCAGAATGGGAGTATGCAGCACGTGGAGGTGAAGAACTAACCACATACCCATGGGGAGGTCCTTACGCTACTAATAGTGCAGGTTGTTACCTTGCTAACTTTAAACCGCGTCGTGGTAATTTAACAGCAGATGGTGGTTTCTACCCTGTAAAAACTACAGCGTACTCTCCTAACGGATACAACCTTTACTGTATGTCAGGAAACGTGAGCGAATGGACTTCAACTGCTTTTGACGTTCAGTCATACGCTTTCGCGAGCGACGTAGCACCCGAATTCCAATACAATGCATTCGAGGATGAAACTGAAACGATGAAGCGCAAAGTGATTCGTGGAGGTTCTTGGAAGGATGTTGCATACTTCATGCAGCTCGGTGCAAGAGACTATGAATACCAGGATACGGCGAAAAGCTACATCGGTTTTAGAACCGTTCAAAGCTTTATTGGTCGTGACCTTAAAGACTTTTAATACAACCCTATCACTAATAACTCACAACAACAACTTTGAATTATGGCACTAATTGATGTAAACGGTAAGAGATTTAAAAACTTCATGGCAAAACTGTACGGTATAGGTGCAGCTGTCGTAATTCTAGGAGCCCTATTTAAAATCATGCACTGGGAAGGAGCCAACTACATGCTTGTTGTTGGTCTTGGAACAGAGGCAGTGATCTTCTTATTTTCAGCATTTGAGAAACCAGCAACTGATTACGATTGGTCTTTAGTTTATCCTGAATTAGCTACTGGCGATGGTGAACGCGCATTAAGTATTACAGAGCAATTAGATACTACGTTACAGGACGGCGGTATCGATTCTGCGCTCATTGAACGTCTTGGTGACGGTATGCGTTCGCTAAGCGAAACGGCAGGTTCTTTATCTGGTGCTGTTGATGCCGCTGGTGCTACAGCAGCATACAGCGAGCAACTCAATAGTGCTGCTAGTAACATGGAAAACCTGAATGCCCTGTATGCGGTTCAACTAGAGAACGCAACTGCACAGGTTGAACGTCAAAATGATGTTATGGAAAAATTGAGCGGAGCTTCTACTAACGCAGAAGGTCTTGCATCGCAACTCCAAAACTTGCAAGGCAATCTTGAGTCACTCAACAGTGTCTACGGTGGAATGCTAACTGCTATGGGAAAATAATCGGATACGCGCAACTATCCCATTAATTAACCCTAAACAAAAAGACTAAAATGGCAGGAGGAAATTTATCACCACGTCAAAAAATGATCAACATGATGTACCTCGTGTTGACAGCACTTTTAGCCCTTAACGTTTCACGTGAGGTAATGGATGCTTTCTATGAGGTAATGGTTGGTCAAGAAGCATCAATCGAAACTGTAGAAGGCCAAAACGCCTCACTCTACGCGGCGTTCAAAAGAGCGGCTGACGAGAATGAAGTGAAAGCCGGACCATGGAGAGATAAGGCACTTGCAGTAAAAGCAAAATCAGACAACCTCTACAATACTATTGAAACCATGAAAGCCGAGCTCATGGAGCGCGGTGGCGGTGAGGATGAGGAGGTTCCTGGCAAACCTGCGAAAATGGATGATCGTGAGGCTGCTGCTAACTACTTCCTTGTTGAACAACGAGGCTCTGAGTTAAAAGCTTCTATGGCTGATTTCAGAGATTTTCTTGTTAACGAAGCTGCCGATAATTCATCATTAGCTTCAGCGATCACGAATTCATTTGATTTGAGTGACCGTATGCACGATGGTGCCGCAGAGAGCTGGGAGAAATCAAAGTTCGAGCACTATCCGCTCATCTCTGTAATGACCTTCTTAACGAGCATGCAAAGCGATATTAGAACTGCTGAAGCGAACGTGATCGGTTTCTTACACGAGAATATAGATGCGTCAGATATTAAAGTCACAGGTGTCCGCGCTGTAGTTATGCCTAAGTCTAAATTCGTTACCCAAGGTGATGAATACGAAGCCGAAATTTTCTTGGCAGCGTTTGATGATACAAAAGACCCTGAATTCTTAATTAACGGTGAAGCTCTCGATCCTGAGAACGTTAGCGGTGGCGTTGCTACTATAAAATTCCCAGCAAGTCGCACGGGAACTGTCGAGTGGAACGGTACAATCATTCTTGAAGCAAACGGAGAGAAGAAAGAATATCCGATCTCAGAATCATATAATGTAGCCCCTCCTAGCGTAGTTATTTCACCAACGAAAATGAACGTTCTTTACCGTGGCGTTGATAATCCATTAGAGGTTTCTGTACCTGGTGTAGATCCTGC
>Ga0206677_10005116_pt1 | contig 10460 bp, 4 predicted proteins | sample M130m12015metaG_FD_155475 | JGI IMG/M metagenome (GOLD analysis project Ga0206677, IMG submission 155475) | Ammonia-oxidizing marine archaeal communities from Monterey Bay, California, United States - M1 30m 12015 | ecosystem: Environmental > Aquatic > Marine > Intertidal zone | place: USA... | reverse complement strand
GTATGATATTTTTTCTGTAAAAAGCATCTGTTATGTAAATTTCATTACCATCGTATGTGATAGTTTGTCCATTAAATTTCACTACATACTTGAGTTGCCTTTTTCTTTTTTCTTGTAGATCATTGTGAATCACATCCTCTAATGCAATCTCAATCTTCCTGTTCTTTCTCTGATTTTGAGGCGAGTGATAGATGTCCTTGCTTCCGAACAATTTGTAGATTTCCTCTTCGAGCGGGTATCCTTCCCCTATTGTAGGAAGCAAGCGTTTTCTTTTTTCTCCGGGGAGTGCCTTGAACTCTTCGAGTTGTGCCACCTTCATAAAATCAATTATAGGTCTTTGATGTGTCCTTGTGGTAATATTATACATCAATGATTTGTATGTGTTTAAGCTTAATTTAATTCTAGGACTCAATCGTCCCTTTTCTTCTTCTGACAATGTTCTAAACTCTTCGAGTCGTTTTACCTTTCGGAAATCAATACGACGAGAGAGATATATGTCTTTTTTTCTAAATTTTTTGATGATTTCCAATATTAGTGGTTTTCTATTTGGAGGAATCAAGCGTTTTCTTTCTTTCTCTGGGAGGGCAATAAACTCTTTGAGTTGTTCTACCTTCTGCAATTCTATGTTGGAAGGGTAGTATATGTCTTTGTTTCTGAACAATCTCAGGATTTCCTTTGGTTGTGGTTCTCCTTCTGTAGGAATCAAGCGTTCTCTTTCTTCCTCTGAGAGTGCCCTAAACTCTTCGAGTCGCTTTAGCTTTCGGAGATTAATATTCTCGGGAAGGTAAGATACATGCCTCGGAGGGTATATGTCTTTGTTTCCGAACAATTTTAGGATTTCCATGAATAGTGGAGTTCCTTTCCCTTTTGTAGGAATCAAGCGTTTTCTTTCTTCCTCTGGAAGTGCTTTGAACTCTTTGAGTTTTCTCACCTTTGAAAAGGCAATTATTCGATGTAAGTATATGTCTTTATCTCCGAACAATCTCAGGATTTCCTCCTCAGGGTATTCGATAGGGTAATTTCCTTCCAGATACATGGAGATTGACTTTTTTGGGAGGGGCATGAGTGTTGGGTAATCTCGCTTTTTGAGATTCTTCCGTGTATAAGTATTGATAACCCCACTCCAAAAAGTCATCAAAAATTCTTGTGATTCGTCGCTCGCATCAGTCTTTTGATCGCTCCCTCGGTCAGGAAAAATAAGCGTGAATGGGTCAGACAAACCACTCAAGTGATGTTTAAGAATTGTATTGTCATCTCGCCGACTCATCTCTTGACAAAACATTCTGAAATACCCCCTTACAAAATCCATGTTATTTGGATAATGGGAATGAGTATTATCTGCCAGCACTCTCCGGTGCATGTAATTGCCCACAAGACTTGATTTTGGATGATTGAAACCATCTTCACTCAATTCACATTCCACAAGAATGGAGAGAACATCTGTTTGAGAGGTTCGAATTGCTAAAAATAGGGCCGGAAAAAGTTCGCCTTTTTGAATCAAATCAACCAATGCTTGGAACAGTTTCTGATTGTATTCCACCGATATTGTCATTTTATTTTTTTGATAGAAAAATGGGGCGACCGCAGCGAAATATTCAGCAAACTCAAATGGTTCGATGTCCGGCCTTTTCGCCAGCACATCTAATCGCTGTAGAAGCATTTTCATTTTGTTCTCTGTAAAAGGGGATTGCTTTAGATCAATGATAGGGAATTTTTTGTCAAGAAGACTGTTTTGTAAGTCAACCTTGTTTTCTTCGTGCAATACGCCCTCCTTAATTGTACGTGTGTAACGATCGATGAAAGTTGGTGGAACGGCTTCATTATCAATGAACCAGAAGTTCTCTTTTTGTTTCTGAATGTACTTTTTCAGAACTCCACCGTCTCTGTTATTGAACATAAGTTCTCCAACATCAGACCCAAGATTTGACTTGTACATGCCGAAACTGTTTCTCGGAAGAAGGTGAGACATCCTTGAAACAACAACCATAGCATGTATAATGCTACGAAGGTAAGGTGAATGTGATTCACGTTCAATCATGTTGAGGAATTTTACAGATCTCAGCAAATGGTCTCCAATGTAGTAGTCTTCATCGCTATGCACCTTGAGGCGATTAGACGGATCAATAGACTCATCAAAATTTGTATATTTAGCGCTCGGAGAGATCCCAAGATTGATGAAATAACCAACCACATCATCTGCATATTGAGATGAATAACCCATGTTCTTCAGATGAGCAAACAAAAGGTCCTCATGCCCATATTTGATGAGACCATCGAGTTTCAATTTTTGAGGGTACCTTGCATTGAGTAACAATGGTTCGATGAAAAAGTGATGTTTTGTCATCCTAGCCCTGCCTTTGTGCGTTGATTTATCCTCTTGGATAGTTGCATAATACAGACAAGTCAACAGTGTCCGCCCTTGCGAATTTAGATTTTGATTGAGCCTCTTTGGCTTCTCCGGATTAAACGCTCGTAGTTCATGATAGGAGTTATTTCCTGTTTCTTTCCCGAATTTAACGCCGTAATCATACACCAATTGATAGATTCTTGTTAACAGGTTCGATTTGGGATCGATAATTGTGTTAGGGAATTTCAATTCGCCCATTTGTTCTGGACTTACGATTGTTCTCTTAGTCGAGGATGGGCCTATTTGAGCTAAACGCTGACTTAATCGCGTGAAAGATTCGAGACGATTTTTAAACCATTCTCTTGAACTCAGTTGTTCGGAGATTCGTTTTTCTGCGGTGAGGAGGGACGTAACGAGTTCAAACAAAGGCTCGCTCATTGGCTCCAAAAGAAACGGTTCGGCTAACTCATCGATTGGATGGGTCACATCTGTCAGCCAAAGGCAAGTGTTCATTGCGGTTTTGAAGTCGTCATGTTCGAGAATGGAGTCCAGAGTTGCAGGAAGAACATCAGCATTCATCAAGTCTTCAGTATAACCATTCAGCAAAGTGAATGAGAAATCATACAACGGACTGTCTGAGTGTTGTTCAATGACGTCTGTGAAAGATATTTTGAACAATTCAGTCTGTAGGTAGGTTTTCAACATGGATTTAATTTCTAAATCTTCGGCGAACAGAAGTTCTGGCGCATTCCTTAACCTCTCAGATGTCGACAGCAACACGAGTGCTCTTGAGGCAGGCGTTGAAAGATCTAGATAATAGCCGGTTCCACTACTTTCAAGTAAATTCAAAAGCTCCAAAGTTGACTGGGTTTTTGGATTTATAGGTTTTTTTAAGAATAGGCGGGCTTTCTTTGTTAGGTTCGGATTGAGAGGGGCAAATTCATGTTTTTGTGGGAACTCTAACTCATCAACAAGCGTTTTCCTAGCTTCTCCCTTATTGCGTTCTCTTTTTAGAAGCCACCGTAAATGTTCAAGATAATATTCTGATTTAGTTTTGGGGTTCTTGGCCCTATACACAAGAAAATCTGCTGGCCTCTGAATGATTAGAGAATCATTCTCAACCAAAGTGCTAAGATACTCATATTTTCTGTCTCCATCATGTTCTTCGATGAGCGTCATCATCGATTTCTTTTCACTCAGGGTCATTGGGGAAAGATAAGCACATGAATTATCGAGATCCAATACCTCGCCTTTCCGTTGGAGGTACTCACTCAGAACGGTTGCTTTGATGACTTCCTGCCGGTTGATTTTGCCTGGTTCGGGATTAGATTTAGACCTGCTCGAGAGTAAAAAAAACGATTTGGGATTTTCGACTATTGTTTCGGAAATGACGCGTATTTGATTTTCACTGGCCTCATCCAAACCATCGATCAGTACCAATTGTTTGTGGCGCCCAACACTCACGGGAAATTCCGGCATTTCTCTTGCTTGATAATAATGAACTTGGTCCTGATATTCTCTGAAAAACGTTCCCAACTTTTGGTCTATTTTTCGGGAGAAGTTGGGTCGCAATCTTGCGTCTGTTGTTTCTTGGTTCTTCAAATGTAGAAATATATGTCGAAGCATGGTTGATTTTCCTTGCCCTGCTCGTCCAGAAAGAATAACAACCCGCTTTTCAATAGGATACTCATCATCAATAAGCATCTTCGAAATGATTTTCGCGTAGAACCATTCTGAAAAACCCTGCTGGACATTCATCTTGCTTTGAGTTTGTATAGTTCGCTGTAGAACTGCTCCACCATCCACTGGGAAAATATTTCTTTCGTCAAATAATCCTTCGGAAATGTCTAACAATTTCCGTACATGCTCTACGTTCTTTCCTTTCATCTAACCACCCTGTTGATCACTCTTTTTTTGGGGGGGAAGCAAGTTTTGTAATACTCTTAGAACATCCGTGTTTTCGTCAGAGATAGTGTCGGATATAAATTGCTCTCTTTTGTCATTATCATGAAGACAATCAATATCTGGGAAATCTTCCTTGAAACTTTCAAGCCGGGCTGGAGTAATTCCACTTTCTGAAGCATAACTGTATATGCATTGAGCAAACGTTGACTTAGCAAACTGTATGTAATCAAGTTTTTCTCCCCAATCCGAGCCCTCATTTGGCTTCACCTCCCCAAAAGCCCACATTCCAATCAAGCACCATTGATAGTGTTCTAACTCGCCTGGTAGGTGTTTTTTTACTTTTTCAAAGTGTTTTTCATTGGAAAATATATGTTCTAAGTTATTCGGAAAACTGGCTTGAATGTCAGTAGCGCGTGTGATGTACGCTTGGAATTCAATTCCTTGTGCAGCCGATCGTTGCTGATCAGGATAGTTTGGAAAATTCTCAAGAATAATTGTCTGCATACCTGCTGGGCGCATTGGGCTAAGTAAAACATCCAAGTTTTTTTCAGCATACTGCGCTTGTAATTCCGAGGGAGTTTCCTCAATTCGAATTGCCGAGAATATCAAATCCCTGAAAGATGGAATAAACAAAACGCATAATGTGAGAATCTGGATTAACAATTTCGCGAATCCATAAACTGCTGGTAGCACGGGAGTTGCAAATTTATCAATCAAAGTCCCGTCAAAGTTATCCGACCAACAGGATTGTATTTGCATCACAATTTTCCGCTCCATTATGTAATCAAGATTATGGGCAACAAGTTCTGGGGTGTAAAAGAAAATAACAAATATAAGGAGTAAAAATGCCACCCAAGAGAAAAGTTTGATGTTGTACAGCCAAGATAGGACCCGAACTACACGAGGAAAGTCACTCTTCCGTTCTTTGGCGAATCCTTTCAATGCATGAATAAATGTTTCTTTCTTGACAACCATTCGTGTTGCTACATGGCGAATAATCACTGACTGAAGTTTATTAGGGTATTTTTGTTTAACAAACTCTTCAGTAGTGAACGGTTGGCATAAGTCCTCAATTGAAACTGATTGAAGGTTTTTCGATTCATTATATTCCTCATCGGACTGTGGATTCTGTTCAGTTGCCAAACCATTCACGCTCCACTTCGCCCCACATTCGATCGTGTTCGTACGCCGCTGCGATGCCATCGCCGATTCGTTGCCTCTGGCGATAGAGAGCGGTCATTCCTATAATGACCAGCAGTAAGATGGATATAAGTATGCCCAACTTCGTCACAAAGAAGGTGGTTTGGAAGATTGTATCCCATGTCAACCCAGTGATCCCCATTCCATCGAGGGGATCGAAAATTAACAAAAGGAAGCCGTAAACGCCGATGGAAGCTGCTTGTGAGCCTGTGAACGTTTTGAGCAACACGCCCACATCAGTCTCACCATTGTTTCCTAAACTGATTACATAGTACCGATTCAAAACGCAGCCAAAAAGGAACATACCAGCGATTACATTCGCCATTGCTCCAGTTCTAAATCTTGGTTCAATTGCGCCTGAGAGAGCGTAAGTTTGGCAGCTAGTTGGAGTTCCAACCTCCTGTGCATAGGTTTCCAGAGATTCGCTCCGGCTCTCATTTGATTCCTCTGAGTCGATCAGAGAATAAACGATGTTGTATTTGGCTGCAGTAAAATTATTGGTTGAAGCATTCGGCAATTCGAGCATAAATCCAAATTCATCTTGTGAATCAGGAATTGATGTTCTTAGTTCCGATGTGTGGAATTCCATGCTCAAGTCAGTAGCGTGTATGTAGAATTCATGGCTTTCAAGATTCTCGAAATCCGAAAATCTTGATAGGACTGAAACATTCAGTTTGAGGGTGCTTTGGATACGAACCTGGTACTCCCCCCCTTCGGAACCGGGAATCTCCAGTAAAAACGCATCCACTGGGTCACTCAGGGAATTAAGGGAAAGGCACGCAATAGAACCCCCACGATTGAAAACACCGGAAACGCCTTGCTCCGTGTTCGCTAAGAGTTCATTGCGGTATAGATCTTCATTCAGTTCTGTAACTTCGTACCCCTCTGCAGATTGAGAGGTGTAGTTTGGAGACCATAAATCGTCCACATCGTAGCTATTGTCACGTATTGCAGTTGCTTCAGCAAACTCAACGTTATAATCTTCAATTTCTCCCTTGTAAAGGCCACTTAGAAATGAGTTGAAGAAAATGATGAGAATCACTGAAAAAACTGAAATGAACATGGAAAATGACAACGCCGCATACTGCATGTTTGAGTTACCCAGTGAGCCCGTATTCATTCTACGGGGAATGAGCAGTCCAAAACTGGCAAATGCGACCATTCCTAAGGCAAGTATGGTGAAAGCTGGAACGGCCATGAAAAGGTAATAACACCAACCAAGGAAATTGAATGGAAGTTGCCAAATGTAGTTTAGATTTTCAAAATGCATTCCTGCGTCACTGACGCCCCATCCCGTGAACGGGATTAGGTTCCAAAACAGGGCATAAAGATTGAAGATTGTTGCAACGACGAGACCAATTAGTACACCTATGACGACGACAAAAAGAGGAGGGGTGATCAGGCAGAGAAGAGCGACTTCTGCAGGGTGATCTTCATCGGTGCTTAGCAGGCCTTGATACACTTGGTTTTCCGTCAAGAACCTCAAGATAGCATAGATCGCAAGCCACCCCATGAACAGGATTGCTGCGCCCATGGCCCCGGCGATCAAATTAAGAATGACGCCATCCCAAATCCAATTACCAAGATTACCCAAAAATCCCATTACATGCCCCCTTTGTTATCACAGAAAACTGTATTTGTGTTTTTGCAATCACTGTCATTACTGGTTCAATTCCGAGGTCTTGAATTGTGTTGAAGCATCAAAAGCTGAAAGATACACATCTGAAGTCTTCGATACCACAGCAGCCTCCTCCGGAGATGCAGCGCGAGCAAAATCTTTCATCCATTTTCTGGTATTTTCCAAACCCCTGATACCTGACGCTAGGGGTTTGATTCCCTCAATGGATGTTGTTAATTGTTCGATGGAGAGAAGTTCTCCTCGATGGAATGAAATCCTGTTCGCTTCATTCACAGCGGCGGCAATCTCTGCTCCGGTAATACCAGGGTTGAGTTTTGATATTGCTGGCACCATTCCCCATACCCCTTGCTCAATCCGTTCGCTTGGGATTTTCTGAAGATGAATCTCTAGGATTTGTTGCCGCGTGTTTTGGTCTGGCAAATCAACCCACCAAATGTCATCCCATCGCCCTTTTCTCAACATTTCAGGCATAGCCCCCGCTATTTCTGAAAGATCGTTAGCGGTTGCAATCACATACACGTCTGCTTTGCGATCGTTGAGCCATGTGAGGAAATTTCCAATCACCCTTCGTGTCACCCCTGAATCGCCACCTCCAGATCCAAGCCCTGAAAGCGCCTTGTCAATTTCGTCAACCATCAGCACACATGGCGCCATCGACTCTGCGACGGCAAGGATCTTCTTCATGTTCGCTTCACTGCCTCCAACGTATGAGTCAAGAACGTTCGCCATGTTGAATTCAAGCATTGGCATAGACCATTCACCAGCAACTGACTGAGCGATCAGAGATTTTCCAGTGCCGGGTAGCCCCACCAATAAACAACCCTTAGGGGATTGAATTCCTGCATCGTGAGCATGAATTTCAAATTCACCCTGTCGAAGACTCAAGTCCTCCACGAGGTTAGCGAGGCCCCCAATATCCGAGAAACTTGTTGTTGGTTCATGGAACTCCATTATTCCAGTTTGTTTGATAATGTTCCGTTTGACGGCTTGGAGGTATGCCAAGCTCTCCTCATTCATTTTTTTGTCATGCACCGTGAATGTTTGTTGGAGAGAACGCTCTGCCTCGATGCCAGTCAACCCCCGAAGGGCAAGGACCCAGTCTTTACGTAACTTATCATCGCTGATTTCCTTGATGTTCATTTCATAGCACACTCCGCGCAAAGCCCCACTTAGTGTCCCATCTCTTGGCAAGGGTAAATCGTAATTTTGAATCGTTCGAGAAAGCGTTTCAGGAGTGTCTTGAGAGATGGTATGGAGAACCACGAGTTTGGGTGTTTTCATTTCCTCATCTGCGAGAGAATAGAGTCCATTATTCGCATGGCTTTTCAGCCGTCGAATTAGTTCTGATTGACGGCATGCTGCGTCAGCTCCAAGAATCAGCAGGATGCCACCCTCATTTGTGCTCAAAAAAGAAGTGAGAGCACGCACGTGGAGACTCGTGTGGGCGTCATTAGGGCTGGATGGTGCTTGAGTGCTCAGGGCAGTAAAATTGGATGCTTCATCACCGTCTTCGGATGGGCTTAACAGATCCGATTCAACACCCGCATCGCTCAGGATGTGAAGAACTTGGAATTCTTCACTTATTCGGGAATAAATTGTTTCGCAAATCCCTACGACCCGATCCTCTTCATGCGTTCGAATATGGATGACGCTCTGACCCGTTAAAACAGGCAATAAAAGGTTGTCCATGATTTCTAAATGCTCGCCTTTCAGTCCCTTAGATGCCTGCTTGTATGTATTAAATTTCATTTCTATTCACCTTTGATTTTAAGCTGGTCATCATTCCGTTCCCAGATGTAATTGCTTGCAAGAGCCCCTTGGTTGGATAGCCGATGACGTTGATCTGACCAAGTTCATCTAAGCGGATTTCCATCTGCCTCTTTTCTGTGAGATCGATGCCAGAATACTTTTCATTTTGAATCAAAATCTCTTGATTTGTGGACCCGCGCCAACGAAGTGTCTCACTGCGTAATTCATGCACATAGCGCCCATGGATTACAATATCAGACATGCGGACACATATTTCTTGAACGGAGGACAGTTCGTGCAATTCATATCCAGTGTAAAGAACAATATCGAGGCCCATCGCTTGAACTTCTTTTATGAAATTGATGACGGCAGGTGCTTGGTCCAGTGGTTCCCCTCCGAGAAGGGTGAACCCCGAATCTCCATTTTTCCGAACAATGTCAAGCAACCTTGACGAAAGCATTTCCTTACCTCCTTCAAATGACCATAATTCATCGTTCCAACAGTGATCACAGTGAATGCTGCATCCTTGAAGCCAAAGCACTGTTCGTAAGCCTGGTCCATAGATTTTGGATGACTCAACTAAACTCGCCACCCGCATGTTATTTACTAATTACTGCAATTGATAAAACTGCCGAAGATTGTGTTGAATCCATGTAGAAGTGGAAGCAAGAATAATCGAATTGATGTGGATGTGCTGTAAAATTAACACTAAATTGTCCTCGCTAAACTAAGGCTTTGTCAAGACATCAAATAGACAGTCTCAAAAAGGTCCATCGTGACCCTATTCCATGGAGACCAAAACGCAAGAGGCCGAAGGATGGCGCCTTGACGTCGTCAATGCATCGTTCTTGACAGGCATTCCAATCCTCGCAGCCATCGGAATGGTCTGGTACACCATGAACCACGGGGTTTCATCTGCTGAACTCGCAATTTTCGGATTCATGTACATTGCATGTGGTCTCTCAATCACGGCAGGCTACCACCGCTTGTTCTCCCATCGCACGCACAAGGGCGCATGGCCACTTCGTTTGTTCTATGCACTGTTTGGAGCCGGTGCGTTTCAAAATTCTGCCATCAAGTGGTGCAGCGATCACCGACGCCACCACCTCGTCACCGACAGTGATGATGACCCATACACTGTTCTCAAGGGGTTCTTTTGGGCCCACATTGGATGGGTGATGGTTTCCCAAGATGAGGCGATTGTGGAGAAGGTCGAGGATCTCGAAGCAGACCCAATCCTTGCCTTCCAAGACCGCCACATCTTCCTGCTTGGTTTCCTTGTGGGCATGGTCCTCCCCGGTGCTGCTGGGTGGTACCTGATTGGCGGCATGACAGGATTCCTTGGAGGCTTCATTTGGGGCGGCTTGTTCCGAGTCGTCATCGTCCACCATGCCACCTTCCTCATCAATTCTGCAGCGCACACTTGGGGCACACAACCGTACTCTACTGCAAACACTTCTCGAGATTCACCCTTGCTTTCGCTGTTCACCTATGGAGAGGGTTACCACAACTTCCACCACACCTTCCAAGCAGACTATCGCAATGGGCACAAGTGGCACCACTGGGACCCCACCAAGTGGTGGATTCGAGGGTTTTCATTCATCAAGATGACAAGCGATC
>Ga0206677_10005114_pt1 | contig 10464 bp, 14 predicted proteins | sample M130m12015metaG_FD_155475 | JGI IMG/M metagenome (GOLD analysis project Ga0206677, IMG submission 155475) | Ammonia-oxidizing marine archaeal communities from Monterey Bay, California, United States - M1 30m 12015 | ecosystem: Environmental > Aquatic > Marine > Intertidal zone | place: USA... | reverse complement strand
TTAATAAATACCCAGTTAGTAGGATCGTCGGGTATCCATAACTCTTGACAATGAACATGTTCTATGTTATTATTGTTTAAGTAAGAAGTGATTATATGACTGCCTGTGCGCCCTGGAGTTTTAATTAGATGCTTCATGTAAATATTTATAGAGGACTATATGACCGAAGACTTAAAATGGAGTAATTATGACTTTACAAAAATACCATTTGACGATATCGTTAGTGTTGGTCAGCGCACTCTACTGTACCGCGACATATTTACAGTCAGTTGGCTACTGGGAAGATTCTGCAATTACAAGTGTAGTTACTGTTGGCCCTACGCACGGTCAGATAGAAAAGATCATAGACCAACAGAACTATGCCTTAGCACAATTGATGAGATAAAGAGACAAGCACGTGAAAACGGATTTAATAGTTATCATTTTAGTCTTAGTGGGGGTGAGCCTACTTTCCATCCTGGCTACTTGGACATTTTACAGCATCTGGCTGATGACGTAGCCAACACTAACTATACTAGCGTACATATGACTAGTAACTGTAGTCGTAACATGCGCTGGTTTGAGCAGTATGTTGAAGCAGTAAAGCCATTTCATAGAGCAAGTATTACAGCAAGTTTGCATACAGAACACTTAAACACAAAGGAGAAGATGCAGGACTTTGCAGACAAGTTGATCCTGTGTCAAGAACACGATGTACAAGTTACAATTAATATGGTCATGGTTCCAGACTGGTTTGAAAGAGATTGGGAAAACGCCTTGTTCTTCCACGAGCAAGGAATCAACGTTACCCTTAAACCTCAATCGGATCCGACTGCGTCCAAAGTGGTTGATGGATACCGACAAGAAGACCTAAAACGATTGCACAACGGTATGCCACAACGTGCATACACAGAAAGCAAACGCAAGTGGGAAGGCAGGCCAAAGCCAAACTTTCAAATACCTGCAGGAGTTGATGGAAAACTAGATACTACTATACCGTGGCACATGCAAATTGAAATGAAAGATGCCAACGGTAAAAACTGGTATATGGATCAAGCAGAACGATTTAATGCATTTAACTTTAATAAGTTTGAAGGCTGGAGTTGCAATGCAGGGTACCAAGGGATTATTATACGTGAACCAGACGGCAGTGTAAAGCGTAGTTATAGTTGCCACGACGTTCCGCTTGGGAATATTGAAACAGGATTTAAACTGTTTGATAAAGCTATGCCTTGTATAACAGGTAGTTGTGTCAGTAGTGCCGATAGCAAAATTCCTAAACGTAAGATATGATAAATATACTAAAGGAGAGTAGTATGGAAATCACTCGTAAAGATATTGAAAAAGCAATTATTAGAAGTCAGCATTGTCAAAGGAACTTTGATTTGTCACAGGAGATGCCAGACGAGGATATTGATCTTTTAGTTCATGCAGTTACAAATTGTCCAAGTAAACAAAACATTTCTTACTACAAAGTACATGTAATTACCGATAAAGAAACAGTACTTGCTATTCATAATATGACAGATGGGTTTACAAAAAATTATGATACTGGTGAAACTACAACAAATAGCCAAACACTAGCAAATGTGTTGTTTGTGTTTGAAAGAGAAGACTTCACAGTAAACTCTTTACATTCAAGTAGAAATCAGCAAACTGTAAATCTTACAAACAAAGACTTAACCAAAGAAGATTGGAATTCATTTAAAAAAGATAGCCATATGAGTACAGGTGTAGCAGCTGGTTATGCAAACCTTACTGCAAGTATTCTTGGATACAACACAGGGTGTTGTGCGTGTTTTGATAATGAAGCAATTAAAGAACATATTGGACTATCAAACGATGTAATGCTATTAATGGGCATTGGTTATAAAAACGAAGAAGTTAACAGACGTGTGCATCCTGTTACTGGATTTAAATTTCCAGCACTAAAAAAACAGGAAATCGCAGTTAACCGCATTTAGCATGAAGTATGTAGTTACAGGTCATACCAGTGGTATTGGAAAAGAACTATTCAACAAACTACAACCAAATGTAAAAGGATATAGTCTTTCTTCGGGATTTGACATAAACAATAAACAACAGCGTACTAGTATTATCCAACGAAATCTAGACGCTGATGTTTTTATTAATTGTGCAGAAGATAAATTTGGACAATCGTTACTACTTTTAGAATTGTATGAAGAGTTTAAAAATACAAATAAAATAGTTATAAATGTAGGAAGTAATGTTACAGAAATTAACTTATGCGATGCGCCTAACCTATTGGATTATTATACTTACAAGAAAACACTAAAAACACTATCAAACGATTTAGATAAATTAAGTGCATTAAATGTAAGATATGTTACTTTTGGTTACGTAGGTACAGAACGAATGTTTAAGAAGCACCCCGAAATAACCGATTATTTAGCAGTTGACGAAGCAGTAGGAATTATACTAAATGAAATATTTTAAAAAAATAGATACCTTGCCTGCATTTGATTTGTATGAAGAATTTAAAAAATTAAATATCAATTGGTATCAAAATCAAATTTGTATTAATGCTGTTCCCGAAGCAATCGATGATTACAAACTAGGATGCGGTAGTTTGCAATACAACTGGGAAGAAGCAGAAACTCGTGTAAACGCCAGTGGTGACGAATATACACATGTTCCTGAATACGATATTAGACACGGCGAAAAAGATTTTACAGTTTTATGTTCTTTATTTGTTGACACATTGTTTGAAATCGTGTATAATAGTATAATAGAAGAGTATGGCACTGTAGGAAGAATACGACTAATGAAGTCAAAGCCTAAGACTTGTTTAAGTTGGCATAAAGATACTTCGCCTAGGCTACACTTTCCTATAAAAACACAAGACGGGTGTATTATGGTTATTGAAGATGAAGTTAATCATTTACCACAATACACTTGGTGGTTAACTGACACAACAAAAATGCACACAGCATTTAATGGCAGTAATGAAGAAAGAATACATTTGGTAGTATCGCTATGAGAATACAAATTTTTACAATGCAAATGCTTGCTTATCTAAGTATTATTCCTATGATACTATATGCATCTTGGTGGCAATGGATGATTGCAATCTTTATGTATTTTGTATTTAATGGACTTGGCATGATAATGACTTATCACAGGTTACTTACGCACAGAAGTTATCCTTGTCCAAAATGGCTAGAATATACCCTTTCGTTTTTAACAACGTTTAGTTTAACAGGAAGTGCCATTACATGGATAGCAATCCATCGCAAACATCATAAGTTTTCTGACACTGAGAAAGATCCACACAGCCCGGATCACTTAGGGTTTTGGAGAGTACAATTTTTTACAGCATTTGCAGAAGTTGAAGGCCGCTACGCAACAGATTTAATGCGCAATAATTTTTATAAATGGCAGCATAAACATTATATGAAACTTGTATATGCTTTAGCTATTGTACTATTAATAATTGATCCTATGTTATTGGTTTATGTTTACTTGTTTCCTGCAGGTTTAACGCTATTTTTTGGCACACTTGTTCTAAGTTGGGCACATAAAGATTTTGAACCAAGGACTGTATTATGGTTAGCGTTAGTTACATTTGGTGATGCATTCCATGATGTACATCACGAGTATCCTAATAAATATAGACTACATAGATATGATTTAATAGGTTGGATAATTCAAAATGTCTTCATCCGTGATAAAACCACACTTGTGGAGTAAAAGTGTAAATAGTTATACAGAAATATATTGGAGAATAAAATGTCTACAAGCTGGAAAGGACGACACGAGCTACCCGTCATTGCTCGACTTGATTACAGATTTGACATTGGAAGATTGCAACAAGAACTAAAACAGTTTGCAGCAGACAAAGTTTGGGATGGGCTTGGCAGTGACTATGCCCATATGTGCGAAACGCATACAAAACTTCCTAAAATGTTTTTTAAAGAAGAAGAGCTAAACGAAGTTGATTGTGTCTGTGACTTAGATTGGGAGAAAACTAGTTACCAACAACTAAGTTTAACCGAGTTCGATGATACATACGACCTAAGTCAACGCACAGAACTCAGCGGCAGTGCATGGGATAATAGAATTGCAAAGCGTGATCCCAAAGCAGACGAACGCTGGTATCGCAAAGTAAAAAACGATGTACCAAGTTACCTACGTGAGGTCTTAGACACGTTTGCAGGGTCGCACAGGACTCGGTTTGCTAACCTAGCGCCTAACAGTGAAGTAAAGCCACATATTGATTATGATACACTATATGGTATACGCTTGCACATTGCATTAGATACAAATGATGATTGTTATAATGGTGGTTGGGACAAAGATGGTAACGAAGTAAAATATCATATTCCTGCCGATGGCAGTGTATGGCTAGTTAACCCTGGTGTAAAGCATTATGCAGTAAATGCCGGTAATACGCCACGCAACCATTTAATTATAAGTTTAGATTCTCAGGACGTTTTGTATGCTACTGAATAAAAGTTTCATAGTTTTACATCATTTAATATTTTTTTATGGGTGTTATTTGCTAGGTTGGTGGTACTTACCTATGGCATATTTTGCTGGATTTGTATTTGTAAGAATTATTACAGAAGAAATATTGCATAAAGGTGTTTCGCATAGTATGTACAAGCGTCATAAAATTCTTGATTGGGTTTGGGCATGGAGTGCAGTTTTACTAGGACAGGGTAGTGCAATGGGTTGGGCTAATATACACAGACAGCACCATGCCTATTCTGATACTGAGAGAGACCCACAGAGTGTTTTCCATCAATCTTTTTGGAAAGTATATGCTGGAGTTTTTTATACAAACAAACAAAATCCGTTAATGATTAAAGATTTAGTAAGGGTTAAAGCATATATGTTTACTCACAAATACTACAATTTGTTGCATATTACGACATGTGCAATACTAGCATTTATAAATCCATTAATTTTAGTAATATTTGTATCACCGGGCATAGTCTGGGGGTTCCATGCATTGGGCCTTATTAACACAGTAAGTCACATGTATGGTGAAAAACTTGAAGGCACTAAAGGACGTAATCTTTGGTGGGTAAGTAGGCTTGCATGTTTTACTGGAGAACAACATGCTAACCATCATAAATCTCCTTCTAGTGAAACACATATGTTATTCAGGAAATATATAAATGAATGACTACTACGAAAAAATTAATCTACCAAAGATTCCACCAGAAGTACTCGATCCGCTTGATAAAATTCTTACATTTAACGATGAATTTAAAGATATATGGTCTGACGATACGTTTAGTCAAACATATGCAAACTATACTGCACCTCAAAAATTGCATGATTATATACAAACGTTATTCGACTTTCCAGTAAAAGTTAACTATCAAGTAATACATAAAAAATTGCCAAAGCACAAAGATATAGGTATTGTTGGTAAAAAATATAATTATATAATCGACACTGGCGGAGACGTATACACCCGCTGGTATAATGATGATACAGTTGTATTTGAAATAAAATCTAAACCATTTGAATGGCACACATTGCAGATTGATGTTGAACACGATATTACAACTCCGTCTCACACTCGATTATCGGTTACAGTTTGCCATGCTTAATTTTTATCACGAACTTGATCATTTAAAATTAAGTGAAAAAGAAATAGACGAATTGTTTAACTTTAGCGAACAAGTTAAGACAAAGAAAGTGCCACACACTGATGAAAACGGATGGTACAACAATCGTGGAGAGTTTGTAACTTCGTTTGATGATTTTCAATTTTTTAGTTTAGATGATAGTCATACACAACAAGCGCCGCTTTCTTTAAAAAAAATAAAATCTTTTCTAGATCTTAGTGAATGGAAAAATGGATTAGTTTGGCTTGTGTGGGTCGATGGCAAACTAGATTGGCATCGAGATATTCGTAATGTTTCAGTTTCAATACCGTTAGTTGATATAAAAGAACCAGTATATTGGATAGATCAAGATTTAAAAACAATTATTGGTGAATACAAATATAAAAAAGGTGTTCCTGTTATATTCAATACTGCTATACATCACGGAAATTTACAAAATAATTCTCCACGCACAATGTGTCAACTTAGCTTTATGCAAACAATTGAAGAAGTCAAAGAGTGGTTTACAGTATAAGATGAATAATATTGAATTAATTGTATGCTATAAAGAAGATAGCAAAAAAAGAAAAGAAAATAAAAATAAATTTGTAGAGTACTGGAAAGATTGGCAAGTTACTTTAATAGAAGACTATAAAGAAAGAGCACCTGCGTTTAATGAAGCAGCACGTAACTCTACAAATAAATACATAGCATTAGCAGATATTGATGCAATTATTCCATATGAACAAATGCAACCATTGGGCGATGTAACCTATCCGTACTCGTACATAGTCGATGTTGACGAAAATGGAAATAAACAAATGCCTTGGGGACGCTATTGGCGTTACGGATTAATGGTTATATTTGACAGAACAAAGTTTTTAGAATTTGGCGGAGAAAACGAAAATTTTAAAGGGTACGGCTGGGACGACTTAGAACGCTTTTTTAGAGCATTAAATTGTGGACTGGATGTAATGCAAGTTGAAGGTCCTGCATACCATATGCAACATGATAGTTTATATCACGAACAACACGTAACTAATCCTCATAGTATGGATAACTGGAAGTTAATGAATAAACAAAGAATGAAATACGAATTAGGAGAATACTATGAAAAAGTATAGAATAAGAATTTTACAAGGATTCTTTTTGACAGCTGGAGTTCTCGGTATTGCATATTACGGACTTCAAGGATTGCTAGTTAGTTTGTTATTATATGTGCTACTAGAAATTTTTGTAGGTAATGCTACACTTCATCGATATTACGGACATAGAAGTTTTGAAATGGCATCTTGGAAAGAACGTATACTAAGATGGCTTGCACATCATATCGGAGTTGGAAGTGTTCTTGGGTGGACCGGTCATCATAGATGGCATCACAAGCATAGTGATACTGAGCACGATTTGCATTCGCCAACTAAACAAGGAATAATGCATATTCTATTTGGCATATGGGATGCTAATATCCCACGTAATATGGTTAAAGATCTATTAGTAGATAAAAATATAATTTGGTGGCATAAAAACTATTTCCGTTATCATGTTACAGTAATTGTTGTACTTGCTGTTATATCGCCATGGGCTTTAGTATTTGTCTATGCACTTCCTAACCTATTTTGTTTGTTAAGTGGCTATGCAATTGCAATTTTACCACACAGATCAGGTGAAGTCAAAAATGACATACTAACAGAAATCCTTACATTTGGCGAAGGTGCTCACGAATATCATCACGATAATCCTAAAGAATACAAATTTAGCAAATACGATATTACTGCATTTGCAATTAATAAATTTTTAAAAGCATGATAACATATAAAACTATTGATGTATATAGTGAAGACTTATTAGCATTTCGTTTCAGTATTCAACAAAATGAATTAGATAAGGAATACCGATATTGGTTTAGCGAACGCAAATTGCGTAGCTCAGATATATATAATTTTGAAGGTGCATATTTAGATGACAAATTAATAAGTGTTAGTGCTACAACATTATATAATCAAAATACACTTAGAATTGGGCAATTTCATTATACACTACCTGAGTACAGACAGCATAGAGATTTTATGTGTGCAAAAGAAGGGTTTATAAAACGACACAAAGATACTGCACAATCTCTAGACAAGAATACATTACTAGTTGCAATTCATGCATTTAATCGTAAAACAGAACAAATGCTTAATGTATGGTTACATCGCAGGCATCGAATATTATGGTTTAAAGAATTTGATTATGTAGGTAAGCGTGATATAAAAAACAAGGAACAGCATTGTTTTGAATACAGATATTAGAAAAAAATTAGATATTCTTGATTTGATGCCGCTAGGTAAAAAAGAAACATTACCTGTAAAACAAACAAAATCAGTAATACCGGCATTTAAAAAACTTTGTAAAGTAAATTATAAATTATTATACAATGAATTTTTATCATACGATAAAGAAATTAAATATATAGCTGATCGTTTTGAATCATTTACAGAGAACGACATCGATGTAGACGAATATAAAGCATACATGGAGTCATTAGGATTTAACAAAGATACATATATAGTTTATCCTTTACGTGATAAATTTGGAAAGTACCTGTTTAATGAAGACTCTAACACTGCTCAATTTTTTGATGCTTGGCCTACTATGATATTTAGACCTCAATATAATTATACTGTAAACGACTGGCATGCTAAAAATCATATCGATCATACTGATAGCTCAACACACGGATACAGAGTACTTATTCCACTTAATAAAAACTTTGATATGACAGTAGAAAATATAACTTATAAACTAGAATTAGGTTATGCTTATTTTATAGATGTCACACGTAAGCATAGTGCCTGGGCACAAAAAGATAGAGTTGCTCTTAGTTTTCAAATGGCAGATGATACACTGCTTTAAGTTCTAGTAATAGAACCTTTTATGCTCATATTTTCGCTACTCTTCCATAAAGGTGAATAAAGTATTCTATTAGGACTTCTAGTAATACTATCGTCATCACCCCAGGCTTGTTTAGGTAAAACTGTAATAGTATTGTTCATTCCTAGATGCGCACTACACTGATAGTAATATACACCTGGTACTGTAGGTGTCCAACTAACTGTGCCGTTTGTAGGACCTTGTCCTGTTGCAGCCGGCGTGCTTACTACATCGCCTGTACCAGTTGAACTTTGCCACTTTATATACAGCGGATGAGCGCCAGTATTATTTGTAAGTGTAATTGTATCACCTTCGTATATAGTAATTGCTGGGTCATTGCCACTTACAGCACCACTACGGTCTGTAGCACTATTAAATGTGTAATCACTTGAACCATTAGCAGCATCAATTACAAACGCATGTGTAACTGGGCTAGTACCTGATTGTGTATCTGTAAACAACAAATCTTGTGTAGCATTGTTATGAATGTATGTTTTCATCTGTGCAGGTGTCATGCCTGGATTGGCCTGAAGTACACTTGCTACCATTCCTGCTACTTGCGGAGACGCCATACTAGTGCCTGATATCTTCATGCATTCGTCTGTAGCACTCGAACCTGTAATAGGAGATTGTACTGTACTTACACTTGCTTCGGTACCATCTGTTAAATCACATCCGCCCGATTTGTCTGTACTAGCACAACTCATAATACTAGTACCCGGAGCAAAAATATCTACTCCCGGACCGTGACAACTTGACTCTGCTTTTTGTTCTAATGATCCTTGATAACTAGTATCTATATTACCGACCATAAATGCGTCTGTGGTATATGGGCTACTTCCTCTATATGGAGTTTCTGCACCATTGCCCACAGTAATTGTATCGTTCCAATTGTCGCCTGTAGCGGTATCAATGTACCAATAACTGTTACCTGCTGCTATACAGAAGTGTATACCTGCTGCTATACATTCTTCAACATCTGCATCTACACTTGCTACTCTAACATTAAGTCTTCTACTACCGCCAAAATACTGCGGAATAATTCCAAAATATGTATACCAATCGTTGTCGGTGTTTACTACACCATCAGTTCCTGGTGTTAAACTATTGCCTCTATAGGTTATAGCAGTAGGATCAGTACTACGTGTTCCGCTATATCCCCAACTAGCATTGACTACTGTAGGGCGCTTAAATCCAGTCTTAGGGTCCACTGGCTTGTTGTTGTGCCAGCCTTTGATAACATCAAAACAATTGCTTACACTAATACCGCCACTATCGCCTGCGCCTTCTAATCCACCAACTTTTACACTATAGATATGTGCTTCTCGTGCCCAGCCTAATGTGCGACCTGCTACAGTACCACCACAGTGCGATCCGTGTCCATTGTAGTCTCTATAATGGTTTGCACTCATTGTGCCGCTTACACCACTAGCAGCATACCAGTCAATTTCTTTTACTCTACTTACACCATATTCGTCTGTAAATTCAATATGATCAGATTGTATACCGGAATCTTGTATAACAATATCAACACCTTGGCCTGTTAGTGTATGCGGAAAATCTGCTGTGATACTGGTTGTACTACTACCCCATAAGTCTTCTCTAACAACACATCTAGCATTGCCCCAGTTTAGATCAGCTGCGGTAATAGCACTAGTTTTTCTAAACGTGTCAGTAACAAGTGCGTTATTGACAATCTCAATATCATCTCTAAGTTCCGGCGGAATTTGTACATCAACAACTCTAGCATCACTACGTAATGCAACAGCTTCTGCATCAGTTAAACTGTAGTGAGTATTACGCTGACTCAACGGCCTTGCGTTTGCTACTGCAACTGTGCGACTAGGAATATCTCCTGCACCAGTGTTTGCAATCATTTCTGCATTGAATGCATCGTAGTCAACACCTGCTTCTAGTGTGACAATATATTCTTTTTCGCTCATTTAAGCCCCCTTAGATTAAGTTAGCCCATGCACCGTTTTCATAACCT
>Ga0206677_10005109_pt1 | contig 10476 bp, 9 predicted proteins | sample M130m12015metaG_FD_155475 | JGI IMG/M metagenome (GOLD analysis project Ga0206677, IMG submission 155475) | Ammonia-oxidizing marine archaeal communities from Monterey Bay, California, United States - M1 30m 12015 | ecosystem: Environmental > Aquatic > Marine > Intertidal zone | place: USA... | reverse complement strand
GGCAGCTGACCAGATGGTGCGGAACCGGATCAGCCGTGTGATGCCTAAGGGTATGGAAATTTCACACTTTTCGGTTCTCAACAATTTGCATTGGCACGAGGATGAACGCTCACCTGCCCAACTGGCCGAGACATTCAAGGTGACACGGGGCGCTATGACCAATACGCTCTCGCGCCTTGAGTGGGCGGGTTACATTCACATTAGGCCTGACTGGGATGATGCCCGCCGCAAAATGGTAGCGATAAGTCCGGCCGGAAGGCAGGCGCGAGAGCAAGCCATGAGCGCTATCGCGCCGCTGGTGACAGACGTAATTGATGAGCTGGGAGAAGACAGCGTGCGCGCCACGCTGCCAATTCTTCGTCAACTCCGCATACAGCTAAGCCCCAAGGCTAAACAGGATTAAGGCTGGCAGTGACGTAGTTCACGCTCAAATCGCGATCTGAAAGCCTCCATGACCAGGTGATTGGATTGAAAACAAATCCCTGCCGATCGACCGGATTAAGGCCTGCATCCCGCATCAGATCGAAAAGCTCGTCTGGTGTTATAAACTTCGACCACTCATGCGTACCTTTGGGAAGCCAGCGCATCACATGTTCTGCGCCGATGATCGCCATTAAAAAGGATTTCGGATTACGGTTGATGGTTGAACAGATATGCAGCCCGCCCGGTTCCAACAATTGGCGACAGGCCGTCAGATACCCTAGAGGATCGGCAACATGCTCTACTACCTCCATGTTTAAAACAACGTCGAACTGTTCGCCAGCCGCAGCCATGTCTTCTGCAGTGGTATGGCGGTAGTCGATCGTCAGACCCGATTGCTCGGCATGGACGCGTGCCACCGGAAGGTTGCGTTCGGCAGCATCAGCGCCAACCACTTTGGCACCGAGACGTGCCATAGGTTCGGCCAGCAATCCGCCGCCGCAGCCAATATCCAAGATGCGCAATCCTTCAAACGGCGCTGAAGATTTCAAATCCTTGTTAAACTCTGCTGCGATCTGACTTGTTATATAATCCAATCTACAAGGGTTGAGCATATGCAAGGGCTTGAATTTGCCGTTGGGATCCCACCATTCTGCCGCCATCGCCTCAAATTTTGCGATCTCTGAGGGGTCAACGGTTGTTTGATGCGTTTGCATTTTGATCTCCGTATGCTCATTTGCAATATAAGCCCTATGTAGGTCAGTAATGGACAAATACAGCGATCAAAAGCCCGCGGTGAAATATCTGCATCCACCCATTGACCCCTATGACCAGCGGATGCTGGACGTAGGACAAGGCCATCGCGTCTATGTTGAACAGTGTGGCAACCCCGACGGCGTGCCTGTTATTGTGCTCCATGGTGGGCCCGGTGGTGGATGCAGTCCAGCAATGCGCCGCTATTTCGACCCTGAACACTATCGTGTCATTCTGTTTGACCAGCGCGGCTGTGGCCGGTCGCGGCCGCATGCTTCGGTTGTTAACAACACAACTTGGCATTTGGTTGACGACATTGAGCTGATTCGCCGCACCTTGGATATTGACGAGTGGATCGTTTTTGGTGGCAGTTGGGGGGCAACTCTGGCTCTGATATACGCCGAAGAGCATCCGTCGCGTGTGTCGCAAATGGTTTTGCGTGGTGTGTTCCTGATGACTCAGTCCGAACTGGATTGGTTTTACGGCGGTGGTGCTGGGAAATTTTGGCCCGAAGTCTGGGCCCGATTTGTCAGTCTAGTGCCTGAAGACGAACGAGACGATTTGATAGCGGCGTATAACAGGCGGTTGTTTTCAGGCGATATCACACAAGAGGTTCGTTTTGCCCGTGCATGGTCGTCATGGGAAAATGCATTGGCGTCTGTTCACTCGGCAGGCAATGGTGGTGAAGCGCCGGGAGACTATGCCCGAGCGTTTGCGCGTCTCGAGAATCATTATTTCTCCAATGCGGGTTTCCTTGAGTTCGACGGTCAGATTTTGGCGCATGCCGGTCGGATCAAGCATATCCCGGGGACGATTGTTCAAGGGCGTTATGATATGATCTGCCCACCCGAATCTGCCTATGCACTCGCAAAAGCGTGGCCGGGAGGAGAGTTGAAAATGGTGCGAAATGCAGGACATGCCTTGTCTGAGCCGGGAATTTCGGCTGAACTTGTTCGGACGATGGATAGGATAGCAGAGAAATGATGGGGATCGACCGCCGTGCACTTTTTGCTTCGGGTGCTGCCGCTGCATTGATGGCGGCCGCAGGTGTGTCTGCGGCACCTAGGCGTGGCGGACGTTTGCGCACGGCACTTTCTGCAGATCTGTTTGATCAAGCGGTATCATGTACGCTTTATGAAAACCTGACCGAGATTGGTGCTGACGGAACATTGCGCGGGGCCTTGGCCACCGATTGGACGTCTGAACAGGATGCACGCGTGTGGTATTTTTCGTTGCGTAAGGACGTGATCTTTCACGACGAAACAGATTTTGATGCGGCCACGGTTGCATTGCCCTTTGACCTGTCAGTGAAGGATAAGCATCTGATCAAAATATCTCTTGAGTCGCCTAACCCAAACCTGCCCTATCTTTTGGCCCACCCGGGTTATGGGCAACGCGGGGCGGATGGCATGGGCACAGGGATTTACCAGCTGCAAAAGCTTGACAAAGGCCGGCATTTCATTGCGAACCGCCTGCAAGAGCACTGGAAGTCAGGCCGAGCTGGCTGGTTTGACAGCGTGGAATTTGTACACTTCAGCAGCGAAGCTGTAAGGGCAGAGGCGCTTCGCGATGGGTTGGTCGATGTTGCCGATATAAATGCGCTGGATTCCTATGCTGACCCGCGAGATTTTCAGCTGATCCACAGCGGACCAGTCCACGCATTTGTGGCCAGTCAGGCAATTTCTCTGCCTGCAACGGTCGGCAAAGTCTGGCCACTTGATAATTTGCGGATGTCAGAACGTTGGTCTGCTGCCTGAGGGCTTGCAGATTCTGACGGGCATGCGTATACGACTTTTAATAGCGGCGCGTTAGGGTCCAAACCTGATGCTCCACCGGGAAATTCCGACGGGCCGCGCGCCCGTTTTTTTGTGCCTGAAAGAACCATGAACAACGACCTGATTGCCAAAGCAGCTATCGATCGCCGTCTGGCCGAGATCATCACCCCGGTGATCGAGGATCTGGGTTATGAGTTGGTGCGCGTGCGATTGATGAGTGGCAAAGAAACGGCGCTTCAGATCATGGCTGACAAGCCAGATGGCGGGATCGAGGTAGACGACTGTGCCGCGATATCTACGGCTGTAAGTGCAACTCTTGATGTTGAAGATCCAATTTTGGATGCCTATACGCTTGAAGTGTCCAGCCCCGGAATCGATCGCCCGCTGACTCGGCTCAAAGATTTTGAGATGTTCGAAGGATACGATGCCAAAATTGAAACTGACGAGCTGATTGACGGACGTCGTAGGTTCAAGGGCATCTTGGCAGGTATCGATGGGGACGAAATTTTGATCAACGTGGCAGAGGGCACTATTGGCCTAAGGTTTGAGTGGCTCAGCGAAGCCAAACTGGTTTTGACTGACGAACTGATCAAGGAAATGCTGCGCCAACGCAAGGCGGCTGGCGTAATCAAAGAAACTGAATTCGACGAAGTACAGACGGATTCGTCTGAGGAGGACACCTGATGGCCATTACATCTGCAAACCAGCTTGAGCTGTTGCAAACTGCCGAGGCGGTTGCGCGCGAAAAGATGATCGACCCCGGACTGGTCATTGAAGCTATGGAAGAATCGCTCGCGCGTGCTGCCAAGTCGCGTTACGGGGCAGAAATGGATATTCGCGTCGCCATCGATCGCAAGACGGGCAAAGCGACATTCACCCGTGTCCGCACCGTGGTTGAAGAAGAAGAACTTGAGAACTATCAGGCCGAGTTTACCGTTGATCAGGCCAAGCAATATATGGAAAATCCCGAGGTTGGCCAACAGCTTATCGAAGAAGTACCACCTGTAGAAATGGGTCGGATTGCGGCACAGTCAGCCAAGCAGGTCATTCTTCAAAAAGTGCGCGAAGCCGAACGTGATCGCCAATACGAAGAGTTCAAGGATCGTGCTGGCACGATCATCAATGCGCTGGTCAAGCGCGAAGAGTATGGCAACGTCATTGTAGATGTTGGTGCTGGCGAAGCGATCTTGCGCCGCAACGAAAAAATTGGTCGCGAAGCGTACCGCCCAAATGATCGCATCCGCTGCTATATTAAAGACGTGCGTCGCGAACAGCGCGGCCCCCAGATTTTCCTTAGCCGGACCGCTCCAGAGTTCATGGCAGAATTGTTCAAAATGGAAGTGCCAGAAATCTACGATGGCATCATCGAGATTAAAGCAGTGGCTCGTGACCCAGGGTCGCGCGCCAAGATTGCCGTGATTTCGTATGACAATTCGATCGACCCTGTGGGTGCGTGTGTAGGTATGCGCGGCAGCCGGGTACAGGCTGTTGTCAACGAGCTTCAGGGCGAAAAGATTGACATCATTCCCTGGAACGAAGATCAGCCCACGTTCCTTGTGAATGCTTTACAGCCTGCCGAAGTTAGCAAAGTCGTGCTAGACGAAGAAGCTGGAAAAATCGAAGTTGTGGTTCCTGAGGAACAGTTAAGCTTGGCCATTGGTCGTCGTGGCCAAAATGTGCGTCTCGCATCGCAACTAACCAGCCTAGACATTGATATTTTGACTGAGGCTGACGAGTCCGCCCGTCGCCAGGCCGAATTCGAACTTCGCACCAACCTATTTACTGGCAAGTTGGACCTAGACGAGTTTTTTGCACAGTTGCTGGTCTCTGAAGGGTTCACCAACCTCGAAGAAGTGGCTTACGTTGAGCTGGATGAGCTGTTGGTCATTGACGGGGTCGATGAAGGCACAGCGCAGGAATTGCAGGCACGTGCCCGCGATGTCCTTGAGGCTATGGCCAAAGAAGCGCTAGACGCTGCGCGCGCGTTAGGCGCTGAGGACAGCCTAATTGAATTTGACGGCCTGACGCCACAGATGATCGAAGCCTTGGCCAAGGACGATGTTAAAACGCTCGAAGATTTTGCAACTTGCGCTGACTGGGAGTTGGCTGGTGGCTGGACGACAGTCGATGGCGAACGTCACAAGGATGACGGTGTACTTGAGCCATTCGAAGTATCGCTCGAAGAGGCGCAGCATTTGGTTATGACTGCTCGTGTATTGTTGGGCTGGGTTGACCCAACGGAACTAGAGGCTGAAACCGAGGAAGACGTAGACGCTGATCTTACCGAGGAGACCGAGGCCTGATTTCAGGCCTCGGATCAACCTGATGGGACGCGGTGGCGCTTCAAAAGATCGGTCGGATGGGCCGGAACGCAAGTGCATTGCTACGGGCGATGTGCAACCAAAGCATGGGCTGATCCGTTTTGTAGTTGGCCCTGATGCACAGATTGTGCCGGATATAGCTGGCAAATTGCCCGGTCGTGGAATTTATGTTGCAGCTGATCGGGTAGCTTTGGATAAATCGGTTGAAAAGAAGCTATTCGCCCGTGGCGCAAAGCAGGCGGTTCAGGTCGCTGACGATCTGGTGGCAGAGGTAGAACGGCAATTGGCCCGTCGCGTGATTGATTTGATCGCACTGTCACGGAAATCAGGTAGGGCTGTGGCAGGGTATGAAAAAGTTAAAGGCTGGCTTCAGATGGAAGAAGCTCAGGTTTTGATTCAGGCGGTGGATGGGTCTGGGCGTGGCAAGTCCAAACTCAGTACACCGCATTTTGGAACGTATATCGGCTGGTTGACGGCTGACGAGTTAGGTTTGGCATTCGGTCGTCAAACTGTGATACATGGTGCGCTCGCCTCTGGCGGACTCACGCAACGTGTTGTAGAGGAAGCCAACCGTTTACGCGGCGTGCGCGAAAATGACGGCGGCAACGGTCGCCGGGAAGGATAGACGAGCTTTATGAGCGATACTGACGGGAAAAAGACATTGGGGCTGCGTAGCGGCTCTCGTCCGGGGAATGTGAAACAGAGCTTCAGCCATGGGCGGACGAAGAACGTCGTCGTAGAAACCAAGCGCAAGCGCGTGGTTGTGCCCAAACCGGGCGCGGCTAATCCAAAGCCTGCGGGTTCTGGGCCATCTGTTGGCAATCCCAGTCGACGTCCAGCGGGCATTTCTGATGTCGAGATGGAGCGCAGATTGAAGGCTGTGCAGGCTGCGAAGTCGCGTGAAGTGGAAGAATCAGCCCGGCGTGCGGCGGACGAAAAGGCGCGCGAAGAAGAACGAGAACGTCGCCGTGCCGAGATCGAAGCGAAAGAGCGTCAAGAAAAAGAGCGTGAAGAAACCCTTCGCCTGAAGGCCGAGGAAGACGCGCGCAAGGCCGCAGAAGCCGAAGCTGCGGCACAGGCTGCAGTGGCCGCTCCTGCTGCTGAAACCACTCGTGCAGCTCCGCGTCAGGGGCAGCAACCAGCGCCGACACCCCGCAAAAACGAACGTGAGCGCGAGCAGCGCCCCTCGCGTGGGAAAGGTGATGATGGTCGTCGCTCTGGCAAGCTGACGCTGAACCAGGCGCTGTCTGGTGGCGAAGGTGGACGCCAACGCTCCATGGCCGCAATGAAACGCAAGCAGGAACGCGCCCGTCAAAAGGCGATGGGTGGTTCGGTCGAGCGCGAAAAGGTTATGCGTACCGTCAACCTTCCCGAAGCTATTGTAGTTTCCGAACTGGCAAACCGTATGGCCGAACGCGTTGGTGATGTTGTCAAGTCGCTGATGCAAATGGGCATGATGGTTACACAGAACGAGACAATTGACGCCGACACTGCCGAATTGATCATTCAAGAGTTTGGTCACAAGGTCCAACGCGTATCAGATGCCGACGTAGAGGACGTGATCAAAGAAATCATCGATGATGAAAAAGATCTTGAGCCACGCCCCCCTGTTATTACAATCATGGGCCATGTCGACCACGGAAAAACATCCCTCTTGGATGCTATCCGAGACGCCAAAGTCGTCGCCGGCGAGGCGGGCGGGATTACCCAGCACATTGGCGCTTACCAGGTCACAACGGAAAGTGGTGCTAGACTGTCATTCCTCGACACCCCCGGCCACGCGGCGTTTACTTCCATGCGCTCGCGGGGCGCGCAGGTGACGGATGTGGTTGTTCTGGTTGTTGCGGCAGATGACGCAGTGATGCCCCAGACCATTGAGGCAATTAATCACGCCAAAGCCGCCAAAGTACCGATGATTGTTGCGATTAACAAAGTCGACAAACCCGGCGCTAACCCTGACAAGGTCCGAACGGATCTGCTTCAACAAGAAGTCATTGTTGAAAAACTTTCGGGTGAAGTGCAGGACGTCGAAGTCTCAGCGATCACCGGCCAGGGTCTGGACGAATTGCTCGAAGCGATTGCCCTGCAATCCGAGATACTTGAGCTAAAAGCTAATGCTGATCGTGCCGCCCAAGGTGCTGTGATCGAAGCACAGCTTGACGTGGGACGTGGCCCCGTAGCCACCGTGCTTGTCCAAAATGGTACTCTGCGGCAGGGTGATATCTTTGTCGTGGGGGAGCAGTACGGTAAAGTCCGTGCGCTTATCAACGACAAGGGTGAACGCGTCAAAGAGGCAGGCCCGTCGGTGCCCGTCGAAGTACTTGGTCTAAACGGTACGCCCGAGGCAGGCGATGTCTTGAACGTTACCGAAACTGAAGCACAAGCACGCGAGATTGCAGAATACCGCGCGAATGCTGCTAAGGACAAGCGCGCTGCCGCCGGTGCTGCAACGACGCTCGAACAGTTGATGGCAAACGCCAAAGCGGATGAAAACGTCACCGAATTGCCAATTTTGGTCAAAGCAGACGTACAAGGTTCTGCCGAAGCAATCGTTCAGGCGATGGAAAAAATCGGCAATGACGAAGTGCGCGTGCGCGTTCTGCATTCGGGCGTTGGCGCGATCACAGAAACTGATGTTGGTCTGGCCGAAGCATCGAACGCACCGATTATGGGTTTTAACGTTCGTGCAAACGCTTCTGCAAGGAACACAGCCAACCAAAAGGGTGTCGAAGTCCGCTACTACTCTGTCATCTATGATTTGGTGGATGATGTGAAAGCGGCAGCGTCTGGTCTACTTAGTGCTGAAATTCGTGAACGCTTTATCGGTTACGCCGAGATCAAGGAAGTATTCAAGGTTTCGAATGTCGGCAAAGTTGCAGGCTGTTTGGTCACCGAAGGTGTGGCGCGTCGATCAGCTGGTGTGCGTTTGCTGCGTGACAACGTAGTGATCCACGAAGGCACATTGAAAACGCTGAAACGATTTAAGGATGAGGTCGCCGAGGTCCAGTCCGGTCAGGAATGCGGCATGGCCTTTGAAAATTATGATGATGTCCGGCCCAAAGATGTTATCGAAATCTTCGAACGCGAAGAGGTCACTCGCAGCTTGGACTGATCTGCTTGCAGATGATACTTAAAACATCGAAGGGACAGCAACCGTTGCTGTCCCTTCGATGTTTCGTGAGCGTTTTAGTCTTAAGCTGCTGGCTTGACAGGCATTCCAGAAAAATAAGACCCGTCTACGCGAACGGTAACCCGCCCATCTGATAACGTTTTTACGAAGATGCCTTGCACCAAAGTTGAGCTTCCCAAAGAAATTGTTCTGATCATGCCTTTTTTCTCCCCAAAAGCACACGCTATCTGATGATAATTTTTGGGGATTACCGAGTCACTAAATTTTTCAAACGTTGCATAATTTTTCAACATTTTTGGAAAATCAGCACATTTTCAAAGCAAATCTCTCAGCATCGCAACCAAAGGGATATCAGCTTGGGGCATAGGGTAAGACCGTAAGTCATTTGGGCGCACCCATTTAAGCGCTTGCTTTTCACGTGGTTGCGGCGTTCCTTCCCATTTACGGCATGCGAATAATGGCATGAGCAGGTGGAAACTATCATAGCTGTGACTGGCAAAGGTCAATGGAGCGAGACACGATTGCCAAGTGTTGATGCCCAGCTCTTCTTCGAGCTCGCGGATTAATGCGGCCTCAGGCGTTTCATTGGGCTCTATTTTTCCGCCGGGAAATTCCCACAGGCCGGCCATTGATTTACCTTCTGGCCGTTGCGCCAGCAAAACACGGCCATCCACATCAATCAGCGCAACCGCAGAGACCAAAACGACTTTCATTTCGATCATGACCGGTAGTCTGCGTTGATTTCGATGTATCCATGGGTCAGATCGCAGGTCCAGACCGTTGTACTTGCTGTCCCCATACCGATTTCCGTTGTGATCCGAATGTGCTCGCCTTTCATGTGCTCTGCTGCTTCTTCCTCTAGATATGAGGGGCTCACCCAACCGTTCTCTGCGACCAACACATCGCCGAACCAGATAGAAAGCGCATCCCGATCCGCCGGTGCGCCGGATTTTCCGATGGCCATGACCACGCGTCCCCAATTTGGATCTTGTCCTGCAATTGCCGTTTTGACCAAAGGAGAATTAGCAATCGACATTGCGTGGGTCTTGGCTGCGGCCTTGTCAGTGGCACCTTTGACCTTGATCTCGACGAATTTAGTGGCGCCTTCACCATCCCTGACGACCTGATGGGCGAGGTCTAGCATGACAGAATGTAAGGCGGCTTCAAAATTAGGATCAGCGGACGCGTCGACGCCGCTTGCTCCTGTGGCTGCGACCATCAGACTATCAGATGTCGAAGTGTCGCTATCGACGGTAATGCAGTTGAAGGTCTCATCGCAAAGCCGGGCGGTCATGGCTTGCAGCACGTCCTGATCCACTTTTGCATCGGTAAAGATATAGACAAGCATTGTTGCCATGTCAGGCGCAATCATACCGCTGCCTTTGGCTACTCCTGCGATTTTGATCGAGCGGCCACCTATGTTGCAATGCGCCGCGGCACCCTTAGGATAGGTGTCTGTTGTCAGGATTGCGGCGGCTGCATCGTTGATCGCATCAGCGCTTAAGCCCACAACAAGTTCAGACAGTTTGGCGGTGATCCGATCATATGGAAGCGGTTCACCGATAACACCGGTCGAAGCGGTGAAGACGCGATTATCCGGTATGCCGGTCGCGTGGGCGGTGGCATGTACGATCGCTTTAACTGCGGCCACACCTTTGTTGCCGGTGAACGCATTCGAATTTCCAGCGTTGACCAAAATGGCTGCGCCATCGTGACTTTGTCTGCCTAATTTGGTTTGGCAATCCAGAACTGGCGCGGACCGAGTGGCGGAGCGGGTGAAAACACCCGCAACCGCCGTTCCAGGCACACATTTCGCCAACATCAAATCAAAGCGGCCTTCGTATTTGACCCCTGATGCCACTGCAGAGAACGCGACACCGTCGATTCTTGGCATCTTTGGAAAGGCAGCGGGGGCCAATGGTGATCGTGGCAATGCTTTAGCCATAGTTTAGTTCACCACAGACAAATCTTTGAGGATGGCAGGATCAATGCCGCTTGTTTCTGCTTCGTTAACCTCTGTTGCTGCCGTAAGTTCGGCGATCCGTGCTTCGACCGCGTCTCGCCGCACTTCGGCCTG
>Ga0206677_10005107_pt1 | contig 10476 bp, 8 predicted proteins | sample M130m12015metaG_FD_155475 | JGI IMG/M metagenome (GOLD analysis project Ga0206677, IMG submission 155475) | Ammonia-oxidizing marine archaeal communities from Monterey Bay, California, United States - M1 30m 12015 | ecosystem: Environmental > Aquatic > Marine > Intertidal zone | place: USA... | reverse complement strand
GACCGCGCCACAAACACAACCCGCTTCCTTGTGATCGGCGAAAAAACCTGTCCCTCCACGGGCAAAGACCGAACCAGTATTCTTTTTGCCGTCCATGATCGGCCAGGATCACTTGTGAAAGCCCTGCAAGCCTTTGATTCATTCGCGATCAACATGTCGAAAATTGAATCACGACCATCTAAACAAAAGGACTGGGAATATATTTTCTACGTCGACCTTGCTGGCCACTGCGAGGATCCAGAAGTCAGGGAAGCTCTAGACACTCTCGAAACACACTGTTCTCTAGTCAAAATTCTGGGCTCTTATCCAGACCTCGACTAAATCTGCTGGTCATCCCTAATTAGCCTGACAAATTCCCTCTCACGATGCTTCAAGAAGGAATCCTCAACCCGGCTGTAAACGATCTCCTCTCACGGATTCGCCATACGAATACTTTGGTCATTGCTGACTGGGCTTTCCCCTATTGGAACGAAATTGAGGTTGTCGACCTATCTCTCACCAAAGGGATCCCACTTATCACCGATCTTCTCGGGCTCCTTAAGGACAACTTCAAAGTCGGCCGCATTTGGCAGGCTGAAGAGTTTCTAGCGACTAACCCAGAGGAAATCATCGCGAACTACGACGCCAAATTCAATAGCTTCAAAGGACTCAACCCAGAAGTTGAAGTCACGCGCCTTGCTCACAATGATTTTAAAAAACTAGTGCCAAAGTCCATCGGCCTCATCCGCACTGGTGATCCTACCGCCTACGGAAACGTCATTCTTGAATCCGTCTAATTCGCTTTCAGCTTTAAAATCAAAGCTTCAAACTTTGCTATGAAATCTGCAATCACACTCTCTCAAGTTCCCGAGGCCGCCGCCGGCCCCTTCGTTTTTCATCAATCTCTTCCCGAAGGCTTCTCCGCCGCTAAAAAACATGGCTATGATTCTGTCGAACTCTTTCTACCCGGCCCTGACTTTATTTCTACCTCAAAAGTAAAAGCTCTCGCTTCCGAACACGAGCTTGGTATCGCAGCGATTGGAACGGGAGCAGGCATGGTTAAGCACGGCCTCTCTCTTACCGATGTTGATGCCGAAGTCCGAAACAAGGCTCTCGACTTCATCATCCAGATGATCGAATTTGGCGGCCAACTCGATGCTCCCGCTATACTGGGCTCCATGCAAGGAAAATGGGGCGGTGAAGTTTCTCGCGAACAAGCTCTCAACTGGCTAGCGGAGGCCCTCAGAACCGCCGGTGAAATCGCTTCAAAATACAATGTCCCGTTCATTTATGAACCTCTGAACCGCTACGAGACAAACCTCATCAATCATCTTGAGGAGGGAGCCAAATACATCGAAGATAACGCCCTCGATAATATTGTCCTTCTTGCCGACCTCTTCCACATGAATATCGAAGAGAGTGACGTCGCCCAAGCGATCATTGCAGCAGGCAAGCACACTGGACACGTTCACTTCGCTGACTCCAACCGGTCCGCTATGGGTTTTGGTCATACTAACACCGCTCCCATTATCGCCGCCCTCAAAAAAGTCGGCTACACAGGATACCTCTCAGCTGAAGTTTTCCCAAAACCAGACGCAGACACCTGCGCAGCACAAGAAATCGAAGCAATCCAGAGAGCACTCGACTAAGGACTATTCACTCTCCCAAAAATCTCGAGAGGGAGCTTTCTTCTGATCTCAGACGACCCTCAAAATCTTCGCCACTAGAAGATAGAGGGGATGCTTGCACTCGTTTTCCAGGCGCGCTGAAAAGCCCGATAGCCATGCCAAATTATCACCTTTGAATTGAATAGAATCCTCTCCTATCAGCGTGCTGTAAACTAAGAGCAAGAGAGCCACATGATCCGGGGCCAATGATTTGAAGCGCTCCGGCAATTCTAGAAATCCCGAATCAAGCATAAATTGAATCCTACCAGCAACTTCTAGGGAATTTTTTTCATCATAGGCTGCCGCGCGAGCCGGAGCAACTGGGTCTAATATAAAGAGTCGACAATATTCCACAGCAGCATCCTCAAAGTCTTGCGGAGCCCATTCCTTATCTAACAAAGAAGCCACTCGGGGCTCAATTTTTTGAAGAATAAGGGCGGTCTCTGGCTGTTGCAGGGAAGCGAGTAGCGAGGCATCAATCTCGTGAGCTAGAAGTGATGCCGCAAGTTGGGCTACTGCAGCCTCGGGAGTCATATCCAAAGACATCAGACCTTCTCTATCGAGCAAACATTGTCATACCAATTCTGACCGCCAATAAGTGGGGCCGGATTGATCGGAAGCGCGTCATTAATATGGACTCCTCCACCGATACCACCACGCTTCTTAGCCCACCAAACTCCATCCTTAAGCCGCCGATCAGCAAGTTTTTTACTCTTACCTTCTGCAGGTGAAGTTTCAGAGATCTTAGACTCACCTACGATGCCGTGCTCAAAGTGACCGACATGGTGGGAGCACATCACAACTCGCCTGTGCATCCCTTTTAGGAAGCGAACATGATTTTTAAAGCTACCCATCACCCCTTTCTCGCGAGCGCGATAAGTAAACCCGGTCGGGCGATAGACTGACACCTCCACCTCGTCACCTTCAACCAGACCAAGAGTTTTTCCGGTGTCTGGGTGCATGAAAATCGGGTTGGTATGGATGATTTCCGCCGAGTATTTCCAGTGACCGGAACGGCCCTGTGTATGGACGTTCCACTTAAAAGTCGAGAAAATGAAACGGTCGTCGGGCAAATCAACATGTTCGGGAACCTCGTGCCAAGTCGCCAGTGGACTTGCGTTACCATCACTGAGCGGAAGCCCTACCGCCGTAGCAGCTTCAGGGAAGATTTCATCATAAACATTGATAACGCGATTGGGAGTCGGGAATCCACGGACAGCCTTGCCATCCTTCATGATTCCGACCGCTTTACCGTCTTTTTCAACAAGTGCTCCGTCAGCTAATTTGCCAGCTTTAAAGTTCGTGCCAGCTAGCTCCCCGTCGGTTAGGGGGCGTTCGTAAAGCTCGTAATCTTTGGGCCTATCTTTTTCCTGCCAGATGCCACGACGTTTAAATTCCTCCCAAGAAATCGGGAGCTCTTTATACCAATCTCGGTAGAGTGATTCATCATCCTTGTAGGTGAAATGCTTCTCCATACCTCCACCGATCTTATGAGCAAGCTCGCGAAGGATAACCTGAATCGATTTGGACTCGCCCTGTGGATCGACCAAAGGTTGGCGAATGCCCGTGTAGGGCACGAGACCATAACAGTTGGTTGAGTGATAATCCCACCGCTCCAAGCTAGTCGCTTCAGGGAGAATCATATCAGCTAGAGCCGATTGTTCACCGTATCCTATATCAATCGCAACGTGGAAAGGGATCAATTTCTCGTCCTTTAGAACTTCGCGGGCTGCATTAGCTTCGGGGTATCCAAAGGCTGCACCCAAAGTAAAGGACATGTAAACCGAAACCTTCTGACGACCCTGTTTAATATAGGGATACACAAGCTGTCCCACACGCATCTGATACCAGTGCCAAGCAAGCGGATATTCGCTCGGAGTAGCGAGCTCACCGAAATATTTCTTCCGCCACTTATCGGGAAAATTGCTTACACGGTTCTGTATCTTTTTGGGCAGCTTTTTAAAAGCAACCTCATCAAAACCCTCGCCAATCCCCCATGGCTTAGGGTCTGACGCCTTAGGCTCGGGAAGCTTCAGATTGGGTAAGCCTTCCTGCCCATACTTTCCGGACCAACCACGAAGGGATGAGAGGCAATACCCCCCTGGCTTCCCGACATTACCAACAAGCACGTCGAGCGTTCGAATCGCGCGGTCTGATTGCATTCCATTGTAATGTTTCGCTGAACCCCGGTTAGACATCGTACAACAAGCCGGGGCGGCGTTTGCAAATTCAATGGCAATTCGCCTGATATCGGCAGCAGGAACACCTGATTTTTTCTCGGCCCATTCCGGAGTATAGTCCCTCACGGATTTTCTAAGTTCATCTAATGAAAGATTCGCCCAACGATTCCAGAATTCCTTATCCTCAAGACCTTCCTTCAGGATCGTGTGGATCATCGCAAAAGCCACGGCACCGTCAGTCCCCGGCATGACCGTGTGAAACTCATCCGATTTACTTGCGGTCGCTGAAGGCCTGACCTCAAAGGTCACTAATTTGGCTCCATGATCAACACGAGCACTCTGCAATCGGTGCGCCATAAAAAGGCCACCTTGATAGGCCTCATAAGGATTACCCCCCCAGTTAATGACATACTTTGTATTCGAAAGATCCTGGGTCTCCCACTCAAAATCGCGACCATAAAAGGACATGAGCGGAGCACGGCGATTTGAAGAACAAATCGAGCGGCGGTTCAAGCGATGCGGAGTTCCAAAAGCGTTTGTGAAGTGCTTGGTATAGCCCTTCGTCTTGTCACGTCCGTAGTGAAAAACAAACTCCTCCGGAGTCCCATTTTCGCGAAGCGGCCGCATCTTTTCAGCAAGTTCGGTATAGGCCTCATCCCAAGTGATGCGTTTCCACTTTCCTTCCCCGCGTTTTCCAACACGACGAAGAGGATAAAGAATCCGCTCAGGATAGTAGGTATAAGAAATCATCCCCTGTGCCTTCGAGCAAAGGTTACCCTCGGTATTTGGATCAAGAGGATTACCATCGATTTTACGAACTAGGCCATCCTGCACCCAACCAATGACCCCACAGTGATTCGTACAGGCGAAACAAATAGTCGGAGTTGCTTTGGCCTTCGAGTAATCGAGACGACCAAGAACTCCAAAGGTCTTTCCGGAGGTAGCATTTTGAGCAGAAACTCTCAGCGGAGAAAAGCCACCCGCGATAAGGGCGGAACCAAGCTTGAGGATTGAGCGGCGAGTCAGATCAGACATTTACAAATAAGTTATTTTTTAAGATTGTTTTGCTCGTAGGTAACATCCTCGTCTTTAGGATCGAGCTGCACTCCGGTGTTGGCTTTCTCCTCCATCCACTTTTCATGGCTCACATAAAGAACCGAGGGATTTGTTTTCTCCTCCGCCTTCCACGCCTTTGCCTTTTTCTTATCGGCTAACTTCGAGATCCGTGACTCCGGGTCATCAAGATCACCAAAGACCAGCGCGTCAGTTGGACAGTTCGAAACACAGGCTGGATCCAACCCCACCTCGGTTCGGTGAGTGCAGAAATCACATTTTTCAGCAACTTCCTTTTCCACATTGATCGAGATCGCTCCATATGGGCAGGCCTCGACACATTCCTTCTCAAGATCACAACGATTTTCATCGATAAAAACTCGTCCATCATCTTCGCGACGGATTGCTTTTGAGGGACAAGCTTTCAAACATGGCGCATCAACGCAGTGCATACAGATGAGCGGGGTGAACGAAATTTGTTTGTTATCAGGCTGCTCCAAATACCTTACCCGCATTCTAAAATTACCAAGTGGGACCTCGTTCTCAGTCTTACAAGACACTGAGCATGAATGACAACCAATGCAGCGATCCAAGTCGACCAACATGCCGGCTCTTTGGTGATTTAGGCGATATTCTTTGCCCACCTTTTCCCACGGTAAAACTTCCTTCTCGGACATTGAAAATTCTTTATTAAAATCTGCCATTTTTGGGTAGTTAAAAAATCACAACTACCATAAAAAATGAAAATTCTCCTGATTTTGCTTCCCCAAAATAAATCAGTCAGACAACTTTTCTAAAGACCCTAATTTTCCGGCATTTTCCCTGAAAAACCATGAAGACCAGACCTCTCGGAAAAACCGACCTTAATCTTCCCATTCTTTCCTTTGGAGCATCGTCTTTGGGAGCTGAATTTCGCTCGGTCAATCTCGATGAAGTAATGAAATCTACAGTCACTGCATTGGACCTCGGTATGAACTTCATCGACACCTCCCCGTTTTATGGCCGTGGGATGTCTGAGGTAATGCTTGGCCAAGGGCTCAAAGGAATTCCACGTGATAGCTACCTTCTTGGAACAAAGCTCGGTCGCTACTCCGACATTCATTTCGATTTCTCCGCCAAACGCGTCGAGGAATCCATTCATATTTCTCTTCACCGCCTCGGCACAGATCACCTTGACGTCCTACTTATGCACGACGTCGAGTTTGTTCAACTTTCCCAGATCTGGGAGGAAACTTGGCCCGCACTGCTCAAGGCAAAAGAACAAGGCAAGGTCCGTGCCATTGGCTTTTCATGTTACCCCATGAAAACCTTTAACACCGTCCTTGATCAAATCGAGGATACCTGTGACTGCGTCCTCTCCTACAATCAATACACCCTTCAAAACACGGCCTTCGCCGAGAATCTCCTTCCACGGCTTAAAAAACAAAATATCGGAGCAATTAACGCCGGGCCATTTTCTGCCAGACTACTCACAAACGCACCACTCCCTGATTGGCTCAAGGAACCTGAAGAAGTGAAGGCCGCGGCTCGTGCAGCTGCAAAACTTTGTGAAGACAATGGTGTCGACCTTGCCCAGCTCGCTCTCCAATTCTCGTGCGAACACACCGACATTTCTTCGACAGTTGCCGGATCAGCAAATCCCGAAAATATCAAAAAATGGGATGAATGGCTCGCCAAGCCCATCGATCAGTCACTCCTAGCCGAAGTCAAAGCCATCTTTGCCCCTGTCAAGAACCTCGGTCACCTTGAGGGCCTTAAGGAAAACAACTAGAGACAGAGCTCTTTCGACAGACAACCTCCCCTCTTTCATCCTTCCGAGAACTCAAACTTCCAACTGGCCTCCACACCAAACTTGGCGCAACAATTCACCTCCCTTCGCAATGTCTTACGCAATCGAATTTACCAATCCCAAATCAATCAGCTCGATCGACATCGCTGATGAAAAAGCTCCCGGACCCGGCGAAGCTCTGGTCAAAACTCATCGCATGGGTATTTGCGGAACCGACCTTTCCTGCTATCTCGGAAAATTTCCTTTTTTTGACTATCCACGCACTCCTGGCCACGAGCTTGGTCTCGAAGTAATAGCCGTCGGCAATGGGGTCACCAACGTCAAGGTAGGTGACAAATGCTCACTTGAGCCCTACGTCAACGATCCTGACAGTTCGACATCACAAAAGGGGAACAGCAACTGCTGCCCAGGCGTCCAGGTCATCGGCGTTCACGGCCCCGGCGGACTTCGCAAGGCAAACTGGACTGTCCCAGCGCGAAAGCTTCATGTCGGCAACAAGCTTTCTTACGACGAGCTTGCGCTCGTAGAGACTCTCGCTATCGGATACCACGCGGTCCAACGCGGAAACCCCAAGCCAGGCGAAACCGTTATCGTGATCGGCGCTGGCCCCATCGGACTTTCCTGCCTCGAATTCCTCAAGCTCATGCCTGAAGTCAATGTCATCGTGATGGACATGGTTCAGAGCCGCCTAGACTTCTGCGCCAAAAACCTCGGGATAGAAAATGGAGTCCTATTCACCATGGACGGATCTCACCTCAAAAAACTGGAGGAAATGACTGGTAGCAAGCTTGCCGATATTGTCATCGATGCCACGGGATCGGTCAAATCTATGTCTAGCTGTTTCGAATACGGAGGTTTCACCTCACGCATAGTCTACGTTGGCATTACCACGGAAAACCTCTCCTTCCCACACGCTCCCATCTTTCACCGACGCGAGCAAATGCTTCTCGCGTCACGTAATGCCCTCCCCGCTGATTTTGACGAAATCATCAAGATCATCGAGTCTGGAGAGATCGACACTAAAGTCTGGATCACGCACCGCCTTGATATTGAGGAAGTTCCCACTGAGTTCGATAAATTCACCGACCCTAAACTTGGTGCTATTAAAGCCGTGATTACCGTTAATAACTGAGTTCAAACCTTAGAACCTCTCCGCTCAAATCACCTCACCCTCCAAGGGAAGCCCGGTCGCATCAACAATCCTTGACCCGATCAAAAAACTTCCAAATAACCCACCCCAACAACTCATGAAAACCTGTCCTAAATTCACCTTTGGTGTTGGCGATCGTTTCGCCCACGGAGCACACGCTCAGCTCCAAGCCTTCATCTCCGCCAAAGAACTCGGGGTCGACATCTGCCCAACCTGGAACAAATCCAACCGTGAGCACGAGATCATCGGATCCGAGCCACAATCCACCCGCGATGCTGCCGACAAAGCCGTTACTGACCTTGGTTGGCCTGGCGAATACCTCCTCGACGCCGACCATATCAACCTCGGCACGGTTGATCGCTTCATTGCTCCATGTAACTTCTTTACTCTCGACGTTGCCGATGACATTGGCGAAGCAGCCGATCCAGCTGACATCGAAAACTTTATCCACAAGCATCCAGAACTCATTGGTTCCGTCACAGTTAAAGGGATCAAAGCACCCCTCGAAATCTCTCGCGAACTTGTCGAACAAACTGCTAATCAGTTTTTGAAGGCAACTCAGAAAGCCAAAGCGATCTATGATTACATCTTAGCAGCGAAAGGCGGCTCCGACGATTTTGTCACCGAAGTATCAATGGACGAGACGGATAAACCACAAGTTCCTGCTGAGATGCTAATTATTCTCGCCGCCATCGCCGATCAAGGGATTCCCATCCAAACCATAGCCCCAAAATTTACAGGCAGATTTAACAAAGGAGTCGATTACGTGGGTGATGTCGGGCAATTCGAACAAGAATTTAACGATGACTTAGCTATTCTTTCCCACGCCATCAAAGCTTACGGCCTTCCTGAAACTCTCAAACTCTCGGTGCACTCTGGTTCCGACAAATTCTCGATCTATGAGCCTATCAAAAAAGCCATCACTCGAACTGGCGCAGGACTTCATATTAAGACCGCTGGCACGAACTGGCTTGAAGAGGTCATCGGCCTCGCGACCGCTGGAGGAGACGCTCTAGAGCTTGCCAAAGAAATCTACGCGAAGGCTCTCGATAAAAAAGAAGCGCTGTGCGAGCCTTACGCAACCGTCATTGATATCGATCAGTCCCAACTTCCTAGCGCTGACGAAGTCAACGGCTGGACCAGCGAGCAATATGTCAGTGCACTCACTCATGACCAAGGCAACCCCAACTACAATGCAAACGTTCGTCAGTTGCTTCACGTTGGATTTAAAATTGCAGCTCAAATGGGAGATCGCTACCTCGATGCTCTCAAGGAAAACGACGAAGTTATTTCTGAGTGCGTCACTCACAACTTGCTTGAACGCCACATCAAGCCCTTGTTCGTTTAATCAACCAAACAACAGCACAAAAAAAGCGGCTCCGGGAAACCAGAGCCGCTTTTGTATTGATCGTATACCAGTCCGATCCTCCCTACTGAAAACCGCAAACGCGAAATTAAGAAATTGAACGTCTCGGAAGAAAGTCGCACCAGTTTTTTAAAAAACTAACAACGACGGCTAGCCTCATCACACCTGATTTAAAAATCAAAAGTCCCCTGAAGGTAGACCAAGGTGCTACTCTCCGAAAGACCAGTTTCATCAACGAAGCCGCCAGGCATAAAGTGGGCCACCCCGGTGTTAAAAAGCAATTGATCATTGGCCTGCCAACGAACACGGAGATCAATTTCTTCCCCGATATGCCGACTGCTGCTTCCTAAAGGATCCCGTCGGCCCCCAGCTACAGCCGCCCCGCCACGGACCCAAGCATCAGTATCACTAGCGAGTGAGTAACTGCGAAGGTAGAGTTCCACCTTTACTTCATCAGCTGGTTTAAACGAGAGAGAGAGTGTTGGATTCACCGTATTCTCGGCAGTAAAGAAGCGACTGAATCCATAAAGGCCAAACGGAGCCCCAAACAGTTCGGTGAATCGACCGCTGTCACTGTCACCTGGATCATCATCACCACTTCCATAATTGATCCAAGCTGAGACCCGGGGTTTCCATGGGTGTTGGAATGTATGGCCGAGCTCTGCGTGGACAAAATAAGCAGAATGGTCTTTACCATCAAGATCTCCCCACTGACCTGAGATCGTAAGGTCATAATCAAAGAAATCATCATAAATCAGACCATAAGCATGAGCACCTGCCGTGTGTAGCTTACGCACTCTGGCTTGGTTTCTTTGATCATCCAAATAGAAGTAATAGGGCTCAAATACCAAAGCCGAAGAACTACCCCGGAAGGTGGCATACGCACCGTAGAACTCCCTCTCTTCCCGTGAACGATCATCAAATGAACCTTCACGAGCTTCGACAGGACGGGTCGCAAAAAAGTTGGCAACCCATGGCGACATCTCCTCCCCAATTCTTAGGCGAACACCATCAAAAGTATTGGCGGAATTCCTAAAACGATTTCGAGCGACAAGACGGCGATCAACGGCATCAATCGTAAACCGTCCTACCTGTAGACTAGTGGCTTGACCAAGAAGACCATTTTTGGAGTAAAGCTCAGCATAGGCTTGGAGAAAATCGGCGCGATTGTCCTGACGCGCACTCGGGGGGAAATCAAAACCTTCGCGTCGCGAATCCTCTAATTCCAAAGTAAACCTGAAAGGATCGAGAACATCACGCACTCCAAGATAAAACCAATGACGACTAAAATA
>Ga0206677_10005106_pt1 | contig 10477 bp, 19 predicted proteins | sample M130m12015metaG_FD_155475 | JGI IMG/M metagenome (GOLD analysis project Ga0206677, IMG submission 155475) | Ammonia-oxidizing marine archaeal communities from Monterey Bay, California, United States - M1 30m 12015 | ecosystem: Environmental > Aquatic > Marine > Intertidal zone | place: USA... | reverse complement strand
ATAAACACTCCTAGTTTATATAGTGTGGCGGACTGGACGAGACTCGAACTCGCGACCTCCGGCGTGACAGGCCGGCATTCTAACCAACTGAACTACCAGTCCATATTCTTTTCAAGTATGTGTGTTCTTCGTCCGATGATTCCAAGACAAAAACATCACCTTCTTTAAATGGAGACGTGGATAAATCTATCCCTCGCTCTTCATCTTTGTTCAACAACTTAATACCGTTGTTATCTTCTTCGGACCTGTATCCTAAGTAAAACACTGGACTCACGAGTTTTCCAAATCATGCGTGTATAGTCCCAATAAAGCATAATGCAATACTTTCAAAAGATCTTTTCGGTGATCATCTATATCACCCTTGTTACCATAACGTGCATTGTACTTGTCTACATTACCAAGAAAGAATCCCATACCACGACCACGGTCAATGATAACCTCGCTGGACTGAATACCGGAAGTGCAATAATGGGCATCATACGTAGAGTCAATGTATTCCTTAAACTCTTGAATCAAATTACCTTCATTGAACTTGTAATCGACTACTCCGATCTCTCCTACTTCTTGCATCGACACACCATTCGTGTATCGCTCAAACTCTATAGTCTCATTGGTATAGGGTGGAGTGTGTGCATAGATTGTCTTCTTATTCATAAATCACCATTCTCTTAATATAGTTGTTGCTATCATAAAACCAGACACGGTATTCAACATAATCAGTGCACGGTCCTTCCAAATAATAGATACCCAAGTCCACAGCATAATACCTGCGAAACCGATTGTCAAGTCATACATTCGAAACTCTGGACCAGCAGAACGCATTGCCAGTGACGCAAGAATGAGAATTGATGCGCACCACTTCAGATACCAATCGAAGTTATCAGGATACCACGAACGATCCGGTTTAGTACGACCGCCTGCTCTTACTTCGGGGTCTCCGTTCACGACTTACTTCCGATGGTACGACGAACGATATCATTGTGATTGAACTCTGCCCAATACAACTCAAACGCGACACCATCTTTTACACCTTCGAACTGGTGGATCTTTCCGGGCTTCACTTGAGTGAACTCACCGGCACGTAGTAATGTTTCGTCAACCAAACCGTCTTGGTCGTCTTGCCACACACGTACGATCATCTCACCGGACTCTACAAAGAATCCGTTCCACTTGTACTCATGGAGATGTTCGGAACACTTGAAACCTTTCTTGTACTCAATACGGTGAAACTCTAGAACACCATTCGCATGAACTAGTTCTGTTTGTCCCCAAATCTTTCCGGCCTTCATCGTCATATTACTCTCACTGGTTCATAATTATTGGTGCGAAAGGAGAGACTCGAACTCTCACGTCTTGCGACACTGGTACCTAAAACCAGCGTGTCTACCAATTCCACCACTCTCGCATATTGGCTGGCAAGGCAGGGCTCGAACCTGCGACCAGATGATTAACAGTCATCGGCTCTACCAACTGAGCTACTTGCCAATTAATACTTCACTATTTGATAAACATTGTATCATAGTAATACCCGTCTGTCAATAGTGAATAGAATATTTATTCTCCTGCCGCTGTTCGTGCGACTAATTCTTCTTGTGTCACGTTGCGTCTCACAAGTTCGTTGCGAAACTTTTGCTTCAACTTCGGGGTGCGACATGTTAAGAACTCTTTCCACAGATTGTCTGAGGACAAATTCTTTATATAGAACCTTTGGGTTGTTGTCTTTCCTGTCATTCGATCTTTATTGACAGTATCTTCTTTATACTTAATTGGCATCATTACCTCAAAATGTTAATATAGGAACCAAGACATTCTCGCCTTCTGGTTCTACGTCTTCAGTTGCACCGCACCAAGAGCATTCTTCTCCCTTTGCGACATATATATGTCCATCGTACATGCAGTGGTGTGGCCACATGACAGTCATGGTGTTCTCATAAAAACACTTATTAAAAGTGTCGTCCCATACCGCATTGCCTGTTTTAGAAAGAGGCGATTCAGCGATATCAATCATCCTTCTTTCTCCACGTCCCAAACAATGCGACGTTTTGGCACTGAAGGTAACTTAGATCGTTGTACCCACAAGTGACCATTCTTCTCCGCATCGTTAAAGATAGCGACAGTAATAAAGAATGCTCCAAGTACCATAAGGTGGCCACCAACACTATAAATGCCGTACATCCAAGTGTATCCTGCCCAGAAAGTGAACACTACCGACCACATTACTGACAAATAGAACATAAGAATAAACTGTACAAGTTCATTCGGAATGTGTCGTAGTGGGTTCATCTTTAGGTCAAAGAAGTACCTGTAAAAGTCGTAAATTGCAAATCCTACTTTCTTAAACATTATAACAAATCCTCAAATTATATGGTATCCCGTAGGGGACTCGAACCCCTGTTACCGCCGTGAAAGGGCGGTGTCCTAACCTCTAGACGAACGGGACACTGTTCACTGTATCCTTTCTATTAGTATCGTGACTTCTCCCAGAAGCCCTCTTACTGTAATTACCCAATCAAAGACATCAACATGTACTGAGTCGTATTGATAATCTTTAGTCACTTCATCGGCAGCGCGGTCTATTGCTCTTTCTGCGTCACCGTACACACATATAAGTCCACCTGTGTGATCGTACAATATATATGCATTATTTACCTCTAGTTCTTCCGGAAACAATCCTGTCGGAAGAGATGCATAATCGATTGACATTTTTAGCCCTCTTTGTAGAAAATATGGTCTCCTATTCTACCTACTAGTCGCATCCTTTCATGAGAACTCCACGAAGGATTTACATAATTGGCGTGATAATGAGTAGACCCCTCTGTTATACCATTGTACTTACGGAAAAAAATCATATCTCTTGCTACATCTTTTGCACGTAACCATGAGTATGTTTCTAACGGTTCATCTGCGAGACCATCACAATACCAACTGAACTGACACATGTTCTTTCTTGGTATCTCTAATCCCCTATCAAGTCCCCATTGACTCAGTACTGCCTGTTTAACTACTCCACAGATAGTCGATGGGTAACGTCGGTCCTGTACACGGTTGAGAGTAACATCCGCAACTGCATACTGACCAGCGACACTTTCACTTCTTGCCTCATGATATATATTCAAAGCCAAACACTCAACTTCATCGTTATCTTGCATCTTCGGTGTTTCTGCATGTGCAAGTGTGATATACCCTATAAAACCAAGCATAGACATTGCGATTGATAAACGTATCATAAACATCTCCAGTCGAATTTATAGAACCATTATACACTTCTTTTGAGAAGATGTCAAATAGTTTGCCGTAAAAGTTTTAGATATTTTTCTAACTGTTTCTTTTGTTTAGGACTAGGATTGTCACCGGCCTTCGCTAGAAGAACAGCGTACTCTCTTGCAATGTTTGACTGATAACTCAAGATACACCTTCCACACTGAAATAACCACATACCGTCTTGATAGCAGATATGAGTTCTTCATCTTCGTTGGGACACAAATAGGGGATTGTCTCTGATAGAGTTCTGACCATCAATTGGTCAATACTATCATCATCAACTTCTAACCGGACTAGCATAAAACACCTCAGTGATTCTTTGTAATGTGAGATGAATTATACTATATTAGAGGGGGGTTGTCAACTATCTCTTAGACTTTTTACGTTCTGCTGCTATCCACTTCTCTGCTTTCTTTGAGAGAGGTTTGTCAGTAAACTTCTTCGCATCACGATATGCGGTCAAGGTTTCTTTCTCGTAGTTCTTACCTTGAGAGTTATCGACAACCAAGAAGTTAGGTTTACCAAACATGCGCTGGAACTTACCGATGTTACGTTGTACCGACTTCCAGTACTCAGTCACACCCTTCTCTCCTAGAGTACGTGCTCGCATTGCGTCACGAGCGATAGCAGTTTCGAGATCGGTGTTAACGAAAATCATTGCGACATCGTAACCCATCTCTTTTAATTTCTTTGCTTGATTTGCAACCTTGTCTGGATCTTTACCAGTACCATCGATTACTAATCCAAGACGACCTTTCAAGTATATTGCTTCCTTGGTACCAGTAAGTTTTTTCGCCTTACCTCGAATCTCTTGTCCCTTTGGTGAGAAGATGTTGTCTGGAGTCATATCCATTCCAACCTTCTTCATTCCAGCCTCAAAAGCATCGTCGGAGTTTACAACCTTATAACCAAAAGACTGTAATCCGGTCTTACCCACGATAAAAGATTTACCAGAGCCAGGACCGCCTGCAAGGAAGATTGCCTTGAAGATTGCTGGATCATTTACACCTTCTTCGAGAAAGGACTTGAAAGACTGCATTTTACTTATTCCATATTTCCAATGAAGCTTCGATCAGATCTGCCTTCTTTGTAGGAATACGACCTTTCGAATCTTTCAGTTTAGTTTTGTTTTCTTTGACATATGTTTTTAATTTAGGTACTGTCATTTTTGAAAACTCTTCTCTTTTTTCTTCTACAGTAGGTCCGCCTGCATTTCCTACTGGGTTAGAAGGGTCTATATCTTTTTTTCTAGCAACGTAAAAGAATGATGCTATTACTACTAAAAAAATAATTCCAACTAATGCATTATTATCCATTTCTTACTCCAAGTATTTCAGTTGATTTTACAATGTTATTTATAAGATTTATTGACTAGACTTAGCAATGAGTTCATGTAACTGGTCTGCAAACAGTATCTGTGTCTCTTCGCCTGGATGGCCATACTCTTTGATATCTTTTATAGAAGACCCTAGAGTATACAAATCGACGCCCCTACCCATACCAATTCGACTAGTTTCTTTTAGACTTCCGATAGAATCGAGAAGCCATTTCTTGTAATCTGGAATAGCTTCGATACGTTGTTCTTTCTTTTGTATTTTACCAGAAGCATCATCTGGACATCTATCTGACAATATAGACATTATGTTAGACCAGTTTCGGTGATGAAACACTCCCTGCACTAGTGTTATCCCTTTAGCCTCACAAATAATTTCTAATGCTTTCATCTTACTCAGAGTATGCATGATGTCGGTCTTGGAGTCATATGCCTCATCAAACATATATTTGTAAGAACGTCTCCATCCTTTATCATAGATATTTTCAGTGCGTAATTGGGAAAACTGAGTAACATCTGTTTGTCGACCAATTTTAACGTCGCGATTATTTGGCATATATTCTACAACTTCTTTTCGTTGCCAAGCGGACCACATAACAACTACATGAGTAATCGTATTGCTAGTCGAATGAATATAGTCAGTAACTTCACGGAATATTTTATCATTACATGCACCACAGATACCACGATTCTCGTAGTCTACCCCTAGTTTTTTAGCAAGAAGGTGTGTAAATGTGTGTTCCCAATGAACGGGTGGGTCTTGATCAAACCCTTCCAATTCATCCCCCCATACAAAACTACAACCGGCAGTTAAAAGCATTATTGAAACAATTCCTCATACAGTTCATAGACTTCATTAGCCTCTGTGCGAGACTCTTCCATGTTTTGTTTATGGTAGATAGTCGCAAGTTTTCGGAAGTGCTTCTTATCGACTCCGTACTTCTCGTTGGTAACATCCACGATGTCTTTCATCAACTCTTTCTCAGCATCGATACGCAACATACTGTCAGACATCTCTCTAATCGCGTCTGCGACTTTCTTTTTATCTTCTGGTCCAATCATACTAGTCTTACTCCACTTGTCGCTTCTGTCCACGCATCCGAAAATGCAGTATTGGTTTTAGTACATAGTACGTATTGTTGAAAAGAAACTTTATCTGGATTCTCTTCACTAGTCATACATACACCACGGGCAAAACCAATTCCTTGGTCACCATTGATCAACATACGAGGATCGTTAAGGGTCACGGTACCGTTACTGTTAAGACCGTCTAGACGACCGACATATTCACCACTCACTGTGACGACTGTCACAATATCATTATTTTTCATTCTTCACTCTCAATTTCATCAATTAACATATCACGCATTAGTCGTGCCTGCGCATCTTCGGGATTATTCACACTACCACCGTTCACAAATTTGTATGCGAGGGTAATGCGTTGACATCCAGCATAAGCAGCGTGCCAACAGTGTAGGTCTTCTTCATCGCCTGCACCGAAATAATAATGTCGACATTGCCAACCGGCAACATCCTGAATCTTTGTAATCTGGTCTGTCTTCTTATCATAGTACTCAAAGAACCCGTCTCCGGTCTCTGACCATGTGAATAAGACTTGATATGCGTTGGCATCATAGTTAGTGTGCCAACCGACAAAACCGCCAGGCGGATAGTAAGAGAGTAGAGCGGAAGTATGCGCACCTAGGTGAGCGGCAAAGTCGTACTTCACCTTTTGCATAAATCCACCCCACATCTCTTCATCTTCACGCACCATCAAAGAGATTGGTTGTGCGAAGTATCTATCGGGCGGGCCAACCAGACCATCACGACCACGAGACAAACAGTCTTCTAGATAATCACGAGAAGTATAATAATCTCCTTTATGAATATCTTCTGGTTCATGATAGGTCCAATACTTTTTATTATCGTACGATGGTTTAGACAGCATCTCATCGGAGAAACTGTTAAGAGTATCTAGTAACTCTTTATTACGAATAACTACCTCAGTCATTACAAAAAATCATCCTCGTCGTCAATTGCATCTTGAAATCTTTCGTTCGCTTTCTTTAAGTCATTTTCCGTGACAGCACCCATCTCAAGTAAGTATGAGACTGCTGCATTAATCCCTTCTTGTCGACCTGCCCTTTTGGCGAACCAAGTTGCCGCGGCCATGAGCATTATAGTGAAAGCAGTTTGTGTGATCGGATCCATAGTGATTCCCTAAAATTTAAAGTTTTCGAATTTCTCTGAGTCAATTCTCTGACCAGAGTTTGAATTATCAAAAGCTGGACCATTATCTACTTCTTTATTTAGGGGGGAATCGTTTTGGTCTACATCAAATAACCGCATTTTACTTCTGTCAATACCAACAACAAATCTCTGGTTTACACCTAGATCGTTATATCGATTCTTCAACTGTTTAACCAGTATCTGACCATTTGCATTCAACTCATCATTACTGATAAGTGCAAACATCAAGTCTGCTGTTGCAGGGAGACCGAACGACTCTGAGGTGTCCTCAAGACTCACATCATCGTTACTGTAACCCGAACGAGTAGTCTGGGTTGCAGAGACTACGGGAACGTCAAATTCAACAGCAAGTCCACGCAGTTCTTCAGCGATAGATTTGATATATGTATAAGAGTTGATAGCACCACCCATCGACTTCATTCTAGCAGAAGAACATATGTTAAGGTAATCAATGAAGATGATATCCGGTAGGAACTTCTTCTTCAGTTTCAACTCATTAAGAAGTGCACGGAAGTGATTTGCATGTGCACTGCCGGTCGGGTATTCTTTGATAATAAGTTTACCAGTAGTCTTGTCTGCCACAGTCTTGACTCGATTTGTAAACATGTCTTTACTAAGGTGTTCCAACTGGTCAATAGGCACGTTCAGTAGATTCGCATCGATACGCTCTGCAATACGTTCTTCGGACATCTCCATAGTAACATATAAAACGTTCTTGTTCTGACTGAGTGCCGCAGCCGCAGCGTGACACATAAACAGAGACTTACCTACACCAGTACCAGCAAGAGCGATATTCAGAGTCTTGTTAGGCAAACCACCTTTGGTGATACGGTTGAAGTAATCCAAGTCCCAAGAGAGACGTTCTTCATCCATGTGGTAGAAGTCCCACCGTGCATCGATATTCTCCAAGTAGTCGTGACCGACGTTAGTATCGAATGACACAGACAGTGCCTTGGATAATACGTCGGGTATCGCATTCTTGGATAGCTCTTGGTGCTTACCATCAATGATAGAGATAGACTCCATCACCGCATTGAATACCGCACGGTCTTGACACCACTTCTCAGTGCGTTCTACTAACCACGATAAGTCTTCTTCAGCATACTTGAAGATATCTGGGAGTATGTCCATTGTGTGACGATAGTGTTCGTCTGACATACGGTCTTCAGAGTCAATCTCAATCTTGAGTGCTTCTTTAGATGGGAGATTGTTATACTTGGCGATATATGCCGTAAACTCTTTGAATACGCTTTTGTAAGTACCTTCAAAGTAGTCGGGAGAGAGGAAGGGGGCGACCTTCCTCATATAGGAATCGTTAGTCAGTAGATTCCGGAGAATCGTCTGCTGTAGATTGATGTCCGTCATTTGAGTCCTTCTTCTGTAGTGATCCAGTTTCGATTGCCGAATCTAGGATGTCTCCTAGTACCTCACCGGCAAACCCTTGTAGCTGTATATTCTCTGTATTATACACGCTTGGGTCTAATGTGTCAACCACATCGAAGGTAAAACTAATATTTTGTTCTTCTCCATTGATACGGACGTTATTAAAACGAATTGTGACATCGTCATACGGTTCTCGTTTGAGATTCACATTCCATGTTTCTGCACCATCGACCACAGCTGGTTCTAACGTGTAGTCGATATTTTCAGACGGTTTATCTAGATTTAGATCTTTCACGCCAGTTCCTCTTCAATTAATGTTTCAGGATTAATCTCACTCTTGTATCCTATCTGATACGTCTTCTTCAGGAACTCTGCAAAATCACTTGACTCAAAGATAGGTTCCCAGAAGTCAGCAGTCATGGTCTCTTTAAGACGCAACTTAGAGCCTAGTACTTCACCTGTAGTCAAGTCTACTCGTTGATACCAACCATTCGAAGGTTTGTCTACGTAACCACCAGCCAACGCAACATCAAGAAGTCCTGAGTACTTCTGTACACCACCTTCCCAAGATACGCCAATTGGAATCTTAGACTGTTCTTTTACGAATCGAGACTTCTCGACTTTAATCACAAAGTCATAACCAACAATCTCAGTTCCCTGCTTCTCTTGACGACGACCGATAATCCAGATGTTGTCGGCAGAGTAATAGATACCAGTACCACCACTTACTACATCTTTTGGAAACAGACCAATCTCTTTGTAAGTGTGATTGATTGCAAGCATCGGGATGTTCTTCATCGCAAGGTATGGTGTTGACATACGGAACAGACCTTTCAGTGCCTTCGCACGAGACATGTCTGCGACACCCTTCTCGTTTAGTGCATCTTCTAGTTCTTTCTTAGACGCAAGGTTACCGATAGAGTCAATCACGATAATCACATCATCATTGCGGTCCAACTCTTCTAGTTGGCTGATCAAGTCAAACTTCAACTCTTCGACGTTTGCAATAGGTGTGTGCAGTACACGACTAGTGTCAATACCGAATTGTTCGAAGTATGATTGTGGTGAACCAAACTCTGAGTCATAGAACAACATGACCGCATCTGGTTTCGCGTTAAGATATGCACCTGCCATGAGTAAGGCAAAAGATGTCTTAAAGTGTTTGGATGGTCCAGCGAGGACAGTGAGTCCTGGCGAGATACCACCATCGACAGAGCCTGACAACGCAACGTTCACCATAGGAACGTCAGTTGGGACCATATCTTTTTCAGTAAAGAATTTACTCGTCGATAGGGTCGATGTCTCCTTTATCTTCGAGTTTTTCTTTAGTTTGTCCATTATCGACATTTTTGCCTCCAAAATCTACAAATGTAATGTTATTAACTCTTTCACGTTCATCGAGGTCATATTGTACACGATAAGCACTATTGATGTCAAGTACTTTCTCCAATAAATCGAAACTAGTTTCAGTTCCGTCCGCGAACAGATGCGTAGAAAAATCCAGAAAAGCACGTGTGTCTTTAGGAAGACATGCACCACCGAATCCACGTTTACCATCGAAGCCAGGCACACGAGTGTGTCCTAGTCCTACACGATCATCTGCACCCACGGCACGAACGATAGTGTTAAAGTTACACCCATATAAATTTACTATATCATATAACTGATTAAAGAATGTGATCTTAGTAGACAAGAATGAGTTGATCGAATACTTGACAAAGGATGCCTCGTACGCAGTCATGCGATGATAATTATTGGACTCACACGACCCGAAGATTTCATAGATATCAATAAGGTCTTGACATGCTTCTGGCATACCACCCATGACATGAAACTTCGCAGTAACGAAGTCTGCCTTTGCATTCTTCTCTGTGAGGAATTCTGGATTATAACAAAATCGATTCACCTGTTCTCTGTTCATCGCAGAGTATAGACGGTCGATAGACTCCGGAGTAATAGTCGACTTAACAACTACTAGTGCATCGGTATAAACCAGACAGTTAGCAACTGCCGCTTCAACAATACTAGAGTCAACCGAACCATCATCATTCGACGGAGTAGGAGCGGACACGAAGAAACACTGTGGGTGATTCTCTCGTGGGGTGTGTTGTAAATTTTCAACTGAAGTATCATACTTCGGATCATAGAAGTTGAAGTCTACCAGAGGATGCGTAAAAGCATACTCAACGGCTTGACCTACAAACCCATGACCAACAATTCCAATTCGGAATCGTTGTATTTCACCATCAG
>Ga0206677_10005103_pt1 | contig 10482 bp, 10 predicted proteins | sample M130m12015metaG_FD_155475 | JGI IMG/M metagenome (GOLD analysis project Ga0206677, IMG submission 155475) | Ammonia-oxidizing marine archaeal communities from Monterey Bay, California, United States - M1 30m 12015 | ecosystem: Environmental > Aquatic > Marine > Intertidal zone | place: USA... | reverse complement strand
GGAATTGGTGGGGTCCTTCTGTAATGTATTGTGAATAATGGCATAATCGGCCATATGGGCATCCTCCTTGTGCAACAGTATGGTTTTTACATCTGCTTCGAGGATCATTTCGATATGCTCTTTTTCCAAAAGGGTATCACGATCAATAATGATTTCATTACGTTCAATGGAAATTACCTCACCAGTATCTTCATCTACAAAATCCTCATGCCAAGTTTTCAAAACACGGGCGGCAAGTTTGCGATCCATTACCTTCTTCAATCCTGTTTTGGAGACTTTCACCTCTTCTGCAAGATCAAATATTTCTAAAATATCTTTATCACTTTCGTATCCAATCGCTCTGAAGAGTGTCGTTACGGGTAATTTTTTCTTACGGTCAATATAGGCGTACATGACACTGTTGATGTCAGTAGCAAATTCAATCCATGAGCCTTTAAAAGGAATAACTCTTGCCGAGTAGAGTTTTGTTCCATTGGCATGAAAAGACTGTCCAAAAAAGACACCAGGGGATCGGTGTAGTTGAGAAACTACAATTCGCTCTGCACCATTGATCACAAAAGTACCACTAGGGGTCATATATGGTATAGTTCCCAAAAACACATCTTGAACGATCGTTTCAAAATCTTCGTGTTCTGGATCAGTACAAAACAATTTCAACCTTGCTTTGAGCGGAACAGAATAAGTTAATCCCCTTTCAATACACTCCTGGATGGAGTAGCGAGGTGGATCTACAAAATAGTCTATAAATTCCAGTACAAACTGATTTCGGGTATCGGTAATCGGAAAGTTTTCTTTGAAGGTGTTAAAAAGACCTTCTTCGATTCTTTCGTTCGATTTGGTTTCCAATTGGAAGAAATCTTGGAATGATTTGATTTGAATGTCAAGGAAATCGGGGTAATTGGGTGAATCTTTTGCTCCAGCAAAATTGACTCTAGTGGATTGTGTATTCGGCATCTACAAATTTTTATTAGTATCCAAAATTGGGTTTTAAACCCGAGGGGCGTTATGAAACACAAAATGGTTTAGGCCCATGGACGGTAATCCAAAAGCCTAAACCTTTATTGTTGGTAGGGTAAAACTATTTTAGTTCAACCTCAGCACCTGCTTCTTCAAGCGAGCTTTTAAGTCCTTCAGCTTCGTCTTTAGAAACTGCTTCCTTAACATTGCTTGGTACATTATCTACCAATTCTTTGGCTTCTTTAAGCCCAAGACCGGTAAGTTCTTTTACCAATTTAACTACTGCGAGTTTTGAACCACCAGCAGCGGTTAGTACCACATCGAATTCTAATTTTTCCTCTGCAGCGGCGTCTCCACCTCCAGCAGCGGCACCGCCAGCAACAGCAACAGCTGCAGCAGCAGGTTCGATACCATACTCCTCTTTTAAAATATCAGCTAATTCATTGACTTCTTTTACAGTCAAATTAACCAGTTGTTCTGCGAATTCTTTTAAATCTGCCATTTTTATAAATTTGAATTTTCTTGTTTTTAATAATTATATTGTTTCCATTTACTATTTTGAACGATTATCGCTCGGATAAGGTTTTAAGGATACCCGATAGATTCGATCCACCCGATTGAAGTGCTGAAATAACATTCTTGGCGGGAGATTGAAGCAATGCAATCACATCGCCGATCAACTCCTCTTTTGACTTGATGGATTCTAACACATCAATTTGGTCATCGCCAATATAAATCGCCTCTTCAATGTAAGCGCCTTTCAATACCGGTTTTTCAGATTTCTTTCGGAAATTTTTGATCAACTTGGCTGGCGTATTTCCAACCTCAGAATACATCAAAGAAGTGTTGCCTTTCAATACATCTTGCAAATCTCCAAAGTCTTTGTCAGAGGCCTCCATGGCTTTCGCCAGCAAGGTATTCTTAACAACAGACAATCTGATGTTCGCCTTAAAACATGCCCTTCGCAATGCTGTAGTTTGAACGGCATTGAGACCAGCAATATCGGTCAAATAAAGATTCTTTACCGAAGACAACTCCTCAGTTAAATCTTGAATTTCTTGTGCTTTTTGCTCTTTTGTCATTCCTTAAATTTTAAGGCTAAGCCATTTTAGTTTCAATGCCAATGCCGGGACTCATGGTACTGGACATGGAAATACTTTTTATATAAGTTCCTTTGATCGTAGTAGGTTTCAACTTTTGAATCGTCTTTAGCAACTCATTGGCATTCTCTTCGATCTTTTTGGGTTCGAAAGAGACTTTTCCAATGGAAGCATGAATGATTCCGTTTTTATCTACTTTAAAATCAATTTTTCCTCCTTTAACATCAGAGACTGCCTTTTTGATGTCCATGGTCACCGTTCCCGTTTTGGGATTGGGCATTAAACCTCGAGGACCTAAAACCCGTCCTAGGGGGCCCAATTTACCCATTACACTGGGCATGGTAACAATCACATCGACGTCTGTCCAGCCATCTTTTATTTTTTGAAGGTACTCATCCAAGCCTATAAAGTCTGCGCCAGCTTCCTTAGCTTCCGCCTCCTTGTCTGGAGTAACCAATGCCAAAACCCTAAGTGTTTTACCCGTTCCATGAGGAAGGGTAACCACCCCTCTGACCATTTGATTCGCTTTTTTGGGATCAACCCCCAAACGAATCGCCAAGTCAACAGAGGCATCGAATTTTGTCGTGGTCACATCTTTGACCAAAGAAGAGGCATCTTCCACAGAGTAAACAGTCTTACTGTCTATCTTGGCTCTGGCTTCTTTTTGTTTTTTTGATAATCTTGCCATAACTATTTTTATGAGTTAGAAGGGAAATCTCCTTTAACGGTAAATCCCATCGAACGGGCAGTACCGGCTACCATCTTCATCGCTGATTCGATAGTAAATGCATTTAAGTCTTGCATTTTGTCTTCAGCAATGGTTTTGACTTGATCCCAAGTAACCGAGGCTACTTTGGTTCTGTTGGGTTCGCCGGAACCCTTTTTAGCTTTGGCTGCTTCCATCAATTGAACGGCCGCTGGAGGTGTCTTAATTACAAATTCAAACGATTTGTCTTTGTAAACAGAAATTACAACCGGTAAAACCTTACCTGGTTTATCCTGGGTTCGAGCGTTAAACTGCTTACAAAACTCCATGATATTAACTCCTGCGGCACCTAGCGCGGGTCCAACCGGTGGCGATGGATTCGCAGCACCTCCCCGAACTTGAAGTTTAAGAACTTTATCTATTTCTTTTGCCATTATTTAATAATTAACGTTTCAGAAGTTTCAATTGGAAGCTAAAACTTCTTTATCAGTAACATTTATAATTTTTCTACTTGCATATAACTTAACTCTAGAGGAGTCTTTCGACCAAAAATCTTTACCATTACCTCTAGTTTTCTTTTTTCTTCATTGACCTTTTCTATGGTTCCATTGAATCCGTTGAAAGGGCCATCGATTACCTTAACATTCTCTCCTGTAGTGAAAGGAATCGCAATGTGTTCCGTAGTCATCGTCAACTCATCTACTTTACCCAACATTCTGTTGACCTCAGTAATTCTTAAAGGAATGGGTTCACCTCCTTTGGTTTCGCCCAAAAATCCAATGACGTTGGTTACCGATTTGATTATGTGGGGTATTTCTCCAGTCAAGTTGGCTTTGATCATGATATATCCGGGGAAATACACTTTTTCTTTGTTTATCTTTTTTCCATTTCGGATTTGAACCACTTTTTCCATGGGTACCAAAATATCTTCAACTTGCTCCGCATAACCCAATCGGGTGATTTCGGTCATGATATAGTCTTTAATCTTCGCTTCTTGTCCACTGACGGCTCTAATTACATACCAATTTTTTGTAACGACCTCTGCCATACTTATCCGTTAATCAGTTGAAAATAAAATCCTACGACTTCGGAAAGCACAGAATCTGCTCCCCAAATGGCCAATGAAAAAAGAACCGAAAATACCAAAACAATAACGACCAAACGTTGAAGCTCAGCACGAGGAGTCCAAGACACATTGTTCCTGAGTTCTTCAAACGAATCTTTTATGTAGTCAATAATGGCTGACATTCTTGTTGTTTATTTTTGCACGGGTTGAGAGGCTCGAACTCCCGACACCTGGTTTTGGAGACCAGTGCTCTACCAACTGAGCTAAACCCGTTTTTATTTGACACAAAAGGCATCCGCCAGAGGCGGACACCTTAAGGTCATACTAAAAACTTTATTTATTAGTCTAATATCTCAGTTACCTGACCTGCTCCTACTGTTCGTCCTCCCTCACGGATCGCAAATCTAAGACCTACGCTCAATGCAATGGGTTGAATCAAATCAACAGTAATGGTTAGGTTATCACCTGGCATCACCATCTCAACTCCATCAGGCAAAACGATATTACCTGTTACGTCAGTTGTTCTTACATAGAACTGTGGACGATAGTTGTTATGAAAAGGTGTATGACGGCCTCCTTCTTCTTTTTTCAAAATATAAACCTCAGCTTTAAACTTGGCATGAGGAGTAACTGATCCTGGCTTACAGATGACCATACCTCTTTTGATGTCAGTTTTTTCAACACCTCTCAAAAGGATACCTACGTTATCACCCGCTTCTCCACGGTCCAATATTTTTCTAAACATCTCTACACCTGTAATGGTAGATTTCATTTTTTCAGCGCCCATACCGATAATGTCCACTTCGTCACCTGTATTGGCAACTCCCGTTTCAATTCGACCAGTAGCAACTGTTCCACGACCTGTAATAGAGAATACATCTTCCACAGGCATCAAGAAATCTTTATCGACATCACGCTTGGGCAATTCGATCCATGAGTCAACATCTTCCATCAACTTTAGGACAGTATCAACCCATTTTTGTTCTCCGTTCAATGCTCCTAGGGCAGAACCTAAAATAACAGGAGTATTATCTCCGTCGTAATCATAGAAAGAAAGCAATTCTCTTACTTCCATTTCTACCAATTCCAAAAGCTCTTCGTCGTCGACCATATCAGCTTTGTTCAAGAATACTACGATTCTTGGAACACCTACTTGTCTTCCTAGAAGGATGTGCTCACGTGTTTGTGGCATGGGTCCGTCAGTGGCAGCAACAACAAGTATTGCTCCGTCCATTTGAGCAGCACCAGTAACCATGTTCTTGACATAGTCGGCGTGACCTGGACAATCTACGTGTGCATAGTGTCGATTTGCCGTCTGATATTCAACGTGTGATGTATTAATGGTAATACCACGTTCTTTTTCTTCAGGTGCATTATCAATTTGATCAAAGCTTCTTGCTTCTGAAAATCCAGCATCTGCAAGCACTTTTGTAATCGCAGCTGTAAGGGTTGTTTTACCGTGATCTACGTGGCCAATGGTTCCTATATTTAAATGGGGTTTCGACCGATCAAAAGTTTCTTTAGCCATAATTTATATTGTATCTTTATTGTTTAAGCGGGTGCAAATTTAAAAATTTTTTATTATTAACATATTTATTTGATTACATTTTTTACTTTTTTTAAGCTTTTTTAATCTTCGCTTAATCTAATCCTTCGCAACATACATCCCCCCTATAAAACTTTGTTCCATTAATCTACAAATCTATAGGCTGATAAACATTTAGCGTGATATTACTTAAAATAAAAAAAAGAGGGGTTTTATTGAACACTGTTTAAAAAATCACCATAAAAAATATGATTCTTTTTTCAAAAAACAAGATGATTACAAAAGCTGCTTTTCGTGATTTTGGATTGACTCTTATTTTGTACTTTTACGTCCATTAAATTAAAATAATATGGCTTTTGACATCGATATGATAAAGCAAAATTATGCGAAACTCGAAGAGCGCATAACAATTGCGAAAAATATTTTAAACAGACCCCTCACCTCCAGCGAAAAAATTCTTTACGCCCATTTGTGGGATAAAAACCCTACACAATCTTTTACCAGAGGTGCGGATTATGTAAACTTCGCACCAGATCGTATTGCTTGTCAAGACGCAACAGCACAGATGGCCCTACTACAATTCATGCAAGCGGGAAAGTCCAGAGCGGCTGTCCCCACAACTGTTCACTGTGATCACCTCATTCAAGCCAAAGAAGGTGCTGCTGCAGATTTAAAATCTGCCAACAGTACCAGTGCTGAGGTTTTTAATTTTCTAGAATCCGTATCCAACAAATATGGAATCGGTTTTTGGAAGCCTGGCGCGGGGATCATTCACCAAGTTGTATTGGAGAACTACGCTTTTCCGGGTGGGATGATGATCGGAACAGATTCTCATACCGTCAATGCAGGTGGATTGGGAATGGTGGCTATAGGCGTCGGTGGAGCCGATGCTGTAGATGTCATGGCCGGAATGCCTTGGGAACTCAAATTCCCCAAAATGATCGGGGTAAAACTCACCGGAAAACTCAATGGCTGGACAGCCCCTAAAGATGTCATATTAAAGGTGGCAGGAATTTTGACAGTTAAAGGAGGAACAGGTGCCATCATAGAATATTTTGGCCCTGGAGCCGAATCCATGTCTTGTTCAGGGAAAGGAACCATTTGCAATATGGGTGCAGAAGTTGGGGCCACCACCTCCACTTTTGGATATGACACTTCCATGGAAAGATACCTCAGAGCAACAGGCCGTGACGACGTTGCCGATGCTGCCAATGCCGTCAAAGAGCACCTTACTGCCGATCCAGAGGTTTACGCTTCTCCAGAAAAATATTTCGATCAAGTCATTGAAATCAACCTAGATGAATTGATGCCACACATCAATGGTCCTTTTACGCCAGACTTGGCCACTCCTGTTGATCAGATGAGTCAGAAAGCCACAGAAGGCCAATGGCCATTGAAAGTAGAATGGGGACTCATCGGGTCTTGTACCAACTCCTCTTATGAAGACCTGTCAAGAGCCGCTAGCATTGCCCAACAAGCAGTCGATAAAAAATTGGTTACCAAAGCAGAATTTGGAATCAATCCCGGATCCGAGCAAGTTCGCTACACTGCTGAAAGAGATGGGTTACTTGATATATTTGAAAACTTAGACGCTAAAATTTTCACCAATGCCTGTGGCCCTTGTATCGGTCAATGGGATCGAGCCGGAGCAGACAAAGCGGAAAAAAATTCCATCATACACTCTTTCAACCGTAACTTTTCCAAACGCGCCGATGGCAATCCCAACACCCATGCCTTTGTCGCCTCTCCCGAAATGGTAGCTGCCGTTGCCATATCAGGACGATTGGATTTTAACCCCATGAAAGACAGTTTGCTTAATGAAGATGGAGAAGCGGTCATGCTCGATGCTCCTCAAGGAGTGGAATTGCCTCCCAAAGGCTTTGATGTTGAAGACAACGGATACCTCGCCCCCGAAGCTGATGGTTCGGCTGTCAACGTAGTGGTAAAAGAAGGCTCTGAAAGACTACAACTATTAACTCCATTCGCCCCTTGGGATGGAGAAAATCTTTCAGATGTAAAGCTCCTTTTGAAAGCCTATGGCAAATGTACTACCGATCATATTTCTATGGCAGGGCCTTGGTTGAGATACCGGGGTCACTTGGATAATATTTCCAACAACTGTTTTATCGGAGCCGTCAATGCTTTCAATGAAAAAACCAATTTTGTCAAAAACCAATTGACTGGAGAGTATGGAGGAGTACCCGATGTACAACGAGCTTACAAAGCCAAAGGAATTGCTACCATTGTAGTCGGAGATCACAACTATGGTGAGGGTTCCTCCCGAGAACACGCCGCAATGGAGCCGCGTCACCTCGGTGTAAAGGTCGTATTGGTGAAGTCTTTCGCCAGAATTCACGAGACCAACCTAAAGAAGCAAGGCATGCTGGGCATTACTTTTGATAATGAAAAAGATTACGATCTAATTCAAGAGAACGACACCTTCAACTTTGTCGATTTGGCCGAATTTGCACCGGGAAAACCGATCACAATAGAAGTTGTTCATGACGATGGTTCAAAAGACACCATCATGTCCAACCACACCTATAACTCCCAACAAATTGAATGGTATAAGGAAGGTTCTGCCTTGAATTTGATTAAAAAACAAAATGCACTGGGTTAGTTTACCTTTATAATGACTAAATCCCCGTTCAAATTTATTTTCAAAGTCCGTGTAGAGGAATTCCTAGCATTAGTTCTATTGATCCCTATGCTCTTCTTTATGGTCATTTACCACGATAAAGAAGGGTTTAGAGCTTCCAATGTAGATCGTTTTCTAATTACGGGCTTGGTTTTTATTCTTTTTCTGGGCATCATCAAACTCAAGGATTTAAAACTACTGTCCAATTCCAAGACAGGGAGGTTTTTCAAAACCATATTGACCTTCCTGCGCGAAACCCTCCCTTTTGCGTTTTGTATTTCCATATACACCAATATGCACGACATGGTACATTTGGTCAATCCCAATGATGTTGATACCGATTTGATCGCTTGGGACGAATACCTATTGGGTTTTCAACCCGCCATCTATTTAGAGTCATTCATTACACCTGCTTTTACCGATTTTATGTACTTTTCTTACAGTTCTTTTTTGTTATACATCCTGCTTTTTACTATGTATTTGTACATAAAAAAAATGAAAGCCGCTTTTCGTGAAACTTTAGTATCCGTAATCCTCACCTTTTATATTGGCTATATTGGTTACGTCATCTTTCCTGCCGTAGGACCCAAGTTCACCATGGCGCATCTTTTTGACACCTCATTGTCTGGCACCTTTATAACAGACAGGCTCTCCTTTATCATGAACTATGAGATTTCTGAGTACACCCGTAGGGATTGTTTTCCAAGCCTTCACAATGGTATCATAATGTTAATACTGCTATTTGCTTTCAAACACGAGAAGGTCTATGGCTTTCTATTCTTGCCTTTTGCCCTTGCATTATTTTTTTCAACGCTATACCTTCGATACCACTATTTTGTGGACATGATCGCAGGCTTTTTGTTGGCCATAGTAATGTTTTACTCAGGGACTATTTTAAACCAATGGTGGGAGAAAAAAAGTACAGCCTAAAAAGATTGGACATACAATCTAACGCAACTTCCATCGGAAGTATTTGACCCATTCTAATTCAATACCACTGCCTTTGCGTTAATTATTTGGCATGAACCCAGGACGGGTTCGTTGGATGGCGTAAGGCCAGATTCATATTCAATAAATAAATTGCTTTGGTTTCCTTTCTGATCCCCATTTATTAAAAAAGGAGTCCGATGTGATTCGTAACTCCTTGAGAATAAGAGAGCCAATGACGAGATTTGAACTCGTGACCTCTTCCTTACCAAGGAAACGCTCTACCCCTGAGCTACATCGGCAATAAAAAGAGCGGGAGACCGGGTTCGAACCGGCGACATTCAGCTTGGAAGGCTGACGCTCTACCAACTGAGCTACTCCCGCATTTTTTGGTGATACGAAGATCAACAAATTATTCCAATATTTCAAAACTTTATGTGGGGAGAGCAGGATTCGAACCTGCGAAGGTAAAAACCAACAGATTTACAGTCTGTCCTCGTTGGCCGCTTGAGTATCTCCCCTCAGTCTTTCTCTATGTCAAAATCAGAGCCGATGGAGGGACTCGAACCCACGACCTGCTGATTACAAATCAGCTGCTCTAGCCAGCTGAGCTACATCGGCTTTTTCTCAAAAAAAAAGACCGTAAAAACGGTCTGCAAAGTAAATATTATTTTTTCGGGTTACAAAACAATAACCTAAAAAAATCAGCCTAAAAGTCGTTGCTTTTCTTTGCGTTTTTTCAAGACTCTTTCTGCAGAATCTGCAGCCGTGTTTATTGCCTCCTCAAAGGACTTGGCTGTCTTCTTTACAATCACATCATCTCCAGGGATTTCAATCTTTAATTCTGCGAACTTATTAACCTTATCAGAGGAGTTTTCCACTTTAGTATAAATAAAAACAGCCACCATTTGATCGTAAAACTGTGCTGTTTTTTCCATTCTCTTTTTGGCGAATTCAACCAACTTGGCATCGGCGGTGTAATTGACAGATTGAAAATTTATTTTCATGATATAAGGTTTAAGTTTTAATCACTTTATTTTTTTACCCCTCGGATGGGCCTTTGCATAGATCTCTTGTATCCTCTTTAAACTGCTGTGTGTATAGACTTGGGTCGCAGCAACACTCTCATGCCCTAACAACTCTTTGACCGCATTTAGATCGGCTCCATTGTTCAAAAGATGCGTAGCAAAACTGTGTCGCAACATATGGGGGCTTTTTTTTACTTTAGTTGATACCTTACTAAAATAGTGATTTACAGTTTGATAAACAAACCCTTCCTTGAGTTTAACACCAGAGGACAAACAAAAAAAATGAGTAGCATCTGGTGCAACCAATTCTTTCTTGAAAGAAAGGTACTCCCTCAAGTATTTCACTGCATCGGGCAACAAAGGAATAATACGCTCTTTGTTTCGCTTGCCCAACACCTTTATGGAATTCGTTTCAAAATCTACCGCATTGGTTTTGAGGTCGATCAGTTCTTGACGTCTAATGCCTGTATAATACAACAAGCCGATAATCGTTTTTTGAAGTATCCCTTCATAA
>Ga0206677_10005100_pt1 | contig 10485 bp, 6 predicted proteins | sample M130m12015metaG_FD_155475 | JGI IMG/M metagenome (GOLD analysis project Ga0206677, IMG submission 155475) | Ammonia-oxidizing marine archaeal communities from Monterey Bay, California, United States - M1 30m 12015 | ecosystem: Environmental > Aquatic > Marine > Intertidal zone | place: USA... | reverse complement strand
CCTAGCGCTTGTATTCTCCACTATATTGAAAACAACAAGGAATGCAAGGCAGGCGATGTCATTTTATTAGATGTAGGTGCTGAATATGGAAACTATGCGGCTGACATGACAAGGTGTATTCCTGTGAGTGGGAAATTCACCGACAGGCAAAGAGCAGTCTACAATTCTGTGTATTCAGTCATGCAGAGTGCGATGCAGCTGCTCCGTCCTGGCGTGAGTTTGCACGATTATCACAAAGAAGTCGGGGAGCTGATGACGCGTCAACTTTTAGATTTGAAGCTGATCGACAAACACGATGTGGAAAAACAATCTCCAGGACAACCAGCGTACAAAAAGTATTTTATGCACGGAACCTCCCACTTTATAGGCCTTGATGTACATGACGTGGGCCACTGGCATAAGCCGATGCAAGCGGGGAACGTTTTCACCTGTGAGCCAGGGATTTATATTCCTGAAGAAGGACTGGGAATCCGCTTGGAGAATGACATTGTTATCACAGAAGATGGGTTCGTTGACCTTATGGAGCACATCCCTCTTGAGGCGGAGGCGATAGAAGATGGGATGAACACATAGATCCTTAAGAAAAGAAAGAAAAAATACACTTTGATTCACTAACTTGTGTGTCAAATAATGATGGAATATGATGAATGATTTTTGTAAGTTATTAGCGGTGTCGACGTTTTTTATTTCGATGAATTTCACAACAGTAAATGCCCAATTTGCAGGTTATACAGTGGAATTAGACACAATGTTTTTAGAGGAAAACAGCGACCTAGAATTCTATGGCACATATCGTGTGTACGCGAACTTTACAAACGCGAACGACGCAATCAGTGCCATATGGTCAGACGTAGGCGCAGAGGGGACGCCTCCGATGTACATAAATGCACCTTGTGGGTGTCACAACCCCGTTGAAAGCAGTGCTGCAATGGACGCAACCAACAGTTCTGTGCTTTGGAGCACTTTCCCGGAATATGAATTCGACACGTATTGGACAATAGGCATGACAAGTGGAGATGCTGAAGGTCAGCTCCCAAGCACGATCGGAATGCCGGAAGGGAATGAGATTTGTTCAGAATCTACAGACAACGGAGCTGTATTCGCAATAGGCATTCCGCCCAATGCTTTGGCTGGAGAGGAATTGCGGGTTTTGATCGCACAAGTCACCACTTGCGGTGATTGGTCGCTTCAGACGTGTTTTCAAACGTTTGTGAATGCAGACCAAACCAATTTGGTTCTAAATTGCCCAGAGCTTTTGGAGGTTACGCACCCCTACCTGGATGGAGAATGTGTCAATGACACGGACGGTGATGGCGTGTGTGATGAATTTGAAATTGCAGGCTGTTACGAGCCAGATGCATGTAACTACGATCCGAATGCAACAGACGACAGCATGAATTGTGATTACACGTGCTATGGTTGTATCGATGTTGTGGCATGTAATTTTAATGCGATCGCGACCGTTGATGATGGAACCTGTGATTTTTTAAGTTGTGCAGGTTGTATGAATGCGATGGCATGCAACTACGACATGGAAGCGACAATTGATGACTCTACTTGTTTTTTGCCCGGAGATCCTTGTGATGATGGAGACCCGAATTCTTTAGACGATGTGATTCAACCTGATTGTATGTGTTTGGGATATGGATGCAATGATCCAGATGCGTGTAACTTCTCTGCGTCAGCGATTCCAGACCCTACAATTTGTAGCTACTTGAGTACGTATGCAATCTCAGGAGAAGTGGCTCCGACAGCAAATATGCTCTTGTCCTACTCATATCCGAACACCACAGGGAGCACCTACGAATGGGTCTCTACAAGTGGTGACATTACAGATGGCGAAGGGACATCTGATGTAAACGTTTCTTGGTGGGGCTCTGGATCGGGCTCTCTATGTGTCACAGAAACAAACAGTGGTGGTTGTTCTAGTGAAGAAGTTTGTCTTGCAGTAAATATCACGCCCGTTTCCATTGACGAGTTGGAGAGTATTGTTTTCGATGTATATCCGACTCCGGCTTCGACGGTACTTCAGATAAATGTTCTTGAAGCAACCTCAGCTGAAGCATCGCTTCTTTTGCGAGATTATTCAGGTCGTATTGTGAGAAGCTACACTTTACAAAACGCCACGACAATCGATGTTTCCGAAATTTCAAGAGGCGCATATATTTTACAACTCAACATTGAAGGAGGCACCCCGTCATACAAGCACGTGATATTAAATTAATCTGAAACAATGAAAAGGAATTGGGTTTTATATGGTTGTTTTCTGTTTTTCACAGCAAATTTCTCTGCCCAAACATTACCTCATACAGATTATTTGGGCGTTGGACATGTGACGGGAATATCTGTCACAACAAGCGGAACAGGATCTTTGGGCGAGGGCATCAACACCATGAATGGATCCGGAATGGACCAACAACTTCGTGATGCTGCTAGATTCTTAGGTCAGGCAACCACTGGGTGTGATTTTGAAACCATTGAAGCGCTTTCGGCTCAGGGTTTTGAAAACTGGCTAGACAACCAAATGCTCTTGCCAGAAATGAACTATTTGGACACCACCCGTATGGTCTGGGATCATTTTGTTCAAGCATATTATGATGAATGGGGCGAGATCATCATCAACGGAAATGAGGATGTCTTTCCAGCACATTTTTATTGGCGCATGGCATGGTGGAACAATGCAATGTCTGGGGAAGACTTGTTGAGGCAGAAAGTAGCGCTGGCTCTCAGCGAAATACTAGTGACCTCTGAAGATTCTAAATTGGATCGGGATGCTTTCGGATTGGCCTCTTATTATGATGTTTTGTATTCGAACGCTTTAGGTAACTACAGAGATTTGCTTGAGGAAGTGACATATCATCCAGCCATGGGATACTTTCTCAGCTCGATCAACAATTCGCCCACCAACGAAGCGGAAAACATTCATCCTGATGAAAACTACGCACGAGAGGTCATGCAACTGTTCACAATAGGGATCCATCAGCTCGAACTGGACGGCTCCATTGTGACGGATGAAGATGGTGTTCCGATTCCGACCTATGAGAACAACGATGTTGGAGAACTGGCCAAAGTATTTACGGGTTTGGGCCCAGCACAATATTGGTCGCCTTGGGTCGATTATTCCGAAGAGACAGTGGAATGGGGTGTTTGGTACAATACGGTGCCATTTATCAATTCTACCATGCCGATGGTCATGTTCGAAGGGTGGCATGAGGAAGGTGTCAAGCATCTGCTTAACGGCGTTTCCACAGTCGATGGTGCTTCAGGCGGTCAGGACATCGACATGGCTCTAAATCTCCTCTTTGAACATTCAAACACACCTCCTTTTGTCAGTAAACGATTGATTCAGAGAATGGTAAAATCTAACCCTTCTCCTGAATACGTTGAACGTGTGGCGTCAGTATTTCTGAACAATGGTGAAGGGGTGAGGGGAGATTTGTCTGCGGTTGTGAAGGCGATTCTTCTGGATGAGGAAGCAAGACATTGTTCTTGGATTGAAGACATAAGCAGTGGGAAAATGCGTGAACCCATGATGCGGTACATGCAATTGTTGAAGGCCTTTAATGCCTCAAATCAATCAGGTAAGATGTGGAGTGTTGGCTGGAGAGCTGAAGAAATGGGGCAACACCCGATGGCGTCTCCCACGGTGTTCAATTTCTTCCTGCCGACTTACGCGCCTTCAGGCCCGATATCTGACTCATCCTTAGTTGCACCGGAGTTTGAGTTGTTAAACTCGGCAAGTTCAATTAAATATATCAATCTCATTTCTGAGATGTGTTTCGGAGAAGTGTATATGGAATCCATTACAATGGCGCATCCGGATGACATTGGGATCCCTTGGTGGGACATGGCAGCCTCTCCAGACGACAATGTCACCCTGGACTTTGAGGATGAAATCATTTTGGCATCGAATGATTTGCATGCAATGGTCGATAGACTTAACATACTCCTTGCAGGTGGGACAGCCTCCTCAGAGACGATCGACACAATTGCAACGCTCCTTGATGTAGAAAGTATTTCCCCAGCAGATAGAGTTAAAGTAGCCCTTTATCTTCTCTTAATTTCCCCGGATTATATCATCCAAAAGTGACCTCAATGAAACACAACAATAAAATATCTAGGAGAAATTTCATTGGCACTACGGGTTGTGCTGCAATGGGCTCAACCGCCTTTCTTTCATCATTTACCACCCTGGGAATGATGAATTCCCTGGCACCACCACCACCTCCTGATGACTATAAAGCGCTCGTGTGCATTTTACTTGCCGGAGGCAACGATTCATACAACATGATCGTACCAACATCATCGGAGCCTTATAATGTTTATGCCGCTACGAGATCAAATATAGCATTGCCGCAAGGCGATTTGTTGCCCCTGAACTACACCGATCCTTCGGGCATCAATTACGGCCTCAATCCTTCCATGCCAGAAGTCGCCAACATGTTTAATACGGGAAGAGCAGCAGTGATTGCCAATGTGGGGACCTTGATTGAGCCAGTGACCAAATCCCAAATCTTGTCTGGGGCGGCGCCCGTTCCATTAGGTTTAAAGTCTCATTCGGACCAGGCACGCCATTGGCAAACATCTATTCCTCAGTCGCGAAATGCGAAAGGTTGGGGCGGAAAAGTCGCAGACATCCTTGCATCTGGCAACTCAAATCAAGACATGTCTATGAACCTTTCACTTGCTGGGACAAACCTATGGCAAGCTGGAAATACTGTTGACGAATTCACGATCACACCTCAAGGAAGCGTAGGCATAAATATGCTCAACAGCACAGATGCTTTTTCGATGCTTGTGGGTGAAGGTGTGTCAAACATCATGGATCAGCAATACGCAGACATTCTCAAGCAGACTTATGCGAACAAAGTAAATGCATCCCAAAACCAACATAACGTTTTCACGTCGGCCCTCTCAGATTTAAACCCGTTGTCTACAGAATTTGCCAACAACCAATTTTCTAAACAAATGAAAATGGTGGCCAACAGCATTGCGGTGTCGGGATCGTTAGGCATGGAAAGACAGACTTATTATCTCAAACTCGGTGGATTTGACACACACGGGGAGGTTATCAATAATCAAGCAGCCAAACTCTCGCTTTTGAGTGGTGCGATCGGATCGTTTTATGAAGCCATGGACGAGCTCGGAATTTCTGAAAAGGTGACGACATTTACGATTTCAGATTTTGCGCGGACCTTAACGTCTAACGGGGGAGGTTCTGATCACGGCTGGGGCGGTCATTCTATGGTGTTTGGCGGTGCAGTAAACGGTGGCCAGTTCTATGGCCAATACCCCTCTTTAGAAATGGGAGGAAACCTAGATGTCGGAAATGGCGTGTTGATCCCTGAGATCTCAACAGATCAATATTTTTCAGAACTCGCGCTTTGGATGGGTGTTTCCCCCTCGGATCTGCCAAACATATTTCCCAACCTAGAGAACTTCTATACACCTGGGGTTGGCACCCCTATTGGATTTATGAATCTTTAATTCAGAATGATGAAAGCACACTCTTTTTTCTGTCTTGCATTGTTTCTCAGCTTTGTCCTGCTTCTCAATTCGAATACGCTCCATGCTCAAATGTGCGAGGGCGATCACTCAACGTCGTCAGACGATGCGTGGCAATCTTGTGTTGAGACTTTAAACCCTAACCCTGATAGATCAGAAGGTCATTGGATACGTTATGATCTTGGCGCTTATTATGAACTCAACCAAAGCCATTTTTGGAATTACAATGTGTTTGGCGAAACCGCTCGTGGGGTGGCCAATATGGTTATAGACTGGTCTCTTGATGGCACCAATTGGAATTTCTGGGGTGACATCAACCTTGAAGAAGCGCCAGGCACGGAGAACTATTTCGGCGAAACCGGCCCGGATTTTGATGGTCTGGTTGTACGCTACCTGCTTCTGTCGGTCACTTCAAACCACGGTGGAAATTGCTATGGGTTTTCAGAGATAAAACTCAACGTGAATCCTATCGTGGGTTGTACCGGAGATATCGTGCTGAATGGAAGCATTGATATTAGCGATGTTTTATTCCTCCTCAGTGAATATGGATGCCTTACAGAGTGTGAAGCTGACGTTGATGGGGATGGCGCTGTGTCGATTTCAGATGTCTTGGCCGTCCTTGCTGTGTTTGGTCAAACCTGTTAAAAACAAAGTTTATTTTTCAGGTTGTCCTCCACTGATTGGCCACGTCTAAGTTTCTCAAAGTATTCAGACAGACTTGGCGTTTCAAACACAGGTTTGTCCAAACTCTGAAAGTATAGACAATAGATCACTGACGTTGACATTCCCGTCACCCGTAACATCTGCGTTACATCCTGCCGTGCAACCGAATTCTGCCAAAACTAGAAGAATATCGCCTACGTTAATTGACCCATCAAAGTTTGCGTCATTCAAGCAAAAACAACTCTCTGGAGCGCTGAAAACGTCCAAGAAGACTGCTCCACATCCCGTATCAGCGACGAAGTCGATATTTAAATCAACGGTCAATCCGTTTGAAACAAGATCTTCTAAAGTGAGTGTCGCAAGAATAGCTACACCTGAAAGACTGCTCGTGTTGTTCCCATCCAGTATGAAATCTTGACCATTTAAAGTAATCTCACCTGAGGCAGGAGGGTCCAAAAGTGTCAAATTTATTTCCTGTGTGTATACCCCAGAATTCAGGTCACACTCAGATGTAACTCCTGCGCTCGCGTCTATGACATCACATACATAAGGCACAAAGCTCCACTCTGTCACACCAAACTCACCATTACCTATGTAAATAAATGGAGGTTCCCCCGCAATAAAGTCGTTGTCCCCCCATATGTTATTTGCGACTGCGTTAAGCTCTGAGGCGTGATTGGGACTCCCCCATTGAACGTAGTCAACAACTTGATTTATCGGGTTCACGAGCGACAATTCTCCTTCGTTTGTATAGATGAATGTAGGATTCCAGTCCGACCAAACCACATCCAAGGTTTCCCCCGCAAGAAAGACATACCCAGGCGTCACAAGTGATGCGAGATCTACTTCTGAAAAGTCTGAAAACAGACTGAATCCATCCAACCCATCGTCACAATTACCTGTGTTATTTATTGATATTGTTTTTGTTACTGGGTTAACTTCTGAGATTCTTAAATTGAGGCAACAAGGATCGAGGGCAGTGTAAGCCGCCGGGAATGTTACAATACAATCGGGCTGAGATGTAAAATACACCTCTACATCAACGGGGAGACCGTCAGCAGGTTGATTGACAAGTGTCACTGTTTGGGGACTCGACCCTATCGCATGAGAGGTGCCGTTCACAACGATGACACCTATGGTTGGATTGTTGTCATATGTGATGACAACCTGTTGCGTATATGTGCTTGTTGCTGGATTACAAGGCAATTGGAGGCCTGAAACAGCGGACAAAATCTCACAGTTTTCCGAGATAAGATCCATACTCCATCCCATGTCTTTAAACATGCCTTCAGTAACAGGGCCAGGATTGTGGATTGCTTCTGCAGTTCCTAAGAAAGGCGTCATTAAGGAATTTTCACTTCCTGAGGGATAGGTGTTTTCTCTCAGGTGTGAATAACTGGACCCTCCATTCCAATTTGAAGGCGCATAAAGTCGAGGCCTACCTATAGTCGAAGCATCCCATCCTTCTGACCCATTCCAAAACAGTGCATCACTTTCCAGTGCCTCACCTAAGTCAATGGTTCCGCTGTTAAAACCAAGAATGTCTGTACCATCTGAAGTTTCAACGAAAACATCATAAATCAGTGGTGTTCCAGACACCCCCGTAAAACCAGAGTTTCCATTGTGTGTTGCACTGCCTATAAAACCGAGTCCATGACTCACTTCATGAAGCGCAACAGTTACAAAATCATATTTACCACCAGGCGTGTTGGCATCAGTGCCATAATACCAATTGATATCATCACCAAATGTAATGTTCAGGTCGGGTTCTCCAGGTGACAGATCACTCACAGAAAGTGCGTTTGCCAAAGCTCCAGGAAAATATTTATTTGCAGAAATCGCTCCAGGAAAGTTTGAGTGCAATGTCTCGGGACCTGCTTGAGCAAGTATGCCTGAATTTAATGTACCCCAATCAGCGTTCACCCAAATCGTGATTTCACTGTTTAAGATCTGTCCCCAAATATCCAAGGCGTATTCAAGCGCAGTTTTCGCCTCTTCAGGAAATCCTTGACTGTATGTGACGACAATGTTAGACATCCGATCAGCACCAGGCGTAAACCACTGAGGAGGATCGACTTTTGAGAACGCGTCACGTCCTGTTCCAATCAAACCTGGGTTAGAACCCGAATGACAAGTCTCAGATAAATTGTGTTCAGCGATTTTTTCTTGCAGTGACGGGGGTCCGAAGAGGTTTTGGCCCAACACACTCCCTCCAAATGTGAGAAAAACGAAATAGATGAATAGTCTTTGAATCATGTTAGGACACGTATTATGTAATATTAAGATACAACATAAACACGCCCGTAAACAATTTATGTATAGTTCATTGTGGTTATGCAATCGCAACCACCTCATTCACTTCTTCAATTTTTGAAGAGAGAAGTGTTTCGATCCCGCCTTTCAAAGTCTCAGTGGAAGATGGGCAACCAGCACAGGCCCCTCTCAGTTGTACGTAAACAACCCCCTCTTTAAACCCCACAAAATCGATCGCTCCACCATCTTGCTCTACAGCGGGCCTTACAAATTCATTGAGGAGGTCTCCGATTTGTTGATCAAACTCAGTAGGGGATAGGTTCTCAGATTCAATTAACGTTTCTATTGTTACAGCTGATTTCCCTTCTTGACCTGTTGAATCACTTAATGCTGACAGCTCAGATATTTTATCTTCCGTGACCGCAAACTCGTTATCTACAAGCCATTCCCTGATATATTCTCGAAGCTGCATAACAATCATTTCCCATCCCAAAGATTCATCTTTTGACACAGAGACGATATTTCCGCTTATAAAAACGCCAGTTACAAATGGAAAATTGAACAGTTCAGCCGCAAGTGGGGAACATACTTTTGCCTCTTGTGCATTCAGAAAATCCAACTGGTGTAATTCAGAAACGAGTTGTCTATCCACCATGAATTTCATTGTTGCTGGATTCGGGGTCATCTCAGCGTACACTGTAGTAGGGAATTTCGGGGTTTCCATGTTGTTTTCCATAGCTTTCTATTGCGTTTACTAATCATCTGCAAGATACTTCCGAATAATTCAGGACATTCCTCAGGAGTCATTAACTTGCCCCCTAGACACAAGAAACCCATGCGCAACCTATTTTCTCTGCTTCTTTCCTGCTTCTTATCTGTAGGGATTTATGCACAAACCCCTGCTCCCGCATCTTCTACCTTTCCCGTAAACGGAACTTTAGACAAACATTTGGTGAAAATAGTTTTGGAACATGGGACGGTGCATGTCGATGCATCGACTGTTCTGAAAGATGCCACAGTGGTTCTTTTCAGAGGCAATATAGAAGCTGTAAACCCTGAATCGGTTACGGGGCCAGCTGTTCGCTTAGACCTCACAGGATATCATCTTTACCCGTCTTTTGTAGATTTACATTCGTCATATGGTCTTCCAGATGTGAAGCCAGCGACGTGGTCTCGATCACCTCAGTATGAGACGAATGTTAAAGGTGCCTATGGATGGAATCAAGCGATTCGACCTGAAATTGATGCTTTTGAGAAATTTATCCCCGAGGAGAAAGATGCGAAGGCTTTTCGTGAAGCTGGATTTGGCGCACTTTTGACGCATGTTCCAGATGGCATTGTGCGTGGTTCGGGGGCGCTTGTTATGCCCGTAGATGATGCACGTGAAGCGATGCTTCTTCCACTTGTTACAACACATTTAAGCTTCCGTAAGGGATCTTCTCGCCAATCTTATCCGAGTTCTCTCATGGGAGCTACCGCTCTTTTACGCCAAACCTACCATGATGCTTTGTGGTATGCTTCCGCGTCAAAGGACCATCTTGCTGGAGGAACAAATCTCTCATTAGAAGCGTTTAATTTGAATTCAAATGTCCCCGTCATTTTCTCAGCGGGAAGTTGGAAGGATATACTTCGCGCGGATGTCCTTTCGAAGGAGTTCGATTTGAATTACATTCTCTTAGGAGGTGGCGATGGCTATCAGCGAGCTCAAGAAATAAAGTCTACCGGAGCGACCATTATTGTTCCAGTTAATTATCCAAATCCCTATGATCTCAGTGACCCCTTTCTTGCGAGATTTATTTCTTTAACTGAACTAAAGCACTGGGAACTCGCGCCAAGCAATGCCGCAATGCTTCATTCTGCTGGGATTAAATTCTGTCTGACAGCACAAGGGTTAAAAAGCCCATCCGAGTTTCTTCCAGCAGTTCGTCAAGCTGTAGATAGAGGTTTGCCTATTGATGTGGCTTTGCGCGCCATGACTGAAGTTCCCGCAAAATTACTTGGTGTTTCTGATCTTGTCGGAATGATTAAACCAGGACGTAAAGCAAACATCATTGTTGCAGATGG
>Ga0206677_10005098_pt1 | contig 10486 bp, 9 predicted proteins | sample M130m12015metaG_FD_155475 | JGI IMG/M metagenome (GOLD analysis project Ga0206677, IMG submission 155475) | Ammonia-oxidizing marine archaeal communities from Monterey Bay, California, United States - M1 30m 12015 | ecosystem: Environmental > Aquatic > Marine > Intertidal zone | place: USA... | reverse complement strand
AATCCGCACCAAGACCACCAGTTAATACATCCTTCCCGCCCGAACCATAAAGAGTGTCATCACCCTCACCACCATCGAGAGTGTCGTCTCCGTCATTACCCCAAAGAGTGTCATCACCTACACCACCATAAAGCTTATTGCTTCCGCCATCTCCTCCAGCAATACGATCGTCACCCTCCTCTCCGTAAGCAATCAGAGTGCCCTTCCTTGTCCCATAATATGAGGTGGCAGTAGTATTTATCAGGTCATTTCCGCTTCCACCGTAAACTAGTGCATTACTACCACCATAGGTCATTATTTGATCGTCGCCACCCCGCCCATAAAGCGTGTCATTACCGGAGTGGTCGTAAAAGTAGTCGTTGCCTTCTCCTCCATCTAAGGTGTCATCACCCTCGCCGCCATAAAGAGTGTCATCTCCTTGACCACCATCGAGCGTGTCGTTTCCTCCGCGGCCGTATAACGTGTCATCTCCATCTTCCCCGTATAACTTATCATCCCCGTCATCCGTTGCATTTATCTTGTCATTACCATTACCCCCGTAAGCTCTAAGCTGGCCGCTATTAGCCCAAAGGGTAGTTTCATTGGAGTTAATATAATCATCGCCATCTCCAGCTTGAACGATGTCCTCTCCTGCATAAGTGAGAATTTCATCACTTCCGCTGGTACCCGTAAGAGAGTCATTGCCAGATGATCCGCGAATTATGTTTGTCAAAGTGAATTCCACTGGTTTTTAAAAATTTAGAAAATACCTAATCGCTAATCCACAATAGTATGTACTAGCGGATTAGGGAACCTTTCTGTGCAAGTGGGGGTACCCCCGGGGGTGGGGTCTGGATAAGGCCATACTGTGGTTTTAGGGGGTGGGATCTGAGTCCGCTTGACACGCGGGGTTAAGATACAGGCTTTAGCATTACTCAGAGGCCCTGAATATGCAGATCAAGCGGTTACTAGACGATCGAGAGGTGTTTGTTAGGGATAAATTGTTTGATGCTCAGGGGCGATTCTATGCGTTTGTAGAGCATTCTAGTGGTGAGCTAGTAGTCGCAGCGGAAGACGGCCGCCCTACCTGTTTTAAGCCTGAAGCGCTGGGTTGTTATGTTATTCACGTGAACAGGACTGATCGAGGACTGGCTATAACTGAAGGTTCAAACTAACTGAAAAAATCAAACTTTCCACTATTATTTATCGGAAATAATTCTCCCAGATTTTCAAGGCCAAGATAACTGCGAAGCGCATCGTGTACATGGCTAGTTAAAATTTTAGCTCCAAATCCAGATGGTTGAAGTGTGGCCGGATCGATACCAACTGCATTTTGCCCCTCATCAGAGCCTTGAACTACTCGATTTGAATAACTCACTCCGTTTTCCATGACCATATAACTACCAATCGGCCAATGATCCTTGCCTTGATGTTCATTATAATATGGCGTTCTTGAGAAATCGCTCCCTACGACGACGATCAACCGATCTGCTATACCCGCCTCCTCGGCTTTATCCCATAAATAATTAAGCCCTTCAGTCAATTCAATTAACGCGAGACTATGATCCCTGTCATGATCCGCATGCGTATCAAACGCCCCAGCCCAGAGATTAGCACTAACACTCACTCCGGCTTTAAACGCAAGCACAGCGAAATCAGCTTGAGTACTGAGATAATTATTTTTTGGCGCAGGATCTAACTCTGTTCGCAGTGTATCTGCAAATTCAAACAGCGGGGCAGTATTTTCCATAGACGACATATAACTATCAATCAGCAGCCTATTCCCTGCCACTAATGTTTGATCCGTGAGTAATATTTTAGAATCATAAGTGTGAACTTGTTTTATGATTTCCCATAACTCGGAGTCGATCATGCTGTTACTATAAGATTGATTTGGCTTTAATAAATTCGAAAGTTGACTCGCCGAATGATCAAGCATCGTATGTCTGATTAACCCCTCCGTCCTATCAAGCCCTCCAAAGCTTATAAATGACATGGGCTTTTCTGGCGCAAATGTGGCCGAATACAACGATGGCAGAGTAGGAAACCCCGACGCCGTCCTTCCTGACCAGTTAGTTAATGTCCCGATATCGTGCGCATTAGTCTGAGCATCGACGCCATTTATTACCAATGTTCTGTGCGCATGTTTAGTGAAAAATGTTTCATTTCTTGCAAAGGGAGCGTAAGAGATATTGCCAGCCTTTAAAGCGCTCGCTTCTCGAGACCAGGTTGTGATTTCTTGCTCACCAATTTGGTTCTCTTTAGGGTCGCAAAAAGAAGAAACATCCCAGCCTCCAATAGCCTGAACTGTCACTAAAAATTTTCCAGCAAAAGCACTTTCGCTCGAAGCAAACGCTGCGGGGTTCGTCGAGCCGACTGTTGCAATAGATAGGAACTTGAGAAAATCTCTTCTATTCTTCATTTAAACCCCCCAATGCAAGGACAATGGACCCTAGAATATTTACTCATGGACAAAGTCTAAGTGGCTCAGCATATAACTCATCACGGCTATCCATGCATACTTAGCACCGATTCTGTCGAAGAACATAGACCTTTCGGCTGGCCCGTAGACTTCCCAATCGATAACATCGTCTCGTTGTGGCGCTGTCGGATCAATCTGTTTTAAAAAAAGAGACGTGTCTATATTACGAATATTGTCGACTATTTTTTGATTTGGACCGTTTTCTTTAGGCTCATAAATATCGAAATCGAAGCCGCTATCTTTATTCTGCAAATCGCGAATGATGTTTCCATCCCAAGCACTTTGACAGCGTGTGAAATAATAAAAAGTATTCGAATAGAAACCGATACCCCTCTTCTTAGCTTCAGAATATAGCAGAATCATTCTTTCTACTTGATCTGAAAACAAATCCACGTCACTTCCATGTAGCAAACTATATAGATGGCGTATTTGCTTGCGGAAATCCTCTGTATTCGGATCTGAGGATTCTTCAACAAAGTTAAACAATTGCCTACTTCCAATCTTCTTAGAAAAATCTTTAACGACCGCCACACAGGAAACTTCTGTTGCATGCGTCATCAATATAGAAAGCATAGTTGGTGTAAATAAAACTAATCTTTCAGTGACAGCGCCCGAGTCGATGCCGCCAAGAAGTACGCCAAGCGTCTCGTACGTTTCTTTAATTATGGGGCCGTCTTCAGTTTCTCTCTGTGCTTTCTGAGCAATGGACCCTCGCCAATTTATGCCCGTTAGACTCTCCGTTTTACGAGCTAACTGCTCTGGAGTCAGTAACTGCTTATTTCCTAAGCTCACCACGGATTGCGCGGATTCCGAAGCAAGTCCCGAAGCTGCCTCAGAGCTAAACCAAGGAGACATCAACATGGCAACGAGCATATCTTTTGCGCTCATGCTAGCTTCTAAGGACTTGGAAAAAACGTCAATTGCTTGTTGCTGTGCTAAATATGCTTCATATCTAGCGGAATAGTTTTCATCAGTTTCGACAACTGGCTTAAGTATAAGCGGCTTCCCAAAAATTGCCGACCACCAAAACTTTACACTCGCAGAAAGAAACCCATCTTCGGCAACAATTAGATCGGCTAGTACAGATAATGTTTTATCTCTCTCGGTAATGGCAGTACCAAATAGTCCAGGCGGGCGCATATCGCGATACCACAGGTCGCCTTCCTGATATAAGGATACTCCATCATCAGGATATTTATAGGTGCCAGTGAGTGTATCCAATCTGCCCTCTCGATACCGGCCTGTTCTTTCCCAATTCTGAAATGCGCCTGCCACAGGATCCAACAGAGCATGACACACAGTGCAATTTGGATTATTCATTGTCGGGTTATTTCTATCAGCGAGGGCGTCTGCATCAGTGGTCCTTTGCGACGTCTTATCAATGTCGATTCCGAGAAAGTGATAAAATGTCCATCGAGCACGAGCGCGATTTCTATTGGTATCTGTTGTTGGGTATCGATCAAGAAACGCAAAATCAGTTAATAATCCCGCGTGAGGAAATGGACTTAAAGCAGAGCCAACGGCTGCATATTTTTTATCACCATCGCTATTTGTTTCAATTATTTTAATGGCAGGATCGGAGTAAAATCCTTGAATTTTCGATGGCTTAAATACAAACCTATTCTCAGCGCTATCAAAAGTCGCGTCGCCATCAAAGACTTCGTCGAGAAGAGGGTTCATCATCATGTAATCAGCCGTTAATATCTCAGAATAAGGGAGATCGTTATTGATTACGTAATAAACCAACTCTCCTGACGTTCGCTGTAAATCTTGATAAAAAGTATCCCTGAAGTGATAACGCGCTTTTCTAATTGCATTCTTATCTGTTTGATCAGTTACGCCTGCTACAATTTCGTAATCTTTATTCCTTAAATTTACATAATTTCCAAATTCAACATTAACAGCTCCGATTTGCGCTTTCGTGAGAAGCTTATCATTTACAGCTGTAACGACGAATTCACGGAACTTATCACCTTCCATAAGATTTCTGAGCGCTATCTGAAGATCTTCGTCATCTTTGACAGCTGCAATTTCTGCGCTCGTAGGAACCCTACCCTGCAGAAGAAGCGTTGCGCGACGCAAAGTGGTCGTTAGTGGCTCTGACGCAAGCCCAGATAAAAAACTCAGTTGTCTTTCCGTGACCCCGCCAACCGCGAGTTCGAATATATAACTTTTTCTTCCATTACCACTGGCAGTTAATGTCACTATATTTTCGAATTCTTGATATTCGGAACTATCAATACTGAGCTGAACTCCACCTACGTGACCATTCCCACCTGAGACTTTTTCTAAAAGATAGTCGCTTCCATTTTTCCTAATAAAGTCTGCTAGAGCACTGAAATTATTGAGTGAGGATGCGTTATTAGAACGCTCAAAGATTAGGCCTGAACTTCTTGCTAAGCCACCGTCTACATGACAGGCAATACATCGAGCTTGAATAATTTGCTTCTCTATTGAATTATCGAAAGCAATTGCGCCAGGTGTCCTTTTAACGTCTAAAACTTCTGCGGAATCCGCTACTGTTAACCGCGCCGGATTTGGCGTGAAGTGAATGCTTGGGTCATTCTCTACTTGATACGCAGCGTAATAAAAATAATTAGCGGGGGTTTCTATTACGCCGCTCATCAATTTAAGCGTAAATTCCTCAGTCAAAACCTGATCAGTTTTAAAAGGCACTAATGTTTCAATCGATCCATTCCAATAAGTGTATTCACCATCTGGATTTAAAGCATAAAATTGATTATTAGTAGATATGACTGCATAGATTGATGCGACCTTAGATAAATCGACAGCCTGGGGTGTCAGAGACAGTGATAATGCTATCTCGGTTTGAATTGTTATTTGAGAAGGATCAGTAGATGATTCCAGACTAAACCTAAAGTTGCTGATGCTGTCCGATCCGTCGGTAGATACTGAACCAATACTGGCAATATCCGTAGAAATATTTTGTTCCGCAGCTTGTATCACGCACGTGACACTAATCATGACTACCACGATGAACGAGCTTAGCTTCATTGCCATGTGTTTGACCATATTATAAAAATAGGTAGAGCACCCAAATCGATCATGAACTTGAAAAACTGTATCGAGAAATATATTTTGCATCGCTATGTTTAGCCGGCGTATTCACTATAATTAAGTTCCATACCATAAGCTATTGGCTAGTTAGCCATTTTATCTAACTTGCCAAAAGCGTGCCTGACCTAGTCTTCTTAGTTCTGATTTGAGATTCGGCAGAGACCGTATATCTATAGGCTGATTTCCAAGCCTGTGAAAGCGACCGCTCTCGGATGTGAACGTAAGACGAATAGCCGTATCCTCAGAAATACCTAACCGTCCGTCCACAATAGTATGTATACGGGTGCAATGGAACCATTCAGACTTATCGGGGTGTGCCCCTAGGGTGGGGTGCTGACTGGGCGGTTGCTAGGGAATTGGGGGTGGGTACGAGAGCTATCTAGGGCTGAAGAGCCAGTGGATAGGCATTGGACTGGAACGGTTGTGGGTGCGTTAGGAAGCAGAGTAGAGTTGTTAGTTAGCAGTCAACTCCTGATAACTACTTAGCCTAAGAATTAAATTAGTGGGGTCAATTAAGCTCCATGTAGTATCAAGAACGCTGTCACCCGCCACGATAATGTCGGTATAAATGCCTGTCGTCGTTTCAAATATACCGCTGCAATCAGGGATTTGTGCGTTCTCGTTAAGAGCGCCGATGGCATTGAACTCTCTAAACTTCGTAATCTGCACCGTAGCCTCTGAGAGAGACACCACCTTTAATCCTATATCAAACTCGCTAATGCCGCCTACTGACCCTGGCAGACCGTCTGTAAAAACTCTGAGGCAGGTATAGATTATTGAATCACTAGCACTAAACACTCCAATGTTATTAAACGCCAAACCTGAGGAAGAGTCCGGTGTTACTCCGTTATAGGGTGAAGGCCATTCGTCAGTGACAGTATAAGTGGGAGTTGCAACAGTAATTGTGGCCGTCGTTGTGGAGCTAGCGCCTTCATTATCAGTAGCTTTAAAAGTGACTACGGTTGATCTGTTTGGTAGTGAAATAGTTGCGTTTAAACCCGTGGCTACCACAGAACCCCCCACAAGCCATTGAGTGGTTGTAATCGTTCCATCGCTGTCAGTAGCTGTGCCTGTAAAACTGACTGTCTCACCAGCAGTTACTCTGGTGTCTCTACTTTTGACTACCGTAATGGGAGCATTGTTCTATTGAAAATCCATTCAACAGGGGTAGAAGAATTGACAGGAAAAAATCTTGATTACGGACCGCGGAAGCCCCAGACGGAACTTCGAACTTCCCCTTGATGGACATAAAAAACGGAGTCATTGACCAGTAGAGACCTGTCTGGAAATGATCCCCAAAAGTTGAAGCTGTCTTGTCGTGTCGTCGAATCCGCCTCGATATAGCCAACTTCTGACAAGCCGGACACGGTAGCCTCGAAAGAATACAGCCCCTTGTTGGTAAAGTTGTACCAGGCACTGGGCTTTTTAGGATCAAACTCAGGGGAGTCCGGCTCGGTGGCATGAACCTGAATTGGTAGGGAGAATCGTGCAGGGCTTGTATCTGTAGCAGCTAGGAATGAGATGCCGTGATGATCGTAGAGTACTTCAGATTCCGACCCACGCTTACCGTATATCAGAGAGTTGATTTCAGTCGGCGCCGAGATATTTGACACGTCGAAGAGAGACAGTTTAACGCCCTGATACCAGGCCCCTCTCGTGAAACTGAAGTCGGTCGAGCCATCGTCGGGAACAGCATCCTTGCCGATACCGAGTAGCAGATTGTTTCCAATCGGGTGCAGGTAGTCGGAATACCCGTCAATTTCCAGCTCACCGGCAATGCTGGGATTATCCTGGTCAGACAGATCTACTACATAGAGCGGGTCGATGACTCTGAAGGTAACCAGATAAGCGCGGTCACCGACAAACCTGGCTGCATAGAGTTGTTCCCCGGGCTTGCCAATTCCATCGATGGTATCGATTGTTTGTAATTTGCCCGCATTCTCTTTTAATACGGTGAGGCGCGTACTCGTAGAACCGTTCCAAGTATCGCCAAGCGAGCTAACGACGTTGAGGTACTCACCCCCATTACCGTTCGCTCCCATGCGAAACGAGCGCTTGTCTTCGCTCCAACCCAAATGCCCCTCAACCTCACCGGATCCACGGTACTCAATGTTGCGCCCCTTGAGCGCAAACTTATGCACTGCCGTCTTGTGGTTTGGATTATAAATAAGTGCATCGTTAGCCAAAACACTGTACTCATTTTGAGTAGTCGCCAGATACAGTGAGTCTGGAGTCATGTAAACCGTCTCGGTGTTGCCGAGAAAACAGGTGCTGGAAAACGATTCTGGAGAATTCAGGGGTATTGCGACGATACTGATGAGTGAAGGGTTTCTTGTTGCGTCGACGGCCCCCGTAGCAAGATAACAGCGCTCACTACTGACTAACTCTTGTTCGGCGCCAGATAGAAACGTGATCTTGGGAGTCATTTCTAGGAGCGTCGATTCAGCGAGCAAAGTGTCATTTTTTTTCCGTGTATCGTCATCGTATGCGTGAGTGATAAACCCGGGCAATGAGGGTATATAGCGAGTAACTAGGTAAAGTACGTCGCCAATGCGGCGACTGGAAATCAGACTGCCATCGATACGAAGCCGGTTAGACAGAGTTAAGCTCGCGGGACTCGAGGCATCCAAAAACTCCAGCTCGAGTTTGCTGTCACCCCAGCGCCACACGTCTAGCCAGGGAATAGAGTGATTTTGCCCCGACAGAGTAACCAGTATATCTTCAGCCTGGCTATCTCCCTTGATCAGATACATGCTCTCGGCGGGAAGGGGAAGCTTGTCTTTCTCGGGTTGGTAAACACCTACCTCTGCGGCCGACGCCTCACCAGCGTTCAGAAAGAATGTGGCCACACAATTTTCACTGCCGCAGTTTCTCAGGGCATAGAGGCTCTGGCCATCAGATTTGATGGTGTCGGCTTCATCAACGCCGGCAACTTGCACATTGGTTGAAGAAACCTGCGATGTGGCTGTGCTGGAACTACTGCTGGCCTCGGCGACAGTTGCAACAGTATCCAGTGCCCTTAAGAAAACCTGATCCGATGAACTGAATCGCATGCCTTCTTTTATGAACTCCTCCATGGCTGAATCAGAGATAAACTTGTGCAGCGAATCTTTTTGCGCAGATTTAATTTCAAATTCCATCACGGTTGATGAGACTACTAAATCGCCACCTGCAGTCTGGTAGGCGGCGTATAGGTCATAGTCCCCCTCAAGTAAATCGGCATCCTGAAAAAGCTCGTACAGGGTTTCGCTCTCAAGCTCGACGGTTTGAAACGAATCTAAAGTGGCAAGGCTGGCATCCCACACTTTCCAGCCGAGCGGAGTACGGAGATACCAGTTTTCAAGATGCTGTGCTGCGAGAAACAGTTCAGCCCGCTTGCCAATGTCAGCTGACTCGATGCTGAAACGGAAGCGGCCGGTAAATTTGTCAGTGTCGAGATATGCGGCTGTAAACCGATGCGGGGATGCCGTTTCGAGCTGCAGTGTTCCACTGCCTGGCGAAGGATCTTCCGCGGCAGCAGCTTGGACCGCGCCATGTATTAGCACACCGCCATAGGTGGTGAGCATAACGAGTAGGAATGAACGATAGTTCAACGCGGGCATCTCAAAGTAAAAACGCTGATGGAAAGCGCATAATCTTCTTGGACTAACTTTTCGTATATTTCAAGAGCTTTATCGATATCATTATCAATCAGCGTTCCGTCAGCTTCAAATAACCTTACATCCGGCCCACTGCAACCTGCTAATAAAAGAAAAGCAAACAATATCGATTGAATAGATATTGGGGTTTTAATTTTGATGCTGGGGACAATGAACCAAAGCAACATGCCGTTATATACCTTTGTTATCCTTGGGGATCGCCTGCCTAGAACCATCTGGATTTATTGTTACTTCAAGTGGAAACCATTCTTCCCCATCATATATAAAGAGCAAGCAGCCTTCGACAAGTAAGTTGCCATTTTCTAGCATAGCCAGCTCTGCACTATAAAACTTGCCTCTTCTTGGGTCGTATATTCTGCCACCCTTTAGAGTTTTTTTAATAAAAGCTCTTTCTGAAAACCATCAAATAGACTAATGCCGACTAAAGTTCGGATTCGAAGTTCTCTGTTAGTATTATTTTCATCTTAGATAGTTAATGGGTCTATTCCCTCGTCAGAAATTACATGTACTATTTCTGCGCAAATTAATTCTTCACAGACTTTAATTTCAATTAAAGAACCTGAAGCAAACCAATAACCTTCAATTGTATTTTCTGAAGCTTGCGATGAATAAAAAAAGCCAAAAGAAGATATAGCGATGAGTGTTACCTTAGACAAAAATTTTATCATTGCTTTTTCCGCTTATGAATTGCTATAAAAGATTACATTTTCATACCAAAAAAGAAACACCACACCATTAACTGAATACAAATACCCAAGCTAACTTTCTTCGTATTCATGCCATAATAGTATGTATAGGGGTTAGATGGAACCATCCTGACTTATCGGGGTGTGCCCCTAGGGTGGGGTGCAAGGTAGAAGGATACTAGAAAAAAGGGGACTCCTACTTTAGGTGAGTTAACCCAAATATCTATTTTTCAATTGCAAAGCTGCCACGCAAAGTTCGCCCAACAAAATCAAACGCGTTGAGAACTCTGGGGGGAATTGATTCCCCAGTATGATCGGCTCGATGCACTAACCGATACTCATGTTTTAATCCGGCATCAAAAAGTAACCGGTGCAACATTTCCCCGCCTCGGAAAAGATTCAACCTAATTATCGTAAATTCTGATAAGGGGAGATTCGATCCTAACAATCAGTTCGGTTGCCCCTCCTTGGTGTTTTATTCTCACATTATGACTAGCCAGCTGGACTTCAAGATTTTTCCCTTGATTTGATTGGCGCATACTTCCTGTGATTTGAACTCGGTCTTCACGAATAAGTTTTGCCTGACTCTCAAGATCATTTTC
>Ga0206677_10005097_pt1 | contig 10487 bp, 5 predicted proteins | sample M130m12015metaG_FD_155475 | JGI IMG/M metagenome (GOLD analysis project Ga0206677, IMG submission 155475) | Ammonia-oxidizing marine archaeal communities from Monterey Bay, California, United States - M1 30m 12015 | ecosystem: Environmental > Aquatic > Marine > Intertidal zone | place: USA... | reverse complement strand
AGGGTTGTCCCATCGGTATATATTGAGTCCCCACAAATCAAGGTTTGAACACATGGAGAAAGCTAAACTGTCTGGTAGTTCGCCATGGGCTGAGGAAACGGGGTGATTGCCATCGATTTTATGGATTGTTTGGGCTGCTTCGTTGAGGGTGGAGTACCAATTTTTGATGTTTCCCTCAAACCACTCGGGATGGTAATTGTATTCATTACCCAACTCCCAAAACAAAATAGCATTATGTTTTTTGTATTTTTTGATGTATTGGGTATAGGATTTGGAATAGAGATCGAAGTAGCCTTGCTGATTATAGCCTATCCCAATAATAACTTTGATACCCGCTTTTTCAATTTTATCCAAAACGGAAATCTCCTCAATGGGACTGTAAACTCTGATGGTATTGATGCCTGCCTCTACCATCAAAGCAAGGTCAGCTTCCAAGCTGCTAAAATCCCTTTTTTTCTTGCCCTTGGGAACAGGATTGTAGCAAATCCCTTTGATAAAATAGGGCGCATCGTTGACCCATATTTGTCTCCCTAGGGTTGTTACTACAAGGGAGGGCTTGCCACACGATAAGACTAGGCAAGTAATACCCCAAATAAAAATAAAAAATACAGATTGGCTCCTTTTCATTTTTTTGGTGGGGTTAAAAGGGTGGACAGTAGTTGTTCTTTATTGCCTTGAAATGTTTTTTCAATGGGAGTATTTCCTCTACCAAGTCCTTCCAATGCCCCCTGATCAAGGAAATTCCAGAGGCTAAATTTGGCCTTGCCCTCAATGGTAAACAGTCCGAAATGATTCTCAGAGTGTTGGGGATCAATGGGATTTTTCCATTGTTCATCGAAGGCTTCAAAGTATACGCAAGTGGTTTTGTTTTGCTTCGCCCAATCACTCATCAATTTAAAATATAATGCTTGTTTGTATTCGTCAGCAGCCCGTGATCCTTGGTTTCCATAAAATCCACTGCTTTGAGTAGCCCACCCGGTTTCTCCAATGTGAATAGGCTTTTCGACCCCCAAACTTTTTACATAGTTTTTTACGTTGTTGTATTGCATAACAGCAAATTTTTTGGCTCTAAACATTGCGCTGTCGATAATTTGGAGGTCTGAGGATTGACTTTCAGATTTAATTTTTGAAATCCAAAACTCAGGATTGTAGTGGGTGTTGTGAAATGGATAGGTATGGATGGATATGTAATCTACTGCGTGTACCAGTTTTTCTAAATCGGGTTCGTGATATGAAGGATCTCCTCCTCCCCATGAACTGAAGTCATCGGAACTGGTGATCCAAAGATTTTTTGGGAGTTTCTGATCTGCTTTCAATTGTTGAAGATGGTTGACCCAATTCAAAATGACTTTGGGTTGAACAAAATAGGAGGTCGCCCAACGAACACGGGCCTCGTTTCCTACCGATATGATTTTAACGGTATCTGGATAGGCTTGGGTAAGTTCTACTGCCTGACTTATCTCTAATGCATTTCCTTTGAAATCTTCTTTGTCATGATTGGGCTGATCTGTCCAAGCATTTTTGCAGTTGATCCAAGCACCGAGCATTACGTACATTTCAAAGTCGATGCGTTTCATTTTTAGGAGTCTGATCGCTTCCAAAACATTTTTTGCAAATTCAAAATGTACATTATAGGTTCGGATGAGTTTAAACCCTTGGGCTTCTAGTATGATTAGATCCTCGGTAATTTGATCAATGGTGGGCTGGGTATTTCTAGTGTTGGCTCGATATCCACCATAGGAAATGGCTTTGTATTTGGAATTTCCCAAAATATCGGAGGCAAAGGGGGAATGATCTTTAGTCGACTGATCTTTTGACTGACAAGCCATGAAAAGCATACCTACAAGAAACATAAGACGGAATGTCTTACGGAATGGGTAACCCAAAAAATCGGAATGCTTTATCACGTTTTTTAGTTTTAGATTTTTAGTATGTCCAGGAATACAATCATTTTTTGATATTCTCCCGATCTACTGAATAGAGACTGGCTTGTTTTGACGTCTAGTTTATTGCCTTTAAAATGGATCACACTTCCGTCTTTGGCGTAGACCTCTATAACATTTTCGTCAGATTTTTGATAAACTACTGGTACTTGGCAAATGGTAAAGGCAAGGGATTTTGGCTCTATCTGAATTTGATTTTTTTTCTGAAGTACGTCTACGTAGGAGAATAGCTGACCTTGTTCTATAAATTCGTGATCTCTCAGTAAAACAGGTTCAAAACTAAGAGTTCCTTCTTTGATTTTCACACCCAATTCTCCTGATCTACTGAGCAGGTCTTCCTTGACCTGACCGGTCATTCCGGGTTGTTGTGCTCCTTTTCCTTTGGGGGTATGGGAGTATGGGTCGGTTGGAAAAGCTCCGTATAAATCGGGAGATTTGTTTACACCAATGCCATCATTGATTTGATGAAAATGAATGGTCAATCGGTCGATCAATTTTTTGTCGGCATCGGATGCAATGGCTTCTGAAACGGCTTCGCAATTGGCCAATAAGAGTTTTGAAACCATGTGCCAATAGATGGACCCCAGTCCTTCGTATCCAAAGAATGTCCCCGATCTTCCAGTAAAGGATTTGTGATTAAATACGGATTCGTAAATTGAAAAAAGGGCTTCTGATTCTTGTAAAACTAGGCTTTGGTATTGGATCGGAAGTTGGACCAATGCCTTTTTAAGTCCCTTGACATTATTAAAATCAGGATTAAAATGGTACTCACCCAATACGTCTTTTGAGATAATTTCGCTGTTATTGTTTTGGATAAGTTTTTGTAACAAAGCATTATCAGCTACCTTCTCATGAGGTATGATGTTTTTTTGCAGGAATTGGGGAAGGTTTCTATCGGGATAAAGAATGTAACTGTTTTGATCTTCTCTGTAGAGTTTGCTTTGTCTCAAACTATCCAAAAGCTCAACGGTCTCCTGTGTCGATAGAAAACCAGAACTCAAAACGGCCACTTGCCCCTCCAGCATTTCAGAGAGGTAGGAGATGCTCATTTTGTCTTCTTCCACAGCCAACAAATTATAGGCATGATAGAGTCGATCTTCTCTTTTATTGGCTTTGATAGTGTGTTCTACAAAAGCAGTGGTCAATGTGATGAAGGAGTTTAATTTTCCAATACTTACGGCTACTTTTTTAGCGGTATGACCATGGGAATATATCTCTTGACGGTATTGACTTGCTGCCATTCCAAGGTTTTGAAAAATGGTCTTGCGATCTCGATCGTTGATTGGAGCATTTAGTAGATCTTGGTGTTCCTCAAAGGTGTGAACGATTTGATTGAAGAATTGATTTAACTCCTCAGAAATGGTAAAACTGGATTGTTCGGAACCAGAAATGAGGGTTTTGAAAAAGGGTAAAAATCTTCTTAAATAGTAGAGTGTAACCATAGAAACACCATTACCCACAAGAGCATTGTTGGCATCGTTCCATTCAGGTCGTTGGGTGTTCATCCAAATCCCAGCCTCAGGAATTAAGTTAGAGACTTTGGCCATGAGGGTAATTAAGATTTTCTCAATAAAATTGACTTTGTATATCTCCCCTTTAGCGTCTTGAAGTAAAGCTCCATCTGCTCCAATTATATTTTTTCTATTTTGAATTTTCTCGTGAGCTTCCTCATCAAAATCGATTGTATTTTTGGAATCTTTGAGTATTTCTTCAACGGCTTTGATTTTGTAGGGGACGTTGGCAAAAACAAATAAATCCTGTTCGAGTATTCCATTAAGTTTGTTTGGAAAATAGTTTTCACTAAACTCTAAGAACTTAAGTAAATAAATTATCTGATGATCGCCCCAGTAACCAATGTAGGACCATGGATTGTCGGGTTCAATGGTTTCCCAATCAAAACCGTCTCTTGTGAGTCGGTAGGGATTGTAACCTTCAAAAGTAGTTGCATTTAAAAATTTATATATCATCCCCTCGATAAAATCGGGATAGGAGTGGGCAAGAGCTTCCCAGTTTTGAAAAATGTCTCTCCAGTTCCCTTGGTAGTCGAGTATTTTTGATCCATCCACCTCATTTTTAGTGTTGATGGAGAATTTGTTCCATGGACGACTGGGATCTCCATGTCTTCTGCTAAATTTCAACGGAAGATATTCTTTTGCCAGTCTAACAAAATCTGTATCGGATTCTTGCGCTAGGAGTACTTTTATTGTTTCTAAGTCAAATTTCTCATCAAGCTGTTTTAAGACCTCTATTTTATTTTGGTAGAGTTCTTTATTGGCTGCAGCTAAATATTTGGAAAAATGAGATTTTTCGATAGTGTAATTGAAATCGAAAATTCCCCCTCTCATAATATTGAATAGGGTATTTGAAAAATGTCTGGTATTTCTTGGTCCATCGGCGGTGATCTGCAAACCATCGGCTGCAGCCACCAAAAGAATCAATTCCTCTGATCCAAGGACAATGTCTTGATTTAATGATTCAGATAGGTTTTCCTTATTGATAAGGCGTTCCCGAATCTCGATTAATTGGTTGATGTTTTGATTGACATCGGCCACAATGGTCCAATTTTTTGAGGATTTGGGTGCGAGTTTAAAATCGGTATTTATAAAGTAGGCCCCTTTCTCTGCTCTTATTTCTGCTTCATTTTCAATGGAATAGCCCGCTCGAAATTGATCCAATTGTAGGGAGGATAATAAGTGTTTTGGGTTTTCAAATCCTAGAGACCATACTGTATTGACTTTTAATGATTCACTGGGTTCTGCTCTATCCACAATCAAGGCGGAGAGGGAATAAATCCCCAAGCCACTTTTTTGGTCTAATTCATTTTTTTTATAGGCATCGGCCAAATTACTGCTTCCTGCTTGCAGGCTTTCTTCTATGCCCCAAGGGAGTATGTTTTGAAGTCCATCGATCAAACTGATATTCGTGGAATCAAGGGCTTGATTATGTAATGTTGCTTCACGGACAAAACCGAAACGATCACTGGTTTTCCATGAGTATGAAAAAGTCAAGTTAAGATCGTGATTGATTTCTTCAAATATGATTTTGTTCCCTAGCGAATTTTTATAAAGATTTCTTGATGTTTTGAAAATCCCCTGTTGTCTGAGAGAGAATGGCTCCCAAAGAAGGGTAGTTAGGGCTTTTGAAACAAGTAAGATAGTTTTACTTCCTGTATTTTCGACTGATTCAATGATTTTATCATCAGTGTAGTAGGGAAATAGCGCATTGCTACTGTCTTTCCTTCCTGCTGTAAGACCACCAGTGCTGGATATGAAAAGCCAGTGGTTAGAGTTACTAACCAAGCTCATAAAGAAGGGACGCATACCGTCCACATTTGAGATTTTGAAGAAGTTTTCTCCTTCGATAAGTATTTCCTCTCCTTTTACAGGATTTTTGGGATGTAAAATATAATTTTCTAAAAATTGTTTTTCTTCTAAGTTGATCATTCAACTGATATTTTTTTTATTTAAAACCTTAACATTGGTGGTTTTTCATAATCTAAACCACGTGGTTAAACTGGGCTATATATGAGGCTGAATTAAAATCGGCTGAGTCATTGATAATCGTACTTCAAGAATATATGTCTTATAGGTTTCTTCTTTCCAATTAAAATTTTTCGTAGTTAACCGCTAGGCTAGATCTCCAGTTTTGAAGAGCCTCTCTTAATTCATAAGGTCGAAAGTTTTATTCCATTGAACCGTTTACCATTTAACGATAGACTCTTACATAGTCAATTTCCATAGAACTTTCATTGAAATCTTCAGGAATTTGTCCTCCAGTATTACCTCCCATAGCAACATTTAATATGATAAATTGTGGTTTATCATAAGGCCAGTTGTCCTCGGTTTTATTTTCAGGACTGTAGGTGTAATATTCGTTTCCGTCAATAGAAAAGACGATTTCGTCAGGCGACCAATTTACTGAGTAAATGTGGAAATCTGTGGTTGAAGTTGGTGCATCAATTAACTTAACGTTTATAGTATTACCTGAACTGGATTGATTGTGAAGAGCAGCAGAAATCTTAGTTTTATCCCAACCTTTTTGTTCCATAATGTCTATTTCTCCACACTTTGGCCAACCAACGGTGGAAATATTAGAACCCAACATCCATAAGGCCGGCCAAGTGCCAGCAGCAGAGGGGAGTTTGGCTCGAATTTCAACTTTTCCATAAGTAAAACTGTATTTACCTTGAGATTTCAATCGAGCAGAGGTGTAATCAGCTCCTTCGTAAGTTTCTTTCTTTGCTTTTATTTTTAGAAAGCCATCCTCCACTATTACATTATCACTGCGTGAAGTATAGTACTGGGATTCTTGATTTCCCCAACCATTATCTCCAGTGCCAATATCATAAGTCCATTTTGAACTCATAGGGGACCCTTCGGTATCAAATTCATCAAACCAGACAAGATCGGTGTTACCTAGATATGCACTATCTCCATTTACGTCATTGATGATTTCTTGCAGTTCCGTTAATGTTGTTGGAATTGGATTTGCATTAGCAATAGCAATTTCATATTTCTCTTGGCTATCCTCCAAATTTTGTACACCTGCATTTGATAAGTCTTCGATAGAAGGGGTTCCTCCATCGGCCGGACTTTGAGATTCTGTTACAATTGTTTCAATAAGTTCCGCTACATATGGAATATTTTGATCTTTTACACAAGATGTGAAAAATAAAAAAAGAAAAAGACTTTTGTATGTAAGGTTAATTTTTTCCATTCAATTAAGTGAGATAGTTATCTATTATACCATCAAAATAATTAAGCTTAGTTAATGTTTTGAATATTTGGTTTGTTTAAAATTTTGAAAGAAATAGATTAATTTAAATGAGGTTTTGCGAACACCAAAATGGTTCAACTCTAGCTTGATGGTCGAACAAAACTTATAAAAAATTAACCCATTAGTTTGTTGGATTTTAAATTGTTTACGTATTTAAATTAATAGTTAAAAAAACCTCGTACAAAAATTGTACGAGGTTAATTATATTAAATTAATAAAAGTAAAGGTTATCGATGTAGAACGTTTGAGTACCGTCTCCTCCATCAAAAACAATCTGTCCAATTTTAGCATCGGCAGATAAGGTGTTGAAATCACTAATTGGTATTACAACATTTGTCCATGTTTCTGTTGCGGCAGCCTCAGTAACAGTTAATAATTGTTCTACGTTAGTGGTTTGTTCCCATTCACCGTCAGCTCCATAGTCAACTAATTTAAATTTTAGGGTAGACCCATTTGGAGTCCAGTAATCAAATGTTACATGGGTTACATCAGCAATAGAAATTCTATTTGCAGCGTCACCTCCAACATTATCAATTCCAACAAAGTTAAAGTTAACTAGTTTTTTTACTGCATTATCAGCAATAGTTTCTTCAGTTGAGACGGTTGTTTGTCCCCAGTTTGGTGCAAATATTGAAGCTATATCGGTGTAGGCATCACTGAATATCGAAATAACTGACGAAGCCTCATTAGATGGTGCTGCAGGAGCATCCTCTGGAGCAGAAACAACAGGACATCCAGAATCTTGTGTACCAGTAACAGTTGGACACTCATCATAAGCATCAATTACACCATCTCCATCAGTATCTGTTTGAGGAATGGCTGCACCTGTTGTTCCTTCTTTGGCGAATTTCATTCTCCAATAATTCGTACCATCATATACTTTGAACACTGTCATTGTGTTTCCGTCATCTGAAAAAGATACGTCGGAATAAGTTATGCTTTCGTCAGCAGCTGAACCTGTTGCCAATTCACCAGTTTCACCTAATTTGAATAAACCTAGGTATGAACCACTACCAGAAATTGTAATAGTGTTTGCTTCTTCGTCATATGCCCAAGTACCTGGTGATGAACCATCCCATGGAGCTATAGTCGCAGCACAACCTTCAGGATCATTTCCAAATGCAGACTCAATCCAAGTCTGGTCCCCAGGAGTACTTTGATAAGTACCATCTGCACTAAACTCAAATACATCATCAAAAAGACAATCTCTTAATAAAACATCACCAAGTTGATTTGACCACCAAGAGAAGTCAGTAGCAGATGGTCCTATTCCCAATGCTCCTGCATCATGTAATACTACCCATCTTCCTTCTACTGGAGAAGGATCTGGTTCGGTATAATCAACTGAAACCTCTTGTGATGCATCGGCATTCTGAAATCCAAGTGCAGAAGCAGTTACAACAATAGTGTAGGTTGCATCTGATTCAGGATAAGTATAGGATACTCCAGGCCCAGCTGATGTTAAAACATCGTCGTCTGCTGAACTTCCAAAATCAATAGAATAAGATGTTCCTTCGGTAGACGTAGGAGTTACTGTAATTACGTTACCTGCTTCACTTGCTACAACTGTAAATGATACATTTGAAATTAACGAGATTTCAGGCTCAGCTTCGTCTTTACTACATGAATAAATAATGCATAACCCAGCAAGGGCAAGCATTCCTTTGTTTAGATAATTTTTCATTTTTTTAAATTTTAATTTTAATTGACTAATTGCTTCTGATTGTTTGTTTATCGTGATCAAAAGATTTTTTAAACTAATACCCGGGATTTTGTCCCCAGCTATCGGTTGCGTTTGCTAAATTTATTTCTTCGAGAGGTATAGGAAATACCTCATTTTTTCCATTTGTAAAATTGATTTTTCTTCTCGTTTTTTCTTCCTCTGTTAAGTCCTCACCATCGATGGCTGTATTATAAGCAGAAAAAGCTTCTGCTGCTTTCCCAGTTCTAACCAAATCAAAGAATCGATGTCCTTCACCAGCCAACTCTAAACGTCTTTCATGATATATAGCTTCAAGTAAATTGCTCTCACCATTGAAGGGATAGTTGCGTGAACTGTTTTGAAAAGCTCTCTCTCTTACTTGGTTTAAATAATTTACTGCATTGGCTCCTCCAGTTTGAGCCTCTGCTTCAGCTGCCATCAATAACACATCAGAATAGCGTATTACACGGTAATTATTTTGATAACTAACAGGATCTGAGGAAACTGTGGGTTCATTTTTATTTACTAAGTATTTCTTATTGTAGTAACCTGAATTTTCTCTACTGACACCATAGGTACCACTCCGAGGAGCAAATACAGTAACACCTCTTCGAATGTCAGATGGACTGTATTGTTGGTAAAGGTATTTTGAGAAAAAATTGATTCCCCAACCTGATTTATAGGTTGTGTCATCAAAAGGAGATCTTGGTCCGTTGCTTTGAGGCATGTAATTTCCCGCATTACAATGAAGACAGTCCCAGTTGTTTCCAACAACCCCAGTATATTGGACTTCAAATACTGACTCGGAGGAATTTTCACCACTTCTTGTAAAAAGATTTCTGTAAGCAGAACCTGTTAGTAATTGATAATTTCCACTATTGATTACCTCATTAAATTGATTTGCCGCTTCTTGAAAATTACGATGATATAAGTAAACTTTTCCCAATAAAGCTTTTGCAGCCCCTCTTTTAATTTTATAGATTTCTGAACTTGGCCTTGTTTCTGGTAAATTAGGGATAGCCTCTTTTAAATCTTCTTCTATTAGACTGTAAATATCTTCAACGCTTCCAACTCTATTGATTATGTATTGATCTCCAAATAAGATTCTTTTATCTGCGATCCTATTGATTCCATTTCTTTCCTCAACAACCAGAGGAACATCTCCGAAAAATTTTGCCAGCTCAAAAACAAAGTGGGCTCTAAGGAAATAGGCTTGGGCAATGACGTCGTCTTTACCCTCAAAATCAATTATGTCTTTAAATTCCAACACATAGTTTGCTCTGTTATAGGCAGCATACATCAGTTGCCAAACAAGTTGAATTTGATCGTTGTCCGAAGGAGAATGTACCATTTTATCAATCCTTTGGAGTGTTGGCTGATCGAATGTATTTGGATCACCTCCAGCAATAATATCATCAGAAGCAGTATGACCCACCATTACATTGTAGAGGGTTGTTTGTAGCATATCATAGACCCCAATCAATGCCTCTTCAAACTCACTTTCATCATTGAAAAAGTTTTCTGAATTGGGAGCATCAGGAACTATGTCAATGTATTTGCTACATGCGTTTATGAAAATCAACGAAACGAAAAGGGCGTAAGTGTAATATATTTTTTTCATTTTGTTTAAAAGTTTAAGCTTGTGCCAATTAAAAATGTTTTTGCAACTGGATAAAATCCTTTGTCAATTCCTGAACCAATTGGTTCTCCTTTTCCATCGGTTCCTCCACCAACTGCTGAGGGATCGTAACCTTTATAATTGGTAAATGTGAATAAATTGTTACCAGAGAGATAAATTCTACATTTTTTTATTGCAAACTGTTGTAATAGTGTCTCTTTAAAAGTGTAACCGAATTGTATATTTTGAATTCGAAGATAGGAGGCGTCCTCAACAAAATAATCAGAAAAATTATCGAAACTAACTGAAGCACCATTAACAGGTCTAGGCACTGTATTGCTTGGATTGGTTGTTGTCCAACTGTCCATAACATATGAGCCTTTGTTTGAATATAAATTTTTTCGCTCGTAGTCTCTAACGAGATCATTTCCAAGGGAAGCAAAGGAGG
>Ga0206677_10005089_pt1 | contig 10497 bp, 10 predicted proteins | sample M130m12015metaG_FD_155475 | JGI IMG/M metagenome (GOLD analysis project Ga0206677, IMG submission 155475) | Ammonia-oxidizing marine archaeal communities from Monterey Bay, California, United States - M1 30m 12015 | ecosystem: Environmental > Aquatic > Marine > Intertidal zone | place: USA... | reverse complement strand
CTTCTTAAGTTGATCTAAAATAATACCACCATATTCATGTTTCCATTCCCAAGCATGTGCTAAAAACTCTTCACGTGTGAGATTGTTTTTATCGATTCCTTGTTCTTTTAATTTTGCAACCACTTTGGCTTCAGTAGCTATAGAAGCATGATCTGTACCAGGAACCCAGCAAGCATTTTTACCCAATAAACGAGCATGCCTAATTAACACATCTTGTATAGTATTGTTTAGCATATGTCCCATATGCAATACTCCGGTTACGTTTGGTGGAGGAATTACAATGGTATAAGGCTCTCTGTCATCTACTTCTGAATGAAAATAATTGTGTTTTATCCAGTAGTCATACCACTTACTTTCTACTAAACTTGCATCATATTTTGATGGGATACTCATACCTCTTTTGCTTTTACCTATAGCACACAAAAGTACAATTATCTGTAGTATTTGAAAGTCTGTTGAACTTTTTTTGATTAAATTTGTTTTAATATTTTATGTTTACAGTAAATCTTATGAAAAACCTACACACATTTATCATTTTTTTATTCTTCAGCAGCATTTCTTTTGCACAAGAAGCAGATGATTTAAAACCAGCATTTAAATTTATTACCGAAACAATTAATTACGGTAAAATTACTTTAGGAGCAAATGGTGTTAGAGTATTTGAATTTACCAATATAGGAAAGTCTCCTTTAATTATTACTAGAGTTCAAGCCTCTTGTGGTTGTACTGTTCCCAAAAAACCTGACCAACCTATAATGCCCGGTGAAAAAGGTGAAATTGAAGTTGCTTACGATACAAAAAGACCAGGTGGATTTTCTAAAGCGATCACTATTTTCTCCAATGCAAAAAACGAACGTAAAATGGTGAAAATTAAAGGCTATGTTGAAAAAACAACATCTTTAGAAAAGAAAAAAAGCATGCTGTCAGAAGATAATTAAATAATCTTTTTAAGCTTAAAGTTAATGGTGAGTATATTCACACCACGTAAAACTGTTAGGCGAATTATTTTTTGATCTTCTTCTTGAAAACTGGCGATGATATCTTCTAGCTTATAATTGTATACCGTTTTCCCATTTATTTTCATTATAATATCATCTTTAAGAACTCCTGCAATATCGGCAGGAGACTCTTTTAAAACTTCGTTTATCTTAAAACTTGGTTTAAATTTATATACATAATTTGTAATAATACTCACAGAATTTCTTGCACTATTTGGGTCTGGTGTGTTTCCAAAACTTTCTGCAGAATTTCTTGAAGCTTCTTTAACCAATATCTTTCCATCATATACCACTTCTATTCCGCTCATGTTATAATTAAATCCAGTGGTAAAAGAACCATTTTTCTGAAGTGTTAGCTTTTTATTTGGATAATCTATCCATACTTTAAAGCGTTTTAAAATATCATTTCCAATACTACCATTTCTTTCATTATACTGTCTTGCTTTTTTTGATGAAATACTGTCTAAAAATGAAACCGTGGGGTTTTTAAATAAAAACCTACCTACAGTTAAAGAAAAAAGCCTGCTTCGTTTTCCATAAATAGTACCACTTAAGCCTACTCCTAAAAAATCAGTAAAATATACCTCTGGTGTTGTAATATCTTTTCTACTATGTTCAAACAACCATATGGCATCGGACCCTCCAGAATCTAAGAGCATATTAACTGGAATCTTTTTTGAATTTTGATTTAGAACTATACTTGCAGCTATATATGGCTTCTTTTGAAAAATGGTAAGCGCAAAAGTTTCACATTTTTTACATTCTTTATACTTAAAAGTAGCTGGTTTATAAAAACGAATTTTTTTACTTTTAAAATTTATTCTTAAAATTAAATTTTTTAAAAGATCAAATCCAATAACACCATGTATGGTAATTCCCATTTTAGATGAAAAATCGAAATTATCTTTTAAAACAACAAAGACATTATTATTTCTACTAATTAAGTTTTTAATTTTAAAGATATTATTCTTTAACACTATAGCCTCTATTGGCAAGCCTTTACCTAGGCCACTTAATTTAAACTTTTGATCAATATCTGATGAAATTGTGTCTGCTTTTGAAGAACTAAAGACAATGGTTTTATTAACTCCTGTGTCTAATATAAAATTTAGCTTTTTTTTGTTAATTTCTATAGGAATTACTATGATATTATTGATTAATTGAAAATCTAAATCTACATAGTTTTTTCCTTTATTGATAAAATGAAAACCTCGTTGTTGACCAATCATAGAAGATATAACAGTCAATAGTGAAATAAGGAGTATGAATTGTTTTTTTTTAATAAATGGTGATTTTTATGTAATAACTAAATATACACATTTTAAAAAGATTAGATAAGAATATAAATAGCAATACTATAATGACTATTTTAAAACTAGTTGTTTATAAAATATATTTTGCAAATTTGCACAAGAAATTCAATTTAACTAAAAATGCCATCAATATCAAAAAAAGGAGGACTAATGCCTCAATCTCCTATTAGAAAATTAGTTCCTTATGCTGAAGCTGCCAAAAAAAAGGGAACAAAGGTGTACCATTTAAATATAGGTCAACCAGATATTAAAACACCTAAAGTTGCCTTAGACGCTGTAAAAAACAACACCATAGAAGTACTTTCTTATGCTAGATCTGAGGGATCTGAACAGTACCGAGAAAAGCTAGCTAACTATTATAAAAAAAATAACATTCATATACATGCACAAGATATTATTGCTACCACCGGTGGTTCTGAAGCCTTGTTGTTTACCATGGGTAGTATTACAGACCCAGGTGATGAAATTATTATTCCAGAACCATTCTATGCAAATTATAATGGATTTTCAACTGCATCTGGAGTCACCGTAGTTCCTGTAATTTCAAAAATTGAAGATAATTTTGCCTTGCCAAATATTGATGATTTTGAAAAATTAATAACGCCAAAAACGAAAGCAATTTTAATTTGCAACCCTGGAAACCCAACCGGATATCTTTACAGTAAAAAGGAAATTCAAAAATTAAAAAAACTTGTGTTAAAACACGATTTATTTTTAATTGCAGATGAGGTATACAGAGAGTTTACCTATGACGGTCAAACACATCTTTCTGTAATGTCTGAGGTTGGTTTAGAAGAACATGCTATTATGATAGATTCTGTCTCTAAGCGCTATAGTATGTGTGGAGCAAGAATTGGTTGTATTGTTTCTAAAAATAAAAATTTCATGAATACAGCTATCAAATTTGCACAGGCAAGATTAAGCCCGCCTACCTACGCTCTTTTAGCTAGTGAGGCCGCTTTAGACACTCCACAAAGTTATTTCGATGAGGTGATAGAAGAATATGTTGCTAGAAGAAATACACTAATTACTGAATTAGAAAAAATAAGTGGTGTAAAAGTTGCCAATCCAAAGGGTGCTTTTTATTGTGTTGCAGAATTACCCGTAGATGATGCTGATGATTTTGCTCGTTGGATGTTAGAAGAATTTCACCACAATAATGAAACGTTAATGATGGCTCCGGCTAGTGGTTTTTATTCTACTGAAGACGAAGGAAAAAATCAAGTTAGGATGGCCTATGTTTTAAACAAAGAAGATTTAATTAGGTGTGTAGAAATTTTAAAAATAGCACTGGATACCTATCACAAATAAAAAATGTAAGTTTGATTTGAATCGAAGACAATAATATTACAATTCAAAACAAGTGTACTCATAAAAAATAAAGATTTGAATATACAACAAAACATATCTCTTAAACCTTATAACACCTTTGGAATAGATGTAACAGCTAGTAGATTTGTTTTTGTAGATAGTTTTTACAGCTTACAAGAAATTTTAACACAAGAAAAAGATGTTTTTTTATTGAGTGGGGGAAGCAATATGTTGCTTACTAAGAATATTAACAAGCTTGTTGTACATATTAATATTAAAGGAATTTCTATAGATCGTGAAAATGAAAATGATGTTCATATAACAGTAAATGCTGGTGAAGATTGGCATGATTTTGTGTTGTGGTGTATTTCTCAAAATTATGGTGGTCTAGAAAACCTTTCTTTAATTCCTGGCCATGTAGGAACCTCACCAATTCAAAATATTGGTGCCTATGGTGTAGAGGTAAAAGATGTGATTACCAAGGTTGAAGGAATAGACATAAGCACTACAAAAAGAGTTGAGTTCTCCAATGCAGACTGTGCGTTTGAATATAGAAATTCTATTTTTAAAAATGAATTAAAAGCAAAGGTTGTTATTACTTCTGTTAGCTTTAAACTTAGTAAAAAGCAACATCAATTAAACACTAATTATGGTGCTATTGAGCAAGAATTGGCTGCTAAAAATATTATCAATCCAACAATCAAAGACATATCTGATGCAGTAATTTTTATTAGACAGTCTAAGTTACCTGATCCTAAAAAGATTGGAAATAGTGGTAGTTTTTTTAAAAACCCAGTAATTTCATCAAAGCAATTTAAAAAACTACAAGATAAATATCCCAATATTCCGTTTTATAAAATAGCAGCAACAAACAAAAAAGATACTACTTTTTCTTATAAAATACCTGCAGGATGGTTAATAGAAACAGTTGGTTTTAAAGGAAAGCGTTTTGGAGACTGTGGGGTTCATAAAAAACAAGCGCTGGTCTTAGTTAATTATAATAATGCTAGTGGTGCAGATATTTATAAACTTGCTAAAAAAATTCAAAAAACTATTTTAGCTGCTTTTGAGATTACTTTAGACATTGAAGTAAATGTCATTGAATGAGTTAAATAATGAATGAATGAATGAATGAATGAATGAAAGAATTGGTTAATTAGTTATTGTTTTTTATGCATTGGAATTTCATTTCCTAAAATACGCTCTATAAAAACAAGTCTTTTTGTTGCATTTTTTTTTAGAATAAATTCCAAGCATTTATTTGTGCAAATTTTATAGATCCAAGTAGAAAGTTTTGAATTTCCTTTAAACTTTCCAATAGATTTATATACTTCTAAAAAAACTTCTTGAGCAATATCTTCAGCATCTTCTTTATTGGGCACAAATGAAATACAGGTATGAAAAACCTTTTGCTGATAATCATCTATAATGTAGACTAAAAGCTACTTGGTTGCCTTATTTTAAATTTTCTATAAATTCTTCTTGGTTAATCAAAAAATAATGTAATTCGCAGTTGGTTAAAGTATGAAAAACTTGCAATAACCCAAGCTAATTCGGCTGTTTTTCTAGAAGAATGAGTATCTTTGTAAGCTATAACAAAAGAATCAAATGAAACTTATTTTATTAACCATAGGACTGTTAGCATTAGGTGTAGCAGGAATCGCTATAAAAATTTGGGCAAAAAAAGATGGTGAATTTGCTGGAACTTGCGCTAGTCAAAACCCACTATTAAATAAAAATGGTGAAGCCTGTGGTTTTTGTGGCAAGACAGCAGATCAGTTTGAGGATTGTTCAGAACCAACTCATAATTAACTCTTAATGATCATTACTGTTTTATTCTACATTTTTGTAGCTGTTACAGTTATTCAACTTTGTTATTACATCTCTTTTATTCCATTTCTACTTCATAAAACAACTAAAAAACCTCTTGATGAGTGTCTTCCAGTATCTGTTATTGTTTGCGCAAAAAATGAAGTCATTAATTTAAATAAACTCGTCCCTTTACTTCTAGAGCAAGACTATAGTCACTATGAATTGGTCTTAATTAACGATGCTTCAAATGATGAAACATTAGAGGTAATGAAAAAATTTAAAGAAAATGATTCTAGAATTACAATTGTAAATGTACAAAATAACGAAGCTTTTTGGGGAAATAAAAAATATGCATTAACGCTTGGAATTAAGGCTGCCAATCACGAGCAGTTGCTTTTTACAGATGCTGATTGTATTCCTGCTTCAAAAAATTGGATTCAAGAGATGAGTGTTCTTTTTTCTGAATCTAAATCTATTGTAATAGGCTATGGAGCCTATTTATCTAAAAAACATTCTTTTGTAAATCTACTAGTACGGTTTGAAACATTGCTTTCTGCTATTCAGTATTTTTCATATGCCAAATTAAATACACCATATATGGCTGTTGGAAGAAATTTAGCCTATACAAAAAGTGAGTTTTTTAGAGTTAATGGTTTTATAAATCATATGCAAATTAGGTCTGGAGATGATGATTTATTTATTAGAGACGCAGCAACTTCATCAAATACAACAATTGCTTTAGCCCCTAATAGCTTTACGTTTTCTGAAGCTCCAACTAGTCTAAAAAAATGGTTTCGTCAAAAAAGAAGACATGTAACTACGGCTTCACATTATACATATAAACATCAATTTTTCTTGGGCTTATTTTATAGTTCTAAACTCCTTTTTTTTCTATTAGTTCCCTTTGTATTGGTATGTAAGCCAGATGCTATAACAATCAGTATTGCAGTAAGTTATGTGGTTTTTACCTATTTAATTGTTGGTTTTTCTGCTAAAAAATTAAAAGAAACTAGCCTTCTTTATTTTTTGCCATTTTTAGAATTATTTTTAATTCTATTTCAATTTGTTATATTTATAACCAACTCTATTTCAAAACCTACGCATTGGAAATAACAAAAGAAATATTGGCTACTTACATTCAAAAAGCAAAAGAAGGAAACCAAGGTTCTTTTAACTTTCTATTGCATCACTTTTGGTCTAATGTCTACAACTATCAGCTAAAGAGAACTCACAATGAAAATGACGCTGAAGATATTACCATTCAAACCTTTTCGAAAGCCTTTGATAAAATTAACACTTTTGATGAAAAATACCTGTTTAAGACCTGGTTAATTACCATTTCAAAAAACATACACATAGATCTTATTAGAAGAAATAAAAAATCTATCAATACAGCTACTAGTGAAGAACAAGAAGCTGAAGCGTACAAGATTGTTGACGACAATCCTACACCAGAAGATAAAATTATTACCGAACAAAACTTAGCCAAGCTGTTGCTAGATATTAAACAACTGAAACCAAAATACCAAGAAGTGATTCATTTGCGTTTTTTTAAAGAATTGAGTTATAAAGAAATTTCTCAAGAAATTAATGAACCAATAAACAATGTAAAAGTAAAATTATTACGTGCTAAAAAGCTATTGGCAGAGATTATAAAGAAATCTGAATGAAAAAAAACATCTTTAAATCTTTAGGTCCTGGATTACTTTTTGCAGGTGCAGCGGTTGGTGTTTCTCATTTGGTACAATCTACGAGGGCTGGTGCAGATTTTGGCTTTGGATTACTATGGGTATTACTTTTAGCTACTATTTTTAAATATCCTTTTTTTCAATTTGGGCCCAGATATGCAGCTGCTACAGGAGAAACATTATTAGATGGATATAAAAAATTAGGAAAAGTAGTTTTAGCTATTAGTTTTGCTATTAGCTTTTTAACCATGTTTATTATTCAAGCTGCAGTGACTATAGTTACAGCTGGTTTGGCTATCAATATTTTTGGAACTTTTGATTTATTTACTTGGTCTGTACTCATTACAATTAGCAGCATGATTATCTTGCTAGTAGGAAAATACAAATTGCTAGATGGTTTAATGAAATATGTAATTTTATTACTAACCATATGCACATTATTTGCCGTAACTGCTGCATTATTAAAAAACAATCAAGCTTTTAGTTTTGAGCAAGTGATTCCAAAAGGAACTATTGAAATTACCTTTTTAATTGCCTTTTTAGGTTGGATGCCAACATCTTTAGATATTTCTATTTGGCAATCTATTTGGTCTGTAGAAAAAGAGAAAATATCACATCAAAAAATAACGCCTAAACAAGCTATATTCGATTTTAACGTTGGCTATATTGGCACCATATTCTTAGCAGCCTGTTTTTTAATATTAGGAGCTTTGGTAATGCACAATTCTGAACAAAGTTTTTCTAATAAAGGAGGTGTTTTTGCTGGACAATTGATAGAGCTATATACCAAGAATTTAGGAAATTTTGCTTATGTATTTATTGCAATTGCAGCTTTAACCACCATGTTTAGCACCACTATTACTGCTTTAGACGCATCACCAAGAGCTATGTCTAAAGCCAAAGAATTGTTGTTTCCTACAAAAATAAAATTGAACTACTGGTTTTGGATAGTAGTACTGAGTTTAGGAACCTTTATAATTTTAAAATACTTTAGTGATAATATGGGCTTGATGGTTAAAATAGGAACCATACTTTCTTTTTTAACAGCACCATTCTATGCTATTTTAAACTATATTTTAATTACTGGAAAACACACACCTAAAGAACATAGGCCTTCTATATATTTGAAAATCTTAAGTATCTGTGGAATTATTTTTTTAGTAGGATTTAGTGCATGGTTCTTATTGAATTTATAATAGTTTTCTTCGTAACTTTGCATCATAAATTATCACAAAAATGGCAAACGATACTGCTGTACTTCCTAAACGAGTAAAAAAACCAGAATGGTTGCGTGTAAAATTACCTGTGGGTAAAAAATACACAGAACTAAGAGGCTTGGTAGATAAATATAAATTAAATACTATTTGTACTAGCGGAAGCTGCCCTAACATGGGAGAGTGCTGGGGTGAAGGAACTGCTACCTTTATGATTTTAGGAAACATCTGTACCAGATCCTGTGGTTTTTGTGGTGTAAAAACCGGAAGACCCGAAACAGTAGAATGGGATGAGCCAGAAAAAGTAGCAAGATCAATTAAAATTATGGGCATTAAACATGCCGTAGTTACTTCTGTAGATAGAGATGATTTAAAAGATGGAGGGTCTATTATCTGGGCAGAAACTGTAGATGCCATTAGAAGAGCAAACCCTAATACAACTCTAGAAACATTGATTCCTGATTTTCAAGGAAAAACTTCACAAATAGATAGAATTATAGCAGTACACCCTGAAGTGGTTTCTCACAATATGGAAACAGTTCGTAGACTTACCCGAGAAGTTCGTATTCAAGCAAAATATGACAGAAGCCTAGGGGTTTTACAATACCTTAAAGAAAAAGGAATGAGAACTAAAACTGGCTTAATGTTAGGTCTTGGTGAAACAGAAGAAGAAGTGATTCAAACTATGAAAGATCTACAAGGAGTAGGCTTGGATGTTTTAACAATTGGACAATATTTACAACCTACAAAAAAACACTTACCTGTAAAAGAGTTTATTACGCCAGATCAGTTTAAAAAATACGAAACCTTAGGCCTAGAAATGGGCTTTATGTATGTAGAAAGTGGTGCCTTGGTTCGTTCTTCTTATAAAGCGCATAAGCACGCTAAATAAGTGAGTAAAAGACTTTCAGAAATTTCTTTTTTTCTGAGAACAATAAATTGAAATTTTTTAAAATTTCTAGAATTACGTTAAAAAAATGTGAAAATGATGTTTTTTAAGTGTAATAACACCATTTACTATTTTTTGGCACAATACTTGAAAAGTAATTAATTAAGCATTATTATTTGATTTTTTAAAAAATAATTTGATTAGTTTTAGTTTGAAAAAACCATCTCCTTTGGAGATGGTTTTTGAATTTCATACTATATTCTAATATTTTTTTACGCCTTGTCTGCTGCTTGTAATTCCTTTGCTATAGCTGAAACATCATCTAACACTCTAAGTAAATTACCACTCCATAATTGAGCAATTTGAGCTTCTGTATATCCTCTTTTTACTAATTCTGCAGTAACATTTAAAGTTTCAGAAGCATCGTTCCATCCGTAGATTCCTCCACCTCCATCAAAATCTGAACTTATTCCTACATGGTCTAAGCCCATTTTTTTTACTAAATAATCTATATGATCTACATAATCTGCAACATCTACCGGTTTAGGGTCTTCATCAGACATCATAGCAGATGCTTCTTTAAACATAGCTCTGTATGTTTTCATATAACGATCTCTTTCTGTAGCTCCTAGTTTTCTAATTTCATCCCAAGATTTCATTTCAAGACCCCTTTCTTTAGCCAAGGCTGTAACTTTTTCACTAAGTGCAGCTGCATGTGCTGAATGCTTTTCTGTACTCACATACGAACTAAATGCAACTGTTTGCACAACACCTCCGTTAGATTTCATCCATTCTAACTGCTCGTCATCTAAATTTCTACTATGGTTACACAGAGCTCTTGCAGATGAATGTGAGGCTATGATAGGAGCCTTAGACAAGGTAATCATATCTTTTATAGATTGTTTAGACGGATGAGAAACATCTATCATAATACCCCATTTGTTCATTTCTTTAATCACTAGCTTACCTAGATCACTTACTCCTTTATCTACCCACAAACTATCTTTCTCTCCTGTATTAGAATCGCAAAACTGACTGTGACCATTGTGAGATAAAGACATGTATCTTGCACCTCTATCATAAAATTCTTTTACTCTAGAGATATCTGTTCCTAAAGGATAGGCGTTTTCTACTCCAATCATGGCAATCTTCTTTCCAGAAGCGTGTAATTCTTTTGCCTCTGCAGAACTCACTGCTAAACCTATTCTTTCTGGTGCAATTTCTTTGGTTAACCTATGAATTGCATCAAATTTACTAATGGCATTTTCATAG
>Ga0206677_10005079_pt1 | contig 10510 bp, 10 predicted proteins | sample M130m12015metaG_FD_155475 | JGI IMG/M metagenome (GOLD analysis project Ga0206677, IMG submission 155475) | Ammonia-oxidizing marine archaeal communities from Monterey Bay, California, United States - M1 30m 12015 | ecosystem: Environmental > Aquatic > Marine > Intertidal zone | place: USA... | reverse complement strand
AATAAAAAAAGAAAGAAAGTTGGAAAAGTATATTGCTAAAGACTAAACAAATATTTTAAAATGTAATAATTAAAGGTGGAGCATAAGGACAAATCTCGAACTATTTTATTTCTAATGTTAAAAGATTTATTCGTTTTATTTATAAATTTAGTTTGTAACTTAATGAAGCAGAAATAAACGTTACATATTTATCTCATTGTAATGAAAATTAGAAATTATGAAGAAATACTTTGATGATAAACAAAAAACTTTAGTAAATGCTTGGATTACACAAGCATCAGAATCATCTAATGAATATTTGAAGTTTATGTCTAATTGGATTGCATTTAATGCAATTTGCTATAATTTATTTTTTGAGCAAGCTGTAATGGACAGAGCAGAACTCGATAGGAGGAAATCAAAACTTCGAAAAATTAAAGAATCAGTCAAACAAAATAATGATATTCAAGCACAAAGTACTTCAATAACCTTGAAAAAGGAAAGGATTGAAATTGATATTAAAGTACCCGAAAGATTAAATTTTTCCATAAAAGAAAAGTACACGGAAGATTTGATTTATGAGCAATTTGTGAAGTCATATTCAGACAAAATTAGTGTCGGTCATGAAATTTTTCAAAACTTAAAAGAATCACTAAAAAAAGAAGATCGATTTTATGTAGTAAATATGGCAAGAATACAAGCGTATAATGAATCTGAAGATGTAGATGATCAGTCAAAAAATAATATACTTGTTTTATGCGAAAAAAATAATTTGAGAACAATAAAAAATGTTCTCTATCAAATTAGGTGCAATATTTTTCATGGAGAAAAAATCCCAGGAGATATAAATGATGACCGAATTGTGAAATCGGCAAATCCCATTTTGGAAAGAATAACTAAATATTTAATAGATGAACAAGGAATTAAATAATCTAAAAAGTCTAATAATAGAGATGGAAGAAATCCCTCAATCTGAAAAAGTTTTTGCAGGTGCAAACTTGATTATTTCAGACGATCAAAATAGAATGAAAAAGGAACAGGACATTCTCGTTGTAACTGACAATCCTAAACAATTGAGTTGGTTTGTATTCAAACTAAAAGAAATATTCTTAAACGACATTGACTACATGAACAAGTATGCTTTTTATCCAGATATTGGCAACTTATTGAATTCAGCTATTTCAAAGGAATTACCATTAAAAAACCAAATGATTTACGTACTCGATAACGTCGGTAAATTTAAAAAATAATTTTGCCTAACTTCTAAAGATTAATTTTAAAACAATTTGTATTTAATATAATTAATTTATTCTGAGAACTTAACTCCTTTGGGAAGATATAATTAAATTATTACTCACTCCTACTATTCCCTTTCTTAAGCTGGGGCTATAAAATTGATTAAATTATCATTTCTAAACCTAATTCATCCATTTTTTTAAGTAAAACAGGTAATTCTTTATCTAGCTGTTGTTCAAGTTCTCTTTCAATTTCTATAAAATTATAATTACTCCTTAACATTAATTTACTGTGAATTTGCATAGCTTGATCATTTCTTATTGAACCTTCTAGCTTAAATGGTAAGTAGGCTAAAATTTTAAATTGGATATTTTTAGCATCTAATACTTTAATTAAATCTACCAACATTTTTTTTGAGGTTTTTCCACCTAGTCCAGAAACAATAATATATTTTCTTCTCTTTGAAATTTGACTTAGTATTTCTGAAATTGTATCGTACTGATTAATTTTTTCTTTTTGATACTTTTTGTCCATCAGAGCAAAACCCTTTCCTCCTTTTTGAATCCAAGATTTTGTAACATTTAATCCACTGGTTCCCAATCCTATAAAAATATACTTTCTGCGATTTTTTGTAATTACAAAAAACAAAAACATTATCACTAATACTATTAAAATGATTGATATCATATTATTTGATTTTTCAAACCATTAATCCATCTGTTAGGAATATCATCAAATTTAGCAGCCATTAATGTTCCAGCTATGCAGCCATTGGTATCGGCATCTCCTCCTTCATTGATTATTTTAAGAAGCCCACTTTCAAAGCTTTCAGAGTAATAATAACCCCATAGCCCAGCACAAAGAGATTTTAGAGTATATCCCCAGGTCTTACTATCCTCTAAATTGAGCGATGCAATATCTTTGGTTAAGTTATTTTTAATGTATTCTACAGTTCTAGAATCTAAAGTAGATATACTTTCTAAAATAGATTTTAAAGAGGTGTCTCCCCCGTTTATTACTCTAGATAATAATAGTCCTTGAATTTGGCAGCTATCTACACAACGAGGGTCAAAATGCGTAAGCTGGCATACTTTTTTAGTGTTTTCTAGTACTTTTTTTTCATTTTCATAACTGTGAATTACTACCGCAGCATTTCTCATAAGTGCTCCGTTAGGAGCGATGTCACTTCCTTTCATTCGCCAAATAAATTCTGCGCATTGTTCTGGCTTTGAAGTATATTCTGGGAGCTTTAAAATTTCATAGGTGGTCTTCCCTATTCCCATGGGATTGTCATTAAACCAATTTTTAAACTCTTGGGCTATATCAAGAGAGTTTACAAACCCAAATTTTTTAATGCTTTTATCTATGCATAGAAACTGATCTGTATCGTCTGTCCAAGCACCAACTTTAAATCTAGAACGATGTTCATCTCTAATTATATCATCATAATTATGTATTCCGTTTGGATAGTTTTGGACTATTTCTGCTTTGGACATAAACTCTGTAGCTAGTCCCAATGCATCTCCAATTGCCTGACCGAGGTAAATATTTTTGATTTTATGATTCATTCTATTATTAATTCAAAGCTAGGAAATCACTACGTAAAAAAATTACTGACAACATTATTAATTTGTGTTCATAAAGTTTAATAAATCATTTTATAATAAAGTTTAAAAAAGTTAAATTTACATAGATGTTTCAAGAGATAAAAAGTAAAAGAATAGAAAATATAATTAACCAAATAATTGATCAATATACCTATGCAGACAAGTCTGATAGACCTTGGATTATTGGTTTCAGTGGTGGAAAAGATTCTACAGTTCTTTTAACTTTAGTTTGGATCGCTTTAAAGAGAATAAGAGAAGATTTTGAAACTCCGTTTCAACTAAGACGTCCTGTCCATGTAGTATGCAATGACACAATGGTGGAAAACCCTATTATTGCGACCTATGTTGAAGAAGTATTATCAAAAATTGAAACCTCTGCAAGAGAACAAAATATCCCAGTGTTTGTTAAAAAAACTACTCCAAAACTAGATGAATCTTTTTGGGTTAATGTTATCGGAAGAGGTTATCCTGTTCCGAATAATACTTTTAGATGGTGTACAGATAGGCTTAAAATTAGACCCACAGCTAACTTTTTAGTTGATCAAATAGATGAAAAGGGAGAAGCAATTGTTCTTTTAGGTACCAGATATGATGAAAGTGCAAATAGAGCTAAATCCATCAAAAAACATGAAGTTAAAGGCAATAGATTGTCTAAGCATACAACAAACGCAAACACATACGTCTATGCACCCATCAAAGAATTAGCATTAGAAGAAATATGGTATATTATTAATGCAGTCCCTTGCCCTTGGGGGTTTGATAATAACATTTTATTTAAAATATATTCGGATGCTAGTGCAGATGACTACGAATGTCCAACTGTAGTTACCAATAAAAAACATTCCTCATGTGGGCAAAGCAGGTTTGGTTGTTGGACTTGTACGGTTGTAAAAAAAGATAAGTCTATGTCTGCATTAATAAATAACGGAGAAGACTGGATGGCTCCTCTTTTAAAATTTAGAAACAATTTAGTTGAAGATAGAAACAAAAGTGAAAACCGGTCAAATACGAGAAGAAATGGTATGAAAGCAGTTGCAGAAGACGGGCACCACTTTGGAAACTATGAAGCTCATTATCGAGCTAAAATATTAAGAGAATTATTAGAAATTCAAAAAGAAGTACAAGAGACAAAACCCCACATAACATTAATTAACAACCAAGAACTCATAGGAGTCCAGGTCCTTTGGAATAGAGATGGAATCTTCGATTTTAACGTTGCCGATATTTACAAAAAAATATACAACAAAGACATATCTACTAACAACATGAAGTCTTTAGGTTTAACCGAACGAAGACTTCTTAAAGAAGTTTGTGAAGACAACAACGATTATTACAACCTTATAGACAATCTCATATCTCTTCAAGAGTCTAAAACTTTACTTGTTTCTAAATATGGGTTAAATAATGATGTTGAAAAGAGAATAGAAAACTTTGTTAATGCCCATAAATTATGAGGATTGACAAAATAAAACTATACAACTACAGAATTTACAAAGGAGAGAATGAAGTCAATTTCAATATTAACTCTAATAAAAATATTTCTTTAATAGCAGGAAAAAATGGTTTTGGAAAAACAACCTTTCTGAGTTCGTTGATATGGGCGTTTTATGGGGCATTAATGGCTCAAGTTGAAGACAAGTATAAATCAGAAATTAGAAATGCTGGAGGCTATGAAAAATATAGAAATACACTACTAAATAAGGTTGTTTACAATGAGACCTTAAAAAACAAACATAAAAATGCTTTTGTTCAAGTAGAAATTCATTTGGTAGATGTAATGATTCCATCTATTCCTTGTAAAAAAGTAATTATAAGAAGAACTTTTAACCTTAAGTCTAAAAAAGAAACACTAAAAATACTAATAGATGGGCACGAGAATGAACTCACTAAAGAGGTAGGTTACGATGTATTTATTAACGATTTTATTCTTCCAAGAGAAATTGCAAAATTTTTCTTTTTCGACTCTGAAAAAATAGTTTCCCTGGCAGAGGCTAAATCTATTAGCGAATTAAGATCTCTTAGCAGTGCTTACTCTGAAGTACTTGGAATTAAGAAATATGAAGATTTAAAAGTTAGTTTAAAAGCCATTTTAACAAAACTTAAAAGAAGTGGTGTAACTAAGGTTGAAAAAGAAAAATTAAACGAGCTCATTAAAATTGAAGAAGATTTTTCTAAATCAATAACAAATAACAAACAAAGACAAGAAGAGATTGAGAACGAATTAGAAAAAATTAAAAATAGATCTGAAGAAATTCAAGAAAAGCTAATAAGAGAAGGAAATGAAATCACTCTTGAAGAACTTAAAAAAGAGATTGCTCACAAAGAAGAACTTAAAAAAGAGATTGCTGTAGCTAAATCAGATTTAGGGAAATTATTAGAAATTGCTCCACTTGTAGTTGCCGGAAGTCAATTAAAATTATTTATCAATCAATTAACTCAGGAAGCGAATTCACAAAGTAGTAAGCTTAGTAATTCGTCTTTAGTTGATGAACTTCAAAACTATACTAGTGAGATAGTTCAAGAAGCTACCAATCTTAAATTTAGCAAAGATGAACTTAGCAAACTAGAGAAAGCAATGCATAAGCTTATTGCTAAAAAGACTGCACCTAATGAGCAAAGTAAAAACGATTTACTCTTAGACTACAATGGGGAAAATACCAGGTCGATTCTTGCCTCTTTTCAATATATAAAAGAATCTTTTAAAACCCATTTTGAGAGTATAATTAAAAGTGAAAAAAACCTAAGGCTAGAATACTCAAGAGTACAGAAAAAAATTAGAAAAGCAGAAAAAAATAAAAGTAATCCCTATGCTAAAGAATTAAATGCAGAAAAAGAATCTTTAGTACAAAAAGCTAAATTACTAAACGAGAATAAGCAAAAGTTAGTTGAAGATTTAGCAGAACTTAAAATACATTTTAACTCTAATCAGAAAGTCCTTTCTGAATATGAAAAAAACTTTAAGCTAGTAGCCACAGATCAAAAAAAATACAAAGTAAGTGAACAGTTACTCGTGAAAATTAAATTACTAACGGCTAAAATCAAGGAAGAGAAAAAATATGCGCTTCAAAAATCTATTTTGCAAGGTTTAAAACAACTCATGCATAAAGATGATTTTATTGAGGAAATAAAAGTTAGAATAGAAAACGATATAATGGACATTGATTTAATTGACAAAAACAAGCGAGTCGTTAATAAAAATTCACTTTCGAAAGGAGAACAGCAGCTATATGCAACTGCACTTCTAAAAGCACTTGTAGACGAGTCGGGTATTAACTTCCCAGTATTTATAGATAGCCCTCTTCAAAAATTTGACAAACAGCATTCCAATAATATTATTAAACAATTTTACCCAAATATTTCCAGGCAGGTAGTATTATTCCCTTTATTAGAAAAAGAACTTACAATTTCTGAATATGAACAGCTTAAACCTAATTTAACAGGTGTTTACTTAATTGAAAACAATACTATTGGATCTACAGTAAAAGAACATAAAATAGAAGAATTATTTAACCAATTTAATTTTCAGCATGTTTACACAGATTAGGACAAGTAAGTCTAATAAGGAATTGGTAAGTCAGCTTACAAGGAGACTTAACCTAGGAGCTGAAAATGTAATTGCTCGATTGGCATTCTCCTACTCTATTGCTAAAGGTGAAAAATTAGATGTCTCTAACTTGGCCGATTCATCTGGTAAAACATACTCTAAATCAGTTCTTTTTGGCAAGTACTACGATATTTATATGGGTATGCTTTGCACCCTCTACAACCTTTATAAAACTGATCAGGATTTACCCAAATATGTAAAACTGCATATAGACAATGGTCTAGAACTCATTTACCAAGAAATACAGGACCGACCAAACGTAGATGGTTTTGACTTTTTAGCTGAGAAAATTGGTAAGGGGATTAAGGAATTAAGTTAACTTCCAATTTTCTTCATAACCCATATTAACAGCAATTTCAAATTTAGGATTATAACTTTTTTCCATTTTCTCAACAAATAAAGGTTTTCTTATGTTTTCAAATTCGTCTTTTGAACAATTAAATAGTAAATAATAATCTTCCAATTGTTTATTGTAATCTACTTTTAATAAAAATCTACTGAAATTGTATTGCAAACTTAAAAATGGTTTTAAATAATTTTTATGTGGAAGCATATTGCTTTTGGAGCTGTTAATAGTATACTCAATTGGGTGTAAGTTCCAAATCTTATCATGAGTTAAAAAACTCCAAGGCATAAAATGGTCAATACTTTTTTTATTAAAACTAATAAATGGTTTATTTTCAAAGACATCTTTTTCATTGGGATTTTCAGAAATATATTTGCTCCACAACTTTGTTGGCAGAGAAAGTTTGCGATTTTCTGGTTTATTTAATTTAGAAATAATATTAGGTATAGATGAATTGTGTTTTTCTAAATATTTCAACAACTCATATTGAGTAAAAGAATATATTAACAGATAATTCTCTAAAACCCAATCAATATTTTGTCTCGTAATAATAATTTTCTTAGTAGTTACTTCAATAACATAAGGAATTTCATGTTTTATATCTTGAAGCATAATAATTTTATCGTTTACTAATGCATCTTTTAAACCTCTTGTTTCTTGAGAGTAAAAACTTCTTAAAAACCTGTATGGAACATACTTGGTTATTTCATTTATAGCATTTTTCACTAATTTATTATTTCTATTGTTACACAGAAATTTTATAAGTTCTTTCCTTTTAATATCATCATTTAAATCAAATTTATTTTTAATAGACAACACATGTTTAGAGAGCTGATCTTGCTTACCAAATGAAAGCTTAAAATAATTTACAGGATACCAAATTTTAGAAATGAGGTTGATTACAATATCATCGAAATATAGTTCACTTGCTTTTTCATCTTTAATTAATTCGATAATACTTAACCACCAATAAAATTTATAGCTATTGGTAGTGTGATTAAAAATAGATAAGAGTTTATGATTCACTTAATATCTATCTTTCCAATATTTCAACTAAAAAATTATTATGATCAGAATAGTAATCCTCGCCTTTTTCAATCAAATCAGTATTAATTAACTGAAAACCGCCTTTTGCATGCTCCTCAATAACTTTTGTCATTTTAGAAGAGTCTTTTAAAATATCATAACCTTCTTTTCCAACAACCATCAACATTAATGCGAAAAAAATTTCTTCTGAACCGTTATAAATTGTTTGGAATTTAAAAGGCTGTAAGCAATTACTTTCATCTAATGGCAGCGATTTATCATTTATAAAACCTAAAATAGCTGCCCATGCAAATGGCATCCAATAATTTTCAAAAAACTTTGTGGCATCTTTTTCTTTAACACCTCCTTTGGCAGCATATTTTTCGACTATATTTTGGTAATCCAAAGGTTCAATCCTAGGAGATTTACTGTGCATTAATTTATAAATTGAATCCATAATTTAAATATTTTCAATGTTAGTATAAGAGTTTGACATAGAAGCACTTTTATTTTCAGGAGACAATAATGTTATTTTTTTTATACTAGAAATATAATTTTCCTTTTTTAATGTTAAGAGTTGGTCTTTTACATCTTTTAATATTACAATACTTTGATTAAAATTTCTTGACACAGATTCTAAAAATGGAATTGTCATCTCTAAATCAAAATCTGATGCAGGAGCATCAGTAATAAATGGGAAAGATTGTTCTTTATAATCATTAGAGAGTTTTAAAATTGCACTAATAATACTCATTTTCACTAATGCCTTTTGTGCTCCATGTCCTGGAGTTGGATTACCATCTTTATCTACAAAACTTAAAGAGAAATCATTTTCATCAATTTTAGCATATAATACTATTATCTTTTCCTTATGTTTTTCAACAATAGTTTTTTGTATTTTATTAGTTGTTTCTTCAATTTTATTTATCAATTCTATTTTTTCTTCTTTAGTTCTTGATTCAATTAATTCATTAATGTATTGTAAATATTTTACTGCATCTTTCTCTGGATATTTAATTGATTTAGGTAATAAATTATCAAGTATTTTTTTCTGAGCTAAAAAAATATTTTTATAACGGGTTAAATCAATTTCATAATGCTTAATTTGATTTCTTTTTGTTTTTTGTTGACTTTGAATTGATTCTCTTTCGCTTGAAATTAATTTTGAATTTAAATTTTTAAGAATAGATCCTTTTTCAGCTTCCAAAGCTTTAATTTCATCTTTTACAGAATTCAATGCATCATTTAATTCATTTTCAGATTTTTGTAATTCCTCTTCTTTATCATAGCTTTTGTTAATTTCTTCTTCTATATTATTGATGATTTTATGAATCTTATTTGGGAAACTTCCAAAAGATGCAATTATCTCACTTTGTGATTGAATCTCTGGATCTAGAATCTTGATTTCTTTATTCTTATCTAAATTTCTTTCAATATTTTTATAAGCATCTGAACCCTCTGGGGCATCTCTCAAACAAATTAAACAAACATGCTCATTTAACATTTTATTAATGAGTTTATCACCAGGTATTCCTTCTTGTAATTGCTTGTTATTTTCAGTGATTAAAGACTGTTTCTTTTCATTAAATTTCTCAAAAAAAGTTAATCCTTCTGCTATTAAAGGATCACAGCCTTTAAGTATCCACTTGTTAATGTACTGTATTTTAAGGTCATCATAATGTGTAAATCTCTTTCCCCTTATTTCATTTAATTGATTATTTATATTTGTCTCTTTAACTAAAAGATCAGGGAAATCAGCAAGTATAGATAATTGATCATTGCATTTTTTTTCTCTTTGATTAAGTTTTTTTAATTCTTCTTTAAGTTCCTTTATTTTTGTTGAACAACTACCAATTCCAATTTCTGCTTTTTTCTTTTCAAATTCTGCTTTTTTAAATTTATTGGATTCTCTTGTTTCGGCATTATGCTTATTATGAAGTTTTTTTTCAATAAGATTTAAAGTATCTAATGAAATTTCTTCCATCTTTGAATAAACATTTAGATAGGAAATAAAGTCAACAGCATTCTCTAATGTTTTAGGATTAGTAAAATCAATCAATTTTTCTAATGTTTCTCCCTGAAACCAAATATATTTACTAATTGATGTTGGTAATAATTTATTTATTTCATGTTCAATTTTATAATTGTTTCCTTGCGAAGTAGAAAATAATTTAAAGTCTGATGTTATTGGATCTTCAAATTGAATACTATAGTCTTCATTATCTATTACCCAATTATTTGTTCTAAAAGTTAACGAATAATATCTTTTTACTGTGTAGTCAATTTTTTTATTGTTAAAAACAACGCTTACAAAACATTCAATAGATTCAGAAGAATTATTGCTCTCAATCTCATATAATTTCTTTTGATTAGCAATATCTTTAAGTTCTTTACCATCTGTTTTGTTATATAGAAGCCATTGAAAGGCGTCAAATAAATTTGACTTACCAGCCCCTACATGCCCAGAAATTAAATTTAAGCCTTCAGAAAATTTAATATTACATTTATTATAATAAGACTTATAATTTGATAATGTTATTTCTTTTAAAATCATTCTAATCGTTTTCAAATTTATTAATGACCATATTGGTTATTTTTTTAATATCTTCCGAATACCCGTCTTGAGTAGATTTTATAGCGTCATCTACAACTAAATTGAGTATATAAGATAATTTTTCTTGATCAAAAGACTTGTCTTCAAACTCAAAACTT
>Ga0206677_10005074_pt1 | contig 10519 bp, 7 predicted proteins | sample M130m12015metaG_FD_155475 | JGI IMG/M metagenome (GOLD analysis project Ga0206677, IMG submission 155475) | Ammonia-oxidizing marine archaeal communities from Monterey Bay, California, United States - M1 30m 12015 | ecosystem: Environmental > Aquatic > Marine > Intertidal zone | place: USA... | reverse complement strand
GTTCACCATAATACCCTTGTGCACATGGTATCTATTCACGAGGGGTTGCAGTCCGTCCTATTCATCCCTACCCTTGTGGCTGCTGGCGAGTATGAGGGTCTCCGAAGAAAGAAGAATAACTCCAGGGCGTCGTTTAATTTTCCTTTTAGATAATGAAATGCTTTCCAGATTTTTGTTTAGACGATGGGCGATTTACTTGGCTCTGGTTGGATTAGCCTTGAATTAGCATAACAACCCATCTTGTATACGAATGCTTTCAACAAATTCAAGATTATACATGATTGCCAAGATAGATCCCCTCAGAGAAAATTTTGCTGAGGTTTTTCGGCATATCTCCTGAAAACTTAATGTTAAACTCACCATTTAATCTAATTGAATCGGATAAATTCTTTACATTCCGGTAATTCACCATTGTTTTAGTTCCCGGAAATGAAAAGGCGACTGGCTTATCTTTTCCTCCTTGCCAGCCCCGTCCTTTTTGCTTGTAGAATTTTTTCGTTTCGCTCAAAGGCCGATCGAAATCTTTGTTTTTTAGGGCAGCCAAGACGATGATACAACCTTCAATTTCTTCAATGAAACTTCCCTGGGTAATGTTTCGTTTCAATAGCGTGGGTTGCCATTCATCGGTTGAGAATTTTCTTGCTGCGGTAATGGATGATGTGTACAATCGAGCAGGTTTAGATTTGATTTTGATCTTGTCGCGCTTGAAGTATCCATTCGGGAATTTCGCACTTTTGAGATCCTCGGCGTCATGTTCATTGTTCCATCTACGCCTAAACGTATTTTCTGACTGTTTCCGCTTTCCATCTTTTGGAGTGTGTACTTGTCCGACCAGTCCGATATAGCCAATATGGTCTTTCGAGCCTAAACAGTACCAGCCCTGCGACGATGAAAGTTTTTCAGTTTGGTTTTTGGATTTTTCTATTTCCTTGAAATGGGTATCAAATGAACTCCAATCTGAGTGTTTCTTCCAAATTAAGTGTATAGTCGGTTTGGAAGATTTATTTTTGCTTTTTTCTCCACCTACCAAGTTCCATTTGCTATAGTCCCAAGACCATTTCTGTTTTTTCTTTGCTATCCCATTTCTTATTTTAGGCAGGTTTTTTTTATTATCTATGACTACAATTCTAGTTTTTCCTTGGAATTCCACTCGCACTCCTTCTTTTGCGTCTTCAAGGTTCATACTACCACCTCTTCTTGGAGTATTTTTAGGACGTATTTCCAATATTTCTCAGAACGAGATGCAAACCAAGGTAAGCTCTTTCTAAATGACTTGCTCATTCGATTTTGGTCATTGCAAACCCATTCTCTGTCCAAACTGGAAATTGTTTTGGAAATGGGAATTTCAGGGGTATACGGCCGTATGCCCTGTTCAATAATCTCATTCAACATTCCTATGGCTTGAGTCGTTCTTCCGGTTGCAACCAAGACTTGTATTTCAAAGAGGATTATTTCATTACCCATACGAGGTTGTCCAAGGATATATTCCATGGCTAAGTCAAGTTGTTGTACATGATTCACCAGAAGTTGTTCAGGAGCGCTAATCAATAAGGCCAAAACAGAATTTTCACAGAGGCATGTGAATTCTTTCTTCATTTGGCCATCTAGTGATTGGAACAACTTCAACCCATTTTTTGCTTCAGCAAATAGAGCTTCATCTGACTCATCACCTTCTCGTGAAGTCGTGGAATAATGCAAGATATGCTTTAGTAACATCAAGCACTCATACCCAACATTATCTGCCTTTGTGATTAATTGTGTGTTCAAGGAAGCCTCCATTGAAAGAAGATCAATCTTCCATGGGAATTTCAAACAAATTTTTTTGCTTAATTCAGCCAATTCAACTACCAACGGATGAGTTTTGTGTGGGAAATGAAACAAGTGAATTGCCATTGCATCAATAAACAATTCTTCATATTCAGATACTAGTGTAGCCCGCAGAAACTGGCTATTTTGTCCGAAGACCAACTCCGATTCGATTTTGGTCCCGGCTAGAATGTTAACCAAATCTGATACAGCTCCTATCATCTGCTCAGATTCCACGGGTGTTGGGTTTTTATCCCAGTACTCAAACTTTACTCTTTGAATAGAAACAACGTAGTTAGCATTGTTTTTTTCAATTAGTGATTCAAGAGGAAATGAGCCAAAATGAAAAGCAGGTTCCTCAAATAAATCTAAAACCTGATATTGATGCTGTTGGGAATCCTGGCGGCAAAGGATACGAATCGATAACATCAGAAGATGGAAAGAACTGGTACAGGGCCCATGGCTCGAAAGATGATTGGGTTGAATTTTCAAACTAAATAATTCCTTAATGCAAGTGTATTTGGGGCGTATACAAGGGTTCTCCATAACACCCATGTGGAAATTTCAAACGAATCCATGGGTTCACAGCCCGTCCTATTCATCCCTACCCATTGTTTTAGTAATGCTCAGGAGTCTAACATTAACAGAATTCAAACCCAGGTCAGTTCGATGACCCGCCGTATGCGTTTACTTTTGAAGGGGATAAATTTAGTCCAATCTCCCGAAGCCATTGCAACTGGATAATCTTCTTTGTTTACAATCTTAAGTTCATCTGGATAAGGGCCTGACTCCATTTCAGACCATAGAAATTCAGTCATATTTGTCACATAACTGTATTTAACAGTAAAACCCTCTTTTGCTAAGCCCAATATAAAATCATCATCAAACCATTTGTCTCCAAGATGTCCTCTCATAGTCGAAGCTATTGGCTCACCGTCGCCAAGAGAGATACTTCTCTCTCCTACTGAATCTGCTAGTGTTATTGAGCGGCGAAAGGCAAGTAAAAATTCTCGAACAGCAAAACCCGTAGGAGAATCCGCCTTAGTTCTCCAAGCATCTATTAATCGTTCAGTCATGAACAAATCTATTGGAGTCAACTAAATAATTCCATCGTTAGTTTAGCATTTAGTATTTTTATGTAAAATAAAGTAGATTCAAAGTATATATCCAATTCACAATGGTTCATGCTCAAACCCATGTAGTCTAAATTAATACTTCAAAGGGTTCTCTATGGGCCCTTCACAACACTAGCGTTGTATTCACCGGCGAACACTTGGGTCCCGCTGTACACTGCAGACAACTTATTCGGCCCGTTTGGAATTCCCAATTAACACACAAAACTTACACCGTTCTGAATACAAATCAAATACGTGCACTCCGAGCGCCCGATATGCGATTGGAATGGCCCATCTATGCATTTACCTCCGGCGTCTTCCTCACGTTTGCACTATGTGTTCAGTTCCTCTCACTCGGCACCGGGGCCGTCGTAGGCTTGTTTGTGTTGCTGACCGTGGCCTACGCCTGGGTCGCCTGGGTCATGGTCAAAAGAAAGGCCGTCCTCGAGCTTCACGCCTACATCAGCTGCGATTCGTGCGGTGAGTTGACGCCTTCACAAGGCAAGCACTGCATGAACTGCGGCGCCGATTTGCAGTCAAATTAACATCACTGTTGCCCTTTGGAGTGAGTGTTATCAGTTCAGAATAAAGTCTTACTTTTTTCCTTTTGATATGACAATTGCAGCACCAACAAAGGCGATCATACCAGGTAGAATCCCAAACCCTGGAGTGTTTTCATCAGTTTTATCGTCTGTATCCTCTTGCGGTAATACATCTCCGTCTGAGTAAATGCCGTTGGTACATGTCCCCTTTCCAACAACGAATTCTAACTCAGCCTCAGACAGCATCGTTGCATTCTTGACATCAGATGCGAGGTCGTTGCTCTCGTAGAGGGAGGCAGTGATGGTGTAACATCCCGTCTGCAGCGAAAAAGTATGCTCGTATTTCTCTCCGTTATCTTCGATATTGTTCCACCACCAGATTCCTTTCCAATCATCATAACCAAATTCTTTGATGAATATCACGGCGCTGTAGCTCAGGCCGGTTTGAAGGTCGCTGACCTCGGTTTCGTAATTGTAGTGCCATGTTGAGTCGTTGGTTTCTGGTGAACTGACGAGGTTGACGGCGTTCACTGTAATGGTTCCATCTGGTTCCAACCGTTCAGTTTTCTCTCCCCAAAGCCAAACCATGTTGCTTTCGTGCTTGCTGGTGTCTTCACCGATGAGAAGGCGCCCATCATCAAGAACGAGGAGATTGTCAGGGCCTGCGAGGTTGTTGATGTCGCATTGATATTGTGCTGAAGAAGTGTAAGGGCCCCCTGAGATTACAGGGTCGATGCGATTGACATCCCATCCATCACCCAAGGTCATTCGGTAGACAATTCCACATGAATTCAGTGAAACATCAATATCATCCTGGCCATCAGTCATGGCCGATTCAATTCTTGACATTGCAAGGTAGAGGCTTTCAGGTGCATTTGGATTGAAGGCGACTCCTTCCATCTTATTCCATTCGTCAGTGGCGCCAAGTGCTGCTGCGGCTTTACGAGATTCAAGGAAAGCAACTCTGTCATCTTCTGCAGAACCTACAGTTCCATCACCGTTTAGGTCTCTATTCAATTGTGCTTCTGCCCAATCATTGATCTCTTCATCAGAGATGTATGAGTTCTGTCCCGAAACAAAATCATCGGTCGTGATGCCGTCGTATTCATCAATCCAGGCTTGTATTTCGGAATTTGACGACGAGGCCATTTCCATCCATTCAACATCAAAACCTGCTACGGCAGAATCTCGGGTGCTGTCCTGATTGACTTTTGCACCGTAAAGAGTCCCCGAACTCAGGTCTCCTGCTGTATTTGCTACAAATTTGAACAAGACCGTTTCATAGCCATCATCTGTAAGATAGACGGTTTGTTCATCAGGCATAACTGCCGCATTTTCATGCGAGTATCGGCCCATGGCGAGGTGCCTGATGTAATCAGGTTGGCTTGTAGAAGCGTTTTCAATTTCAACGATGTATCCATAATCGTAGGGATTGGGATAATGGCCTAGATAATTCTCTAACTTAACCTGGTCCGAATGATACCTGAAACTGTCATCGTTCCAATATTGAGTATTATCGAAATAAAGTTCTTCAGAGAAAAGTGGTGAACCCCAAGGGCTCATACTGCCGAAACAGAATACCCAACCGCCGTTGATGCTACTCAGGTCCAGCATCTTGCTGTTCAAAACAGCCCATTCAGAGGAAGAAGGGTCCCATTCAAGTTCTAATTGGCTGAGGCCTGCTGGCCGATCTTCCCACGCTGTGTAGAGGTAACCGTGAGTTCCATCGGTGTTGAGAGGAACAAATGCGTTGTAGTCGGGTTTCTTGCTGAGTAGGATTTGATTTCCGTCTTCTGCGGAATATATTCCTCCTGCAACACCACCCTCTGAGAGAGCATCGCCTGTTTGCAGAATCACTTGGTAGTCCCCGTAAGAAGTTCTAATTCCATGCCAGATGTCTTCTGCACTGCTGGATGATGCAAGTTCCGGTACGGTCTCAGGGAGGTTATTCCAATCAATCCCGTTAATGACTCCGATTGTTGCCTTGTAATCGTCCTCATCGGGATGCATAGCATTGACGAAGAAATTACCATTTGCATCCACGTACATTCCAGTAACTTCAGCCTCAGGAGGCATCATCATAATCCGAGTCATGGTTTGGGATGTTGCTTCTTCGTCAACTTCAGCCATCGCAAGAGGAGAAAAGTTCAACGCAAGTAACAAGCCGATTGAAACATAAATCAAAGTGGGCTTTAGTCGCATGATTTTCTCAGTTGAGAGTAAATCAAAAACATTCCTCCTGATTCATACGAAAGTATTGAACGGACCAAATGTCGTTCAATAGATTGCGCGGCGTTAAAATGAGCGTTTTTATGGTTTTATCAGCGATTCAATAAATTCTCTTACGAACCTCGATCTCGTCGTATTTTCCACCTCAACAATTTCGTCCAGATGCTTTAGATTATTATCGGAGGACAACGTAACATTGATTTTTTTGATATAAGAACCAAATCCTTTATCGGTTTCTTGCCTGGAAAGGCGGGGTTTTATCTTTCTACTCGAAATATGAGACTCCAAAGTTTCTCTAACATAGGCCGAGCGTGAGGATTCTCCAGACAAATTCTTTGCCCTATCGAGCCCCTCAAGTTGCTCGATTGAAAGAACCACGCTAAATGTTGCATTCCCTTTGGCCATGTATTGGCTATGAATTGACACATAAAAAACACATAGGGTTCTCAATTTAACAGGCGCCAGAGAAAAAATGTCATAAGGTGACACTAATCCAAAGTTCTACTTTTTGCCGAGAGAATGCGTGTTAGACATTGGTTCAGGCCACGGTCGTTGGTCGTCCCAATCGGCCCATTCTTGGACCCAAGACTCCATGAAAGCCTCGATATCGTATCCAAGGTCACTCATGACTTCACTGGGATCTGCTGTTCCACCTTTTCGCCTCAATCCGACTCGCATCAGAGCAGATGAGCAAACTGCTCCTCGTTGTTCTATAGATTGCTGGAAGTAGAAGAATTTCTCGTCCAGTCCAACAAGTTGAGTGCGAATGATAGCTTTACGGAACGGGCGCACTCTTTTCCTGTAACGAATGGATGATCCCCCAACCACAAAAGCAAGTTTGTTTTTTCGGACATACCGGACCAGCCCTATCGAGAAGGCAAGTTCGTATCTTGCAATGTCAAAGAGGACAAAATGTCGCCCATTGTTGACTTCAGGATATACGTCTAAGTCGCCCAAGAGTGGCCGGTAAGTCGTGTGAAGCTCTTCCCTCCAATCAAGTGCCTTATTCGTTCTAAAGAGGTTGGAAATCCCCATGCGTAAAACTCGAAAATAAGGATACACATCTGGTCCTCCAACCTCATGTTGATGAATCCGCCGCCTGTTCTTTTTTGCGAAGTCATACCGCGAATCATGATGTGAACCGGCTTATTTTGCGAATTGAAATCCGAATTACGAGACCGTTAGTCCTATGAGGTACGCCGTTGAGCACTGTGTATGAAGTCACAGGCCGTCATATTGTGCTTGCTTCTTCTTCTCTCTTCGGCTCCTCTTGTAGCGGGCCAGTCAGCACCTCAACCTGCAGTCACGTCAACTACGGCCTCAGATCAACCTTCAGAACAGAGCACCGTTGTCTCAACCTATTCACAGGCAGTACGGTCTGCTCTGTTGCAAGTAAGTGATATCTCACAATACGATTCCAGCGTTTTAGATGAAACGCTTTCATGGGTCGCCATTGGCCCGACTCCAGTTGGTGAATCTCTCCCTCATCTCAACGGTGCTTGGCTCATCACCGTCAACCCCGGATCCGGCCTTGAGCGCCTCCAGGGCATGAAAGAACAAGGGCTGATCGAAACATTCTATCCTTTGGAAGACCGAACCTTTGAACCAAGATGGATGCCGAACGACCCTAAATTTTCAGACCAATGGCATTTGGTCAATACCGGTCAATCCGGTGGGACAATTGGCGAGGACGTCAACATCACGGGTGCATGGAATACCTATCGGGGAAGCGGTGTGGTCATCGGAATCGTTGATGATGGATTTGATTGGAACCATCCTGACCTGGATGACCACTATGAATCGACTCTTGATTACGATTATTGCGGTAACGACGGAGACCCTACGCCTGCTTCAAACAAGGCTCACGGAACTGCTGCAGGCGGCGTAGCAGCGGCAGTGGGTAACAACAGCCTCGGTGTATCGGGCGCTGCTCCCATGGCTGGCCTTGCTGGCTTACAACTTATTTCGTGCAGTACGACCGATGTGAGGGAAGCCGGAGCGCTTTCCCACGAACGTCAAAGCATTGACATTTATTCAAATTCATGGGGACCAAGCGATAACGGCATGACGTTGTCTGGGCCGGGACCTTTGATGCTGGCGGCTCTTGAGGGCGGCGCTCAACAAGGCAGAGGTGGACTTGGTAGCATTATTACTTGGGCGGCTGGAAACGGATTAGACGACGATGATAACGCAAATAAGGACGGTTATGCAAATCTTCGTTACACCATTGCAGTGACTGCTGTGACCTACAAAGGAGAGCAATCCTACTATGCAGAACCGGGTGCTAATATTTTGGTTGCAGCACCCTCAAACGGTGACGGTGAAGCCATTACTACCACAGACATTGAAGGTTCAGGAGGATACACTTCTACGGATTATACCGACACATTTGGGGGGACTTCCTCCGCAACTCCGTTGGTATCAGGTGTGATTGCACTGATGCTTGAAGCCAACAGCAATCTCACCTGGCGAGACGTTCAGCATATTTTGGTTGAAACCTCTCGTAAGAATAACGCTTCAGATTTTTCCTGGAAAACCAACGGTGACGGACATGTCGTGAGTCACAAGTATGGATTTGGTGTCGTTGATGCCTCTGCTGCAGTTACGTTGGCAGAGCAGTGGACTTCAATGGGTCCAGAACTCAACATATCATCTGGAATGTCAACTGTTGACCTTGACATACCTGATAATTCAGGTTCCCCCGTTAATGTTTCATTCAACGTTACAGACGCCTTACATCTTGAGAGTGTAGACATTTATGTTGACATCGACCACACCTTCCGTGGCGACCTCAATATGACCCTTACTGCACCTTCTGGGATGCAGAGTTTTCTTACCGAAAAGCATGAAGACGCCAACAATAATTACGCCGATTGGCGCTTTTCATCGGTTCAACACTGGGGTGAGGACAGCCGTGGCGAATGGATCCTTTCAATCGAAGACCAAGGCAACGGCGACGCTGGTACACTCAACGAATGGGGTTTGATTCTTTACGGAACGGAGCGGGATATTGACAGCGATGGCGATATGCTGACTGACGCAAATGAAACCAACGTATACTTCACCGACCCGTTTGATGCAGATAGTGATGATGACCAACTTTCAGATGGAGAGGAGGTGTTCAACACCTCTACAAATCCTAACAGCGCTGACACCGATGGTGATGGATTAGATGACGGTCTTGAAGTTCTCATCAACGGAACCAATCCGCTGCTCAGCGACACGGATGGGGATGGACTATCTGACGGAACAGAAGTGTTGGATGAGTTGACCAATCCTTTAGCGACCGACACCGATGGTGACGGTTTAGACGATGGTACAGAAGTGTTGGTGAATCTCACGAACCCCTTGATTATGGATACTGACGGGGATTTGTTAACCGATGGGGAAGAGGTAATGCAATACCTTTCTGACCCCTTAATTTACGACCCGAATGCCGATGAGGATGGCTTCTACTGGTTCAATGATTGTAACGATACCGACCCTGAGATATACCCCGGAGCTCCTGAACGTTTGAATGGAGTTGACGACAGTTGTGACGGACAATGGGATGAAGGTTTCAACAATACAGACGCAGACCAAGATACACTTTCCGATTACGATGAATACCACATCTTTGGAACAAGGTTTGACCTTGCAGATACTGACGGTGACCTCTTGAGGGATGATGAGGAATTGTTGGTTTACTTTACCGACCCGTTAACGGTCGATAACGACAGTGACGGAGATTCCTTCTACTGGTTTGAAGATTGTAACGATACCGACGCCAACCTCAATCCAAACGCACAAGAAGACCTTGATGGAATTGATAACAACTGTAATGACGTCATTGATGAGGACTTCTTTGAAACGGATGCAGACAGCGACCTGCTCCTTGATTATGACGAATTTACCAACCTCAGCACCGACCCATTCGACGCTGATAGCGACGGGGACGGCTTGCTTGACGGAGAAGAAGTCTTGGAAACTCAAACAGACCCATTGATTCCAGATTTAGATAACGATAGCGATGGTTATCGTTGGTTTTTGGATTGTGACGATACTCGGGCATCGGTTGCACCCGACCAATTTGAACAATGGAACGGCCGGGATGACGACTGCGACGGAATCATTGACAACGGTGTTGACCGCTTGGCTCATGTACTTCAAGTCCCGAGTAACAGGACGTTATTCATCAACGCAACAGGAAATTCATTGGAGTTATTTGTTGACCTCGACTTGGAGGAAGAGGATCTTAATGGACTAGAATTGACTTATCTGTGGTCTCGTAATGGGACTCAATTGGGCACGGGTTCTTCGTTCGAGCAACCTTCTCTTGATTGTGATAAACCGAATTCAACGTTTGGAAAAGAAGTTTGTCGGTACGAAGGACAAACTCAAGGATACCAATACACGGTAACCGTTTCAGACCAATACGGAAGCGTAAATGTAACCTGGACCGTTTACTACCAAGTTTGGCTTCCCGATGAGGCATCCGCAGGTTCGCTCATAGAGGAATATTCAGTAGCCATCGGACTTGGCGTTATCGTGATTATTCTCCTGTTTGTATTGGTTTTCCAGCGACGTCGACCACCAGAACCTACGGCGGTGGCCTTTGAACCGGTTGTTCCCTTCTCAGGCGTACCTCCAGCCCCTGAATTGGGCTTTTTGCGGTGATTTGCAGGGACATACCGTGCAGTATGGCCGACCATATAGCAACCCGAAAGTCCACTTTTACTTCTGCTTCTACAAGCAGAATGACAAGGACACACAGCCCGATTGTCAATAGAAGTCAGGAACGCGTGGGCGTATATAGCAAACCTGTAACATATGGGGCGATGAGCAAGC
>Ga0206677_10005073_pt1 | contig 10520 bp, 13 predicted proteins | sample M130m12015metaG_FD_155475 | JGI IMG/M metagenome (GOLD analysis project Ga0206677, IMG submission 155475) | Ammonia-oxidizing marine archaeal communities from Monterey Bay, California, United States - M1 30m 12015 | ecosystem: Environmental > Aquatic > Marine > Intertidal zone | place: USA... | reverse complement strand
ATTTAGAACTTTTGCTGTTAGAAAATAAATTAATATTATATTTGTGCTATCTGCAGGATTCGAACCTGCGAAGGCATAGCCAATGACACTTGAAATCACCCCCTTTGACCGCTCGGGAAAGATAGCCGTTTTTTGAATTTTTTCAGGTTAAATATGCCGAATGTGGGAATCGAACCCACGACCACAAGATTAAAAGTCTTGCGCTCTACCGACTGAGCTAATTCGGCTTGGTTGTTTTTTTTCGACTGTGTTTTCTCACAGGTTTTTTATTTTTTATTTTGTCTGGTTACTGTTTAATTCTATTTAATTTTTTGCTGTAAGTAACCATATCCTGTCCGGAATCGAACCAGATTCCGTCAACGCGGTACCACCAACTGGCTCAGGATAATTAGTTCTGTCAACATTTAACAAACCTGCTTTGACCTCTTGCATACTAGGGAAATCACACCCTAGGCAGGATTCGAACCTGCGAAGCGCTATGGCGGAAGATTTTGAGTCTTAATTGTTTGATTAATTGCTGTAAGTTGACAATTTAACCGTTCTCCCATGAATATCTTGTCTTTGGCTACCTTTTATATCACCACATCTTATTCTGTTGCGTAGTAAATTGCCGCGCCCAGCCTTCCTATATCGGGATTCGAACCCGAGTCGCTCCGGTGAAAGCGGAGTATCCTAACCAACTAGACTATATAGGATTAAAATTTATATTAATGTAACCGTTTCACTATCAGTAGAGGGATTTGAACCCACGAAGAACTTACGTTCACCAGATCTTGAATCTGGTCCGATCGACCAGACTACGGGATCATGCTATATAAACGTCAAGGCATCAGCGGGAATCGAACCCGCATTACTGGTTTCAAAGACCAGCGTCCTAACCATTAGACGATGACGCCATTATTATTATTATTATTATTATTATTATATGTTGTTATTTCTATTATGTATTTCAACTTCAATTTTCATACAACAATTCGTCTACATATGGCCATATGATTAAATAATATTGTAGATCGCTAGATTATAAAATATTTTTTAAAAAATGCTTACATGATGTATTGGTGGGAATTCTTTAAGTAGGTTTAGATATATTATTTAATTTTAGATAGAAAAGATTGTGTTGGTTTTTGGTGGCGGCGTTCGTGTGTGACGTTGTGTTTTGGATGATATACGAAAATTGAATGATAAATATTGTTGCATATTGCATATTATTATTATATATATTAAATTATAATGTCTGGAAATTTTACTGTAAGAACTGATGGAAACAACACCGCTATTTCTGGAGAACTTCCTTTTGATGTTTCTGATATGGTACCCGTTAATAAGCATGAGTCATGGGTTTCTATTGATAAGATTATGGCCAATGAAAATCCTATTGTACCAGATAGGATTGATTGGACAGCGGTGACCCGTAATTCATGGTTTATTTGTATTCGACCTGATAATGGTATGAACTATTTATTTCCTATTATGGAGTCTGAAAATCGGGATAATAACTTTTCTCGACCACGTGCAGGTATTGCTCATTTTTACAGTCTGAAATATAATATATATTCTATCGGAAGTTAGACTGTTTAATTTTGGATAATAAAATTGAATTTTAGATATACTGAAAATTTTTTTAATATAGTTTAATATAGTTAATATAGTTTCATATGGTTTCTGTTATGATTAAGGATATAGAAAAAGAATTTTATCTGGACCAATTAAGTGGTGGATTATTGGATATACAAGAAATGATTGAAAATATTGAGGAGTGTGGCTTGGAAGGTGGAGAGAAAAAAGAGGCGTTGAAAATTATGAATGAAAAATATAATAAACTTCATAAGGTTTTTCAAAAAAAATTGCGAGAATATATTGATTAATGTGTGATTATTTAGATAAAAAATAAGTGTTAATATATATTATATTATGGATCATAAAACTAGCACGGAAATTATAGAAAAAACCGATAATCATACCGTATTTTTTTTTTCTTCTTATCCCGGATATTTTTCTGATTTTTTTGATGAAAAGTTTATTTATCAAATTACGGTTTTAGTTGGACAGGTGAGAGTTATGTCAAATGGGAAAAATAATGAAAGGTTTTTCCTGCAAAAAAATTTTATTGAAATTGAACGTGGAGAGAAATTTCAATTGCAAAATATTAGTAATGGGAGCATGAAATTATTAATTGTCAAATATAAATAATTTTAGTTTGATTGATTATCCCCATTCAAATGACGTAACCGCAGCCGTACCACCTCCAAATGCTAAGTAACATTCTGACCCATCAGCATTAGGATGATTTTCATCTTTATAATTCGGACATCCATAGTAAAAGTAATCATCAAAATATTCTCGGAAATGCTCTTCATCTTTCACATCTAATTTACATTCACCTTTATAAAATCCCTCTTGACGAATACCTCCGTCATAACGATATATATAATATTTTACTGGGTCGCACATCCAATTTTTTTCCACATATTCTCTCCATCCATTTAAATCCGATTCAATCCATTCTAGTTTTTTCTCTTTCAATAAATCTATTTGAAGACCTTTTCTCTCTGTTTTTAAAATTTTTACTTTTTTTTTACATTCTTTTAATTCTTCTTTCAATTGTTTTACATATTTTATTTCTTCCTCTAATTCTTCTATACGATTATCATTTTTTCTTTCATCATCGAATACATCTTGTACTGTACGCTCTTTTGGTTCCGTCATTTTAAATATAGTCGTTTTATTATATTTAAAATTATTTTATTCAATTTTGTTTTATTCAATTTTGTTTTATTGGCTTTGGTTTTTATTGCGTGTTTTCGTGACCTTTTCTTAAAGGTTTTATACATCCGTCATTATTAATCGGTGATTGATATTTTGTATCATATACATTAATCGTTTGTTTCGAATACTTATGTTTTTTAGGTGTGCCATTTTATCATAGAACCTTTTTTCTATTTCAGTTATTTCTCTTTCATTGTTTATATTGTTGTGTTGTTGTATTGGTGTGTTGGTGTTTATGTGTGTGTGATTTGAATTATCCGATAATATTAATTCTATCTGAAGTGGATTTACTATTAGATAATCTGGGTCATCCATTACTTATCTTATTTGTTTATGTGTTTATGTATTTGTTTAGGTATTTACTTTTTTATTAGGTTTGTTTGTTAGTTCAAAATTGATTTTAAACGTTCCTTATATATTATATTATACAAATGTCATCATCTGTTGTTGATGTTTCGGAAGAAGATAATGTTGTCAAAGATAAGTTTGCAGAAATTTATGTTATGTTAAGAGATCATGGAGATGAAAATGGTGTTCCTGTTTTTAGTCAAAAAGATTGGAAATTTGTTGTCGATAATTATGACAAAAAGAAAGTCATAGAGGTTCTTGCTCATTATATTATCAATAATAAACCTATCTTTCCTCTGCGAAAAATAGAGCATAAAAATATGAAAAATAGTTTTGATAAACTGTGGAAACGAGATATAGTGTCGTTGAAGGTTGTTCGTAGGGGTGGGGATGATGGATGGGAAGATGGAAAGGATTATACCATAAAACTTAAGTATGATTATGATTGCACTTCAAGCGGGGTTGGAGAAAAGTGTCTTTATATGATTCAATTAGGACATGAATATAATGATGCTAGTTCTTATTTTCAACAAGAAAATAGGTTGAAATGTAATTCATATGGATATAAGGGTCCGTTGAACGCATGGGTTGATTTGACTGAGTTGAAAAAGATGAATTGGACATTTTGGAGACCTTCAATGGTAGGTAAAAATGGGATTCGTTCCCGAGATTATAGGTCATCTATGCGAGTAAGTGGTTACGTTGCAACCCAATTTAAACCTCATGTAGCCAAATGTATTTATGAGATGAATAATGCTGAGAGAATTTTAGATACGAGTTGCGGGTGGGGAGATAGATTGGTCGCATTTTATTGTACAGAGGGAGCAAAGGTTTACTATGGGTGTGATCCAAATGAAAATGTATATGAGGATTATAAAAAACAATGTATTGAGTATGAGAAATTACTGGGTACAAAAGAAGAAGATATTAAGATTGTAGATGGTGTTTGGGTGGGAATTGACGAAGTTATCGATGATGGGGATAAATGTTTGGGGAGTAAAGGCTGCTCTTATTTTGAATGCAAAGGGAAAAAACATGTAAGAATTTATAATGGATGTGCGGAGGATATTATTTTAGGGAATGGTGGCTTTGGAAATGGCGGTGATGCTGCGGGTGGGGATTTTGACTTGCTATTTACTTCACCACCTTATTTTAAAACGGAGATGTATAATGAGGGAGGTGATGGAGAAGATTTGCAATCATGGAAGAGATATGATACGTTCGAAAAATGGAGAGATAAATTTCTTTATAAAATGATTCAAAATGTGGAGGAATCTTTGAAGGTCGGTGGTAAAATTATGTTGAATATTGTTGACCCTCAAATTAAAACCAAGAGATATAGGGTTTGTGATCATTTGGTAGATTTTGTTACTGGATTAGGATTTACATATGATGGATGGATTTTGCAGAGAATGAAGGGAGGACCTGCAAAAAAAGGATTGAGTGGTGTAAACTGGTATGGCGAACCCATATTTAGTTTCACGAAGGACTAATTATGAATTGATTATTGATTATTGATTATTGATTATTGATTATTGATTATTGAATAATGGTTTTTTTTATATCTCCTCCGTTTGGGAATTATTTAAAATTAAAGGGATGTGTTTCTATAAAGGGTAGTTATACATTAGAGCCTCGGGGTGGGTTGTTCTGGCAAGTTTTAAAAACATTGCGTTATTCATTTGAATATGGTGGTTGGGTTAATAAAATAGGGTTACGTAATCCCGGGTTAGATAAAGGTATTAAAAGTTATATTGAAAATAATAATATTGGTGGCGGAGATGAAGTAGTTAGTATTGCTATTTGTGATAAAATAGAAATACCTAAGATTATTGAGAAAATTCCTGATGATATGAATATAGAAATAAATGTAAGTTGTCCTAATCATACAATTTTTAAAGGAGATGAAAAACATTCTAATGAATTTGGTCTGGAGAGATTTTTAAATAAAAAAAGAAAATGGTGCATTATAAAATTATCTCCTTTGGAAAAATTAGAAGTTGTAGATCAATATTATGATATTGGATTTAGACAGTTCCATTGCTCGAATACGTTTCCTATACATAAACCATTAGGAAACGGGGAAAGAGCATATGTAGGTGGTTTATCGGGACCTCATTTGATTCCATATACTGGAATGTTAATAACATATTTAAAAAGGAAAAAGGATGTAGAAATTATAGCAGGAGGGGTGTGAGATGGAGTGGAGATATCGAAAGATATAAAAATTGGGGTGCAGATCATATTTCTATGTCTAGTATTTTTTTTAATCCCTTTTTGTCTGGATGGTTTTATTGGTGTAATATACATTAAATATGGTTGTTGTTTGTTGTTTGTTGTTTGTTGTTTGTTGTTTAACGGAGAAATAATTCATATATAAAGACCGGTATCAAATATATAAATGCATTTAGGTTCATTATAAAGGCTAGTATTGCTGTTATTATGAATATTGTTTTGTTTGCGGTTTTTAGAGTTTCTTGTGTAGATTGTGATATTTTAGTTGGCAAAATTATTCTTGTTAACAAAATCCAGATTGCTAAAAGATATGCGGAGAGATTTCCTAATGGACAAATTTTACTAGAATACTCTGAAATATTTATTTGATGTTTAAAAAAATCAGGAATATTTTTATGTGACATAAGAGATGTTTCCCAAATATTATGAAAAGCATATGTCGTTTTAAAAAAATTCCACATATAAATGACATATGTTGCTTCTATAAAAGGTATTATGTATTGATATGTTTTAGAGGTGATAGATGTTATTGATTTTATAGATTTTATTTTCATGTTTGATTTATTGTTTAGTTAGATTTTTTCTTAATTTATCTAGGCATATTTGACGAAAAATATTGTATGGGGGACGCGAGCCATTGGGAAGATTCGGAGGGAATTTGAAGGAATCAGGATCATCGCCAAAATTACCGAAATAACACATTTCGGTCGAGTTATATGTATATTTTTTCATATTCCACCAATCAATGATAAACTGACAAATTAGATTTGACTTTTCAGTTGAATCTGTACCACTATTTCTAAGAAGAGGATATGCTTGTTTAGCAGTAATAAATACTAGATTTGACCTCATTATCATAAGAATATCTTTGAGCATTTTTGTATTAATCTTTGTTGCTGCTGTTTTTAGAAGAGGCATATAATTATTGGATTCTTCTGTTGTGGCTGAAACCCATTTTTCTAGTTCTTTTTGATATTCTGGATCTTCAAATCCCCAATAAGGCGATACAGAATCTTTATCAACATGTCCTGAACATACAGAACATTTCATTTTCCAATTGGGATTACCCCAATATTTTGTGCAATCTAAGCACAATTTGGGAATAGGGCTTGGCAATTTGTAGTATATTCCTGAGCGAAGTAGCATAATATATATTATTGATTATTTTATCATAAATAAATTCAATTTTGTGTATTGATATTTTATTGTTTGGCTGCGATTTTGTAGTTATTTCAATTTCATATTATAAATAAAATATAAAATTGAATTGTAATATTATATAATTTAATGTTATTATTAACAAGATATTATATAAGACAACAATATGCAACTTTTTGTAGTTGGTGTAAGACAAAAAAATAGTTCAAGGAAAACATTCACTTTGAATCATTTTTCCGAAGATGATTCAATTAGAACTTTGAAAATGGTTATTAGTAATAAATTTTGTGTCCCGATTAAGTTGTTTTATTTGGTTTCGGAGAGTAAGACATTGAATGAGGATGGCACGTTAAAGAAATTTGATATTACTAATGAATCTACTATTCACGTTATGTTTAGAGCAGGACAATGTTTACGGTCGATAAATATTAATTAAGTATCCATCAGTGTTTTATTTTGATTATTTAAAAATTGTTGAAATTCTTTAAAAAAGTTTTTTTTGTTATCATTATTGCTATAAATATCATCTACCGTTTTTATAGAAATTGGTCTTAACTGTTTATCTTTCATTATTTGACATAATAGAAAAATGATTATACTTTTATCGAGTTCTTCATTTGTTATTTTTTTATATCTATCTTGAAATTCTTTATATAGTTTCATATAGGTAATAGATGACTTTACTTCTATCCAATTAGAAAGATGTTTTTCGAAGAATCGTACAAATGTTGGATTCTCCATAAGAGTTGTCATGTCTTTAAAGAATTCAATCTCATCTATTTTCCTATTGCCTTCTTGCATTTGTAAAGTTTGATTCAGTTTAATAATTTGGTCCATATAATTTGTTGTGGAGAGATATTTATAAATAGATATTATTTATTATTTATTTATTAATTATTTATTATTTATTTATTATTTATTAATTATTTATTATTTATTAATTATATTAATAAACAAACAATACTATATTGTCAATACATACAACCGGCAAATTTTTTATTTTGGCAAGAGATAAGAAGTATCGTGATTTTAGTTTTTTCCAAAATTTGGAAGGGTTTTTAATATCTAGAATTAATTTGTCTATTAATTTTTGACGTTTGTGTGAAAATATTGGTCTGAAAACATGGGGATTTCTATTTAGTTTATAACCTACACACAAGGTATCGCTATTTATCCAAAATGCATTTCCAGTTAAAACTAAAGGATGGTTAAAACATTCCTCTTTACCAACTGTCATAAATCCGTTGTTTTTTCGTAATCGTAACACCTTAGGCTCTACATAATATGTTATTTTGCTAAATTGGTTCTCTCCCCAATTTTCTGATAAATACCATTTCCTATACTTTCGCCAGTTCATTGTTTTATTATGTAGATATGTTTAATTTTGTTTATTTAAAATTGAATGATAACTAGTTTATTGATCAATAGTGTTATATTATGAGCAATACTATGCTTAACTATAAGGTTACGACCGATGAGGTAGATTATTTATCAGATGATGAGGAGGAGGAGGATGAGTTAAAAAAAGAGTTTGCAAGGCTGAAGTTAAAATTTAAGTTATTTAATGATAAAAAAAAAAGAAAGAAGAAAATGTCTAAATCCAAGTTATTAAAAAATTTTATTAAATCGGGCGAACCTCATGCAGGTGTATCGTGGAATAATATGTTTAAAACATCACAACCAGTTAGGTATTATTTGAATGTTGAATGTACACAATTTACCATTGGTAAAACTGGTAAAACATTGGATCGCGTTGGTATTTCAAATGCTGCAAAATTGCATCAAGCCTATTCTTTTGTTAATGAAGAAAAGGTTATTTCTATAATTATTAGTAGTTGCAATCTTGCAGAAACTGCCCAATGGAAAGTTAGAACAAATGGTAAATTTGGTAAGAGTTTAAATATTTGCACCATTTCTAGTAAAACAAGAACAACAAATAAAGGTAGTGGAAATAAAATTGGCGATTTTATTGCCGGTCTAGTAAATACAGATAACAAAAACCTCCCAGATATTTTACTTATGTGTGCACATTCAAAAAGAGTTAAGGATGATTTATTGATTTTATTACGTTCTCAAAAAAGAATTATTTCTACAAGTGGTAAACAATTTAAATTTAATTTATTCTTTGACGAGGCGGATAAAAATATAGGGTTGATTACTGATTCATTAAAAAAGATACGATCAGATGTAGATATTGATACTGGAAAAAATATGGATTCATATTTAAACGAAGTTCATTTTATTACAGCAACGCCTACTACACCATTTTGGAATGCTCTTCGTAAAATTAGTATTAAAGAATTGTCCAATTTTGATATTGAATTTGGCAATGAGATTTCTGATGAACAAAGAAAGAAAGCAAGAGATAAATATCAATCTATTTTGACTCAACCATTTATTGATTTTCAAGGACCAGGCGATTCTTTGGAAAATATTAAAATGATTATGAATAGTAATCATGTACCATCTATCGGATGCAACACTCAAAATATTATTTTCGCCCCTGCTGAAAATAAAGTTATTACACATAATGCAGTGAAAGATTATTTTCTAGAAAAAGGTTATCATGTATTTATTCATAATGGTCGTCACAAGGGGGTGTATGATCCTTCTAGAAGATTCATGTCTATCGAAGAGTTGAATCTTCTATATAATTTAGATACTGAAAAGTCAGAAGTTCGTGATACACTTAGGATGTGGAAGATTAAAAATCCATCGGCTTCATTGGCGGTTACAGGTTGGTATACAATTACCAGAGGATTAACATTCAATACGGATGGCTTTAACTTCACTCACATGATTTTTGGATGGTGTCATGCTAAAAAATTGGCTGAATTTGTTCAGTTATTAGGTAGATGCTGTGGACATTCTGATTATTGCAAATCTATTAAAATTATTGGCCCTATCGGTGCATTTAAAAATGCACAATTATTTGTATCTGAATTATTAGATTTAAAAGAATCCAATGTTACTGAATATAGTGAAAAAGATTTTAAAAAAAATAAAGCAAACGAGGGCATTATTTTTGAAGAATATTTGACATGGCAGGAAGCACGATCTAGAATAAAAAAAATTCACCCTAGATGCAATCCATTTAATATTGGTCGGAAAAATGAACTATTGCCACAACCCAATAACGACGGATTTTACATGCATACTATAAGAAATAATCGTGCAATCATGACTATTGATTATATTATTAACAATCGTTCATGGGGTATTAATAAAAATAATAAATATAGAATTCACGTAGGATATGGGGATATAAAAAATAAGGAAACCTGTAAATGGATTGTATGTTATAGGAAGGAAGACAGTAAAGAGGTAAACCCCAAAGAAGATAAATGTAGCCCCAAGACCAAATCTGTTCTTGATGCATTTAATATTCGAAACATCTAATACGTATGTTGGTGAAAAGGTTCAACAGTGCAACCTGGCCCCACACCCCCTCCCAGGCCCCCCTCGACCAGCCCCATTCTACCCTACCACCAGGCACCCCCCTTTTAATGTATCTCAGAAACCGGTAATGAAATGAGAAACCGGTAATGATTTAACTACCTATCCCACTACCAATCTTACTACCAATCCCACTAACATTCTACTACCAATCTTACTACCTATCCCACTACCTATCCCACTACCAATCTTACTACCAATCCCACTAACATTCTACTACCAATCTTACTACCAATCCCACTACCAATCCCACTACCAATCTTACTACCAATCCCACTAACATTCTACTACCAATCTTACTACCAATCCCACTACCAATCCCACTAACATTCTACGACTAATCTTACTACCTACGACCAATCTTACTACCAATCCCACTACCAATCCCACTAACATTCTACGACCAATCTTACTATCCCACTACCTATCCCACTACCAGGTGGTCCGACCTATCCTACCACCATTCTACTACTACTTCAACACTCAGAAATACTCATTTACACACCCATTTTAAATTCAGGCTAAAAAAGTTAACCCCTGAATATGGTTCCTGT
>Ga0206677_10005072_pt1 | contig 10520 bp, 9 predicted proteins | sample M130m12015metaG_FD_155475 | JGI IMG/M metagenome (GOLD analysis project Ga0206677, IMG submission 155475) | Ammonia-oxidizing marine archaeal communities from Monterey Bay, California, United States - M1 30m 12015 | ecosystem: Environmental > Aquatic > Marine > Intertidal zone | place: USA... | reverse complement strand
AAGGCCTAGGGGTAAACCAAAAGCCGTAACAATCCCTTCACCATCAGATGAATATGAAGCAGCGGTAAGGCCAGTAATAAAAGTCGAACAAGTCACAGAGCAGGTGGCAATTATTGAATCCAAAGATGTCGAGATAATCGAAGATGTTGTTGAAGTAGATGAAGTTGAGATTATTGACATATCTTCACAGTCCGTTCCTGAAACCATCCAATCTGTACCGGTTGCAGCACCTTTACCTGTCGCACCAGTTGTTGAAATAACTGCATCAGTAATCGAGATTGAAGGTAGAACTGCTGAGATAGATGCTCTTTGTAGGGATTATCTTTTGGTCGGTTCAATAGAGGATTCAGAAGATGTAAATGCTTTCATCTCTAGTCTTGGGAAACATGGTTTGCCAGTCAATGAACAAAACGCAGCCGATTATGTCAGAGCTAGACTTTATTCTCTAGATGCAACCGCAAAGGCAGAAAAAGATGCTATGCACAAAATGCCTAACTCATGGAGAGAAAGAGAGGCTTTGAGGCATTTCGAAGAAGCAAGAGAGTTACTTAGAGATGCTCTTCCTGAATTGATAAGAACACATGAAGGAAACATGGTAAAAGCTCGAATGGCATTTGAAGAAAAGGCTACTGAGTTGTATCTCGATATGAGTTGGCCTTCAGTTTCGGGTAGAATTCACGCATTATTTGATTTACAAGTTTCCTTAGATGAAGAGATTGCAGCAAGTGACCCTAGAACGGCTAGAAGAACTAGAGTCGCCAGATTATTGCAACATGGCGCAATCCACTTACAACCCAATGAAAGAAGAACTCTTGATCGTTTAGAACGCAATATTGATGGTTTTGAACAATTGGTAGAGGCTGTTTTGAAGAAGGCCGGTGGTAATTATGGCGACTCAGAACAGACCTTAGTTATCAGGTTCCTTGAAAAGAAAGGATACGACGTTAACAATGCAGAATTAAGGCCAAGGGTTGTTGCTGCTGCAGGAGTCGTAGGTGCCGAACTTGGCCACATCTCACCTTCGGAGATACCTAGAATCGCTCCCGGAATCAAAGTTTCAGATACTGAGGTAGATTCGATAATTTCAGATTTGAAGAGACTTGCTCAGCAATTCCGCACCAATGATGATGAACAAATAGTAGATGTTGAAATTGAATTAGCTGAATCAGTCGCAGATGCCTCTGATAGAGTAAACTCACTAAGAACTAAAATCGACGGTGTCGATGAATTACTATCACGCTTGAATCTTTCAAAAGATTAACGAGTTGCATAGAAACTTTGGATGACTTTAGTTACAGTCTCAATATCTCTAATGTCTCTTTGAATTAGGTCTGCAAGTATTTGCTCTCTTTGTTTTACATACTGTTCGAATTGTGCAGGTGTAATTCCTGCTGCGGTACAGATTGTTTCTCTCATCTTAGACGGAATACCGGTCTCCTCGATTCTATCTGTTGCAGCATTGTATTTCCATATCGCATTCAACCTGGGTTTGTCTCCTTCCATACCTGCAACTTCTGCAACTTCAGTGATCTTTCTTGCAGTCTTACCATTGACGTGTAAACGAGCTTGTATGATAATCAAGTCAAGACCTGTTAGCATAATCGGTGGTACATTCATTGGAGGATTAATCATCCTGGTTATCGTTTCCATTGCGGTATTTGCGTGCAAAGAACCGAATGAACCATCGTGCCCAGTATTCATTGCGGTGAGCAATGTTGCGGCTTCACTAGAACGAACTTCTCCTACAATAATTCTGTCTGGTCTCATTCGAAGACTTGATTTCAAGCAATCATTCATGTCAACAGCAGGTGTTCCATCCGGCCTCTCTCTACGTGTTTCCATTCGCAACCAGTGGTCGTGGTAAACTTGCAATTCAGCAGTGTCCTCTACAGTTAACAGACGCTTGTGCCAAGGAATATACATCCCAAGGCAATTCAGAGTAGTAGTCTTTCCAGAACCTGTTCCACCTGCAATTACGAAATTTGCAGGGCGGCTATCCAATCCCTCAATCCAAACCCACATCATTGCTGCTAATCTTAGATTAACAGTTCCAAACTTGATTAAGTCGATCATTGTGAGAGGGTCCTCTCTGAATTTACGAATAGTTAGTGTCGGTCCATCGGGGGAAACAGGAGGTATTGTACCGTTTACTCTGCTACCGTCTGGCAACCTACCATCGAAAATTGGAACCATTCCAGGGCCATCGCCTAGAGGAACGGATGTAAATGCTGCGATATTCTTGGAAATTTCGATTCCTTGTTGGTCATCAACCCAGACATTTGTTCTGCACATTCCGTGGTCTCTGTGAGCAACTTTGACGCACTGAGCCCCTCCATTGTACATGACTTCTTCCAAGTTGTCATCTTCAAGTAGTGCTGCAAGATTACCATATGGATTGGGTTCAACTCCTCCATCTACGTGATACATAGGTGCAGGGTGGTTACCTTCCATGTAAATTGTTACTCGTCCATATTGGTCCAATATTTTTTCCATTTTTCAACCTCCAATTACTAGAACTCCAACGTGATAGATAGTCATAGAGACTGCCATCCACAATGGTGCCCACCATAGTGCTGAGCGCATTCTACCAAGCATTCTTCCACTAACTCCAACGGCAACAAGTGATGCAGCTCCGAAGAACATAGTGAATGAAGAGTTGAACTCTTCAAGTTGGAATCCTTGGTTTCTTGGTGCAAATAATCCAACAATGAATGCAATTAGGAATGGTAGCCCAATCGATACAAACATGATAATCAGAATCGATCTACCCATCAGGTCAGATTCTCTCCGGTTCATCAGGTCATTCAATCTTTCATAGTCTCTGGACATGTCTGCGAGAATGTTCCTTAGCGGAGCATCTTGTTCTATAGCAGTGGATATAAGGTGCATGACTCTTTGAACTTGAGATGAACGGGACTTAGTTGCAAAGTTTGAAAGTGCGGCATCGAAGGAAGATGCATGACTCTCTGCCAACGTCTCCTTCAGCATTTTTCCTAATTTTCCAGTGTTTCGATCCGCTTCAGCCATCATTGCTTGCTGAAGGCCCAATCCAGCTCCTAGTGAGTCGGACAAAGCCTCGAGTAAAGCAGGTAGGTCGTTTTCAATTGATCTTCGGCGTTGCCTCTCAATAATAGGCGGTATTCCACCTATGGCGCATGCCACTCCTAGAGTTATTATGAGCAACAATAGTGGCTCATTTCTAAACATCTCCAGAATACCGAAAATCATTGTATCACAACCCCGGGTCCTTTGTATGCGCCTTCAATCCAATCATTGCCATTCCTGCCAATGTGAAAAATAGTCCAGCGTTAACTATTGTCATTATTGTGCCTTGGTTCATAGTACCAAACAATTCTTCGGCACCTTCCATCAGTTGTGGTGCTATTCCCAAAATGGATAGAATAATCGGGCCAATCATTCCAATCGATAGAAGAGTTTCTGGAACTCCTCCTAATTCTTCGATATATTCTTTCACAGCCTCAGTACGTGTTTCTTCCATCCTCTCACCTTGCTTGCGCAAAGTTTCGATAATGTCTGTGTTCTGTGTTACATTGTTGAGCATGGTATTGATCACTCTTTTGTAGCCATCATTCTCAGCCTTTTTTAGAAGTCCACGGAGTTCTCTTTCCATTGGGTTTCCTTTGTTGATGTTCTCCATCAAAGTAGCGAAGTCTTTGGAAATGATTCCGTACCCACCCTGAGATATCGAGTGTATTGCGGCTTCTAGACCGACTCCAGACCCCATGAGGACATCTAAAGTTCTGATGACATAGAGTATTTCTCTAGACTCATCCAGTGATCTCATTTATTCCACCTCAGCGTATATCTTCTATGAATTCGAAACAGTAAGTGTTCTTGGAACCATCAAATTCAATTTTTCCAAAAACCGTTTTGACGTCCCTTTCTTCGTATGGGTCATGAATGTATGGTTGGCCACTTCTGAACATCTTCAATATCTTCTTGTATTCGTCGTTACTCATTTCACCACGAACAGTGTATACTGCGGACTCTGCACCTTCATCTACAAGGTCGTCACCCTCTCCTCCGTGGAGAACTGTACGTGTAATTCTCCTAGTAATTACAACACTAATGTCTGCGTTTGGAAGCCTAAGCCAGTCGGTACTAGATGTCCCGCTTGCTGGGCGGATAAAGAAATCTGTTCCTGCCACATTCTCACCTGTAAACTGATGAGGACGCGAACAGAACTTCAACCTGTTGGAGTAATCTCAATCAAACTGTTATCTTGAACCATCCAAATCTTGGTTCATGAACAGTGCCCTCTTCTGATAAATCATCTAAGCTTGATTCAGCGGCATCTCTGTCATGACCTCTAGCCGCCGCATTGGATAGCAGAGTGTCGAAGTCTACTCCTTCTCCTTGATCTAATCTTGATATTAAATCGAGCATAACTTGCTTCAAGTCCGTGTCTCCATTAGCAGGCTCATTTGCCGGCGTATCATCTGATATTTCCAAACTAGTTTGCGGAGTTGTTGCTTTAGGTGCAGGTGAAGACGGCATTTTATCTTCAGCGATATCCAAAGTTTGCATAATGTTGAGGCGATAGTTTTCCAAATCAATCTCACCATAGTGCTCATTTGCGAGTAAAATACCTTCACGGAGATTTTCAGGGATTCCTGCAGATGCTAATGATTGGAGGTTTTTCTCTAAAGATGAAGATTTCTCATGAGCATCCATCCTTTCTAGTAGTCCCTCTGCTGCTTTCACTAGCCAATTACGATAATTGGACCTGGTAATTACTGCAGCTTCCTCCGGTCGCAGGCTAGTATATACGGCTCCCTCATCGTTTTGGAAATATCTTGCCTTGGCTGTCATTATCAGCATTACTGTTTCTCCATCATCAATTCTGGATGCTAGTTGAACAGTCAGTTCGCGCATTGATTCAGGAGCGTAATCTCCAACTGAGAAATAGTGCAAGCCAGAAGGGTCCCTTAGTTGTCCTTGCCATAGAGTTGCCCCATTGGAGGTTTCTCTTGGTTCTAGCCTCTCAAGTAGACCTGCTACCACTAGGCGGTTAACTTTCGCACCCAGCTTTGTAATTACAAATAACGGGTCGAATTCGCCAGAACCCTGCTGGTGAAGTGTTGAATCACTAAACTCTGAAGCCAGCATGTGCCAAGCAGGTTGTCTTCTGGCTCTTTTTCCAGGTTGCAATCAAACCACCCCCCACTTTGTTCTTAATTCAGCAGCAACTAAAGCGGAATCAACATCCATTAATTCTACAGCATCGGAGAGAAGCATTGCTCCTTGCTCATCGACTATTGTTCTACCAGATGCTTTCAATTGACGTCCTAGCAACATTTCCCTAAGGTTTTGTACGAAAGCCATAGTGCCATTTTCATTTATTTCTGAGGAAATGGTATCTTGGTTCATTTTGATTAGTGATTCAGAAGCGGCTTTGTTAATGATAAGTGATATTGTTGAATTACCATCATCAAGAACCATTCGAATTCTAACATCAGGATTGCCATCCTGTTTCCCATGGGTTGCACATTCGCCATCTCTCAATACACGACGGCATTCAGTGCAACGGCTGATTATTCCGGAATCTTCTCTGATTGATATTACATGGCCAGTGGTTGATATGCCAACACGGCTCGCACCTGTTGCAAGGTCTGTTAATGGCACATCAACTACATTGTTAGTTAGATCTACATCATCGCCCCAAGGTGCTGCAGCAAGTACCTCGATTTGCGATACATCGTCGATAGTAATGTCTGGTATTCCTTGCCAAGCTCGAACTCTTACTCCGCGCAATCGGACTATTACCGGGGTTGCTTCAAAATCAAAAGGCGGCTCCGACCAGATTGAACATCGGCATTTGCCTGTTGGGTCTGCGATATCTCCAGACCATACACTCTTGTCTTCTCCATCCTTGCCTTTGAAATCCCTTCTTATCATTTTCTGGATTTCAACAATAATTTCTACATCTCTGGATCCATCTCTCAAATCTTCAATTTTGCTGACAGAGCGGGCTACTAAGTCATCAGCTGATGCGAAATTAGAGTCGTGGAATACCTCAATTCTTGTGGATGAGCCAATGTTTAATTCTGGCGTATCTCTGAATACTTTAATTTGAGCATTTTCAAATTTTAATAATGTGCCAATTTCATGTTCAAAAGAGTCCCATGATAGGAACCCTATCGCTCCAGTGTCGTCTGCAATACGTCCTCTTACAATGTCTATAGAACCGGAACCGTCTTTGCGATGAATCTTGTCTTTTCGACTTGCTAGTAGTCGTCCCACAACAGTGGCATTCCCTGGATTTTTGATTGTATTAATCTCGATTGGTTCACCAGGTGTTGTAACGGTTCTTTCACCTTCCCGAAGCACTACTACTCGACTTGCCTGATTGATATTGAGGCTCATTCTTCCTTGATATTCGTTGACAGAAACACCTTCTAGTCTTACAACAGCTCCTGGGGCTATATTCGGATTGTTGCCCCAGTCCTTGAATTCCCATCTTGTGCGATCTCCACCCTCTGACCACGGCTGGTCTTCTAGTAATCCATATGGCACAATCTTTTCTTCTCCACGAACCATAGTCGTTCTAGGATTATGAGTGACAATTTCTACTTCGATTTCGACATTTTTATCTTCCGAAGATAATTCAGATAATTTACCTACCTTCTTGATAGGAGCAGTCTGTCTTTGAGTATTGGTTGATTGAGTGTTACTTGGTTTAGTGACCCCTGTGTCCGATTGGAATCTCCGTAATACTGAACGCATAGCGTCTTCAGGAGGTATCAAGAAATCTTTCTCATATCTTGCAAATGCCTCAGCCACCTTTTCAGGATCTGCTTCTGGAACTTGTTTTATGACTTCAGATACATGTGCTTCATAGTCTGACATTATGAGCACCTCGACGGTCCAATTTCATTTTCAGGCCCGTCGTAGGACGGGTGTTCGGGCTTTTGTGCTTGCTGGTTGAGTTCTTCTGACACTCCCTTTCACCTCCGTGGAGTTAGATGTTCATTGGAGACGGTTCATGAAGATGTCTGCCAGTTTCGCATTGAAACTGAAACTAAACAGTTCAAGCAGGATTTATCCTCAGTCCGTCCATTAGTAGAACATCCGGGACGTGCATCGAGCCGGTACTGTATGAACCCTTGCGTTTTGATGAATCTCCTAGCACAACTCTGCCGTTGAGTGCCTTTGCCATATTACCAGACAATCCTGCTTGAGATATAGCGCCGATAACTGTTCCACCTTCAACTCTCAATATTGTTGAGGTTGTTACTGAAAAATCACCACTGGTTGGATTTGCAGTGTGAGCGCCCATGACACTGTGAACAATATATCCAGTGTCCATTTCTTCAATTAATCGGTCTCTGTCATGCGATTTTGCTGATGATGAAAGAATCAAATCATTGCATCCACACAATGGGGGAGACGTATGGCCTCCTCTTGATGCAGAACCTGTAGATTCAGCGGATTCAATTTTCCCCTCTGCAACTGATTTTGCAGCATCTCTTGTGGACCATAACTCTCCAGTGAGCCGCCCCGCCTCAACAATGCTCTGCGTGCGACAAGGCACTCCTTCATCATCTCTAGAGCCAGATGACATTCCCCCTTCCATCAATCCATCATCGGTAAGTGACAAGTGGTCTGCTATTACCATTTGATTCATTTTTCCTGACCAGAAAGATTCGCCACGGGCTAATCTTTCACCTTTTATCGCAGAAGGGATAACTACTGAGAAAAGGGGTGAAAATCCATCTGATGTCATCAATACTGGGCAATCTTCAGTAGCACCACCTGGTATCTTTTCTCGTGTAATTTGCGACCAATGAACGGCCTTATCCACACTTGATGTGACATCGGTTAGTAATTTTCGAGAAGATTCTCCTTCGTAAGAGGATGTCAGTTGGTCATCTTCATCTATCGATACATGAATCCCGACTCCGTGAGATGTGTATATTCCTCCGTATTCGATACCATTACTGGTAACAATGGCTCCAGCACCGGCTCCAACTCCAATTCCTCCACCTACTGCAATTGCTCTTGAATCAAGTTCAGAAACTCTAGTAAGGACCTGGTCACCTTGCTCCAAGAGGTCTTCAGGAGTCATATCTAGAATCGCCTGGTCTTTCATCCCACCTACACTAGATGCAGATTGATTTCCAGGTAACTCAAAACCTTCTATTGATGGAGATCGATTAGCAATGCTAAGTGCTTGCTGAATCGCTCTTTTAGAGGATTTTGTATCGACTAAATGTGCGTATCCATAGCGGCCGTTATCAACAACTCTGATTCCAAACCCGCCTTCACCCCCTCCTGATGCCATCGATATCCTTCCGGCTTCGATCTCCATAGAGTGGCCATATCCTTGGTTTGCATAAATCTCCCATTGTTGGACATTTGCTTTTTCACATTCTGCACCGATCATTAGTGCAGATTCCATAAGTCTCTCAACAGCATCATCGGGAATCATAATCATCCCACCAATGCTTCTCTAATTCTCATTATTGGGCCGCCATCTCCGACGGGTACAGTTTGACCTTTGCCACAAAACCCTGGAGCTGCAAGGCGGGAGTCCTTTGTCAACCCATCAACATCTTTCAGGATTTGAAGAGTCATTCCAGATACGCTAACATCTTTGACAGGCCGAGATAGTGAACCGTTCTCAATAATCCAAGCTTCTTGTGCTGCGAATTGGAATGAACCTCTTCCTGTATCAACTTGCCCGCCCCTACTTCCACAAGCATAAATTCCAAAGTCAATATCCTCTATCAACTCATCAAGGTCTCTGTGGGTTCCACCTTGGATTACAGTATTGGACATCCTTACCAGAGGGTGGTGTAGGCCATCTTGGGCTCTTGCTCCTCCGTTAGGTTGTAGGTCGAATCTATGAGCAGTTTCGCGATGGTTTAGATATTCAGTTAGGACTCCGTTTACGATGAGGTTCTTTGGCCTAGGGTCTACTCCTTCATCGTCAATTGGGTAGCATCCATATCCTCCTCTAATGGTCGGGTCGTCTATTACAGTACATATCTCGGAACCAATTGTTTCTCCAAGTCTTCCTTCAAGACATGAATCGCCGGCTGCTACCAAGTCTGCTTCACATGGATGGCCCAATGCTTCGTGAATGTATACACCTGTAAGGTCCCTATCTGCAACTAGGGGCATTCGTCCCGAGGGCGCTCTTTCTGCAGTAAGCAATCTCAGGGCTGAAATTTTGGCATTTCGTCCCATTTCTCCTAAGTCACAAGACTCGATTAATTCGAGGCCCCCTTCTCCTCCATGCCTCATTCTATAGGATACTACGTCGTCCCCATTTCGAGCAGTAACCATGCCATTGATCAAACTTCTTTGGAATGACCAAATACGATTCATTCCTTCACTAGTCATTAATTCAGTGTGAATATGTTCATCAGACCAGCCAGTTGCAGTTGATACAATTTTTTCATCATCCTTAGCTTCATCATCGATAGCCAACATCATTTCGATTCTTTTGTCAAGATCGGTTTCTCGAATGTCTTTCTTACTTTTCCAATGGATTTCATCTTGGATGATTGGTACCTCTGCTAGTTCAACAATAGTTTGAGATGGAGAGCGCCTTGATGCTACAGCTTTTGCTAATCTAAAAGTTGAATCTACTTGTTGTGTAATTGATTCAACATCACTTGTCGAATGAACTCCCCAAGCACCATCTGCTAGGATTCTCATAGTAACTCCAACCTCTTGACCAGGAATTGCTCTCTCGAGTTTACCATCCTTGAGAGAAGCAGTGTTAGTTGTTTCACTTACAAGTCTTATTTCAGCATAGTCTGCACCAAGGCTAGTAGCCATTTCTAGTGCCTTAGTTATCTTATCTTCATCCAAGATTCTACCGTTCGCGAAATGGGATTCTGCCTGCCGGCTAGTTACTACCATGAACAGGTGGTGTAAGAGGGGCTCTTTGACACTTACGAACTCTAGCGTAAGTCTGCGAGGTGTATGTGGGCAATTGCAGCATTCTCATTTTGATTAGTAACTATGCCCATTCTTGAAGCATCAAAAATATCTAGATGGGGGCGATCGTCCAATAATGTGAAATTCATTTTTTCAGCATGTTCTAAAAATTCTGATTCCGTATTAGATCCTGATAAATCGACCAACCAGGCGGTAGTGTCTCCCTTTTGTAAACCAGCGCGCTTGAAACTAGTTGCCATGTGGTGAGTTCCCGAAAGTAATCTAATAAATTCACCATCTATTGAATTTGATTTCATTTTAGATCTCTCTTGATTCCTCTGTAGAACATTATATGCGGTCCAAGCATGAATTTCACTGGCTAATGAAGTGCCACTAATCAAAGCCCAATCCTCCGATTTTCGATTTGAAATCCAAGAAATAGCCAGTGTACGAGGGTCTTCACAAGGAGTCTGTAAAGTAACTCGCATACAAGGGAAAGGCGGTGGGTTCACACCACTCGCAATGCATACACTGTTTCAACCCTGACGCTCTCCAGGTAGTGGTTCATCGTCACTTCGAGGTTTCTTTTGTTCATCAGAAACAGCAAG
>Ga0206677_10005070_pt1 | contig 10523 bp, 10 predicted proteins | sample M130m12015metaG_FD_155475 | JGI IMG/M metagenome (GOLD analysis project Ga0206677, IMG submission 155475) | Ammonia-oxidizing marine archaeal communities from Monterey Bay, California, United States - M1 30m 12015 | ecosystem: Environmental > Aquatic > Marine > Intertidal zone | place: USA... | reverse complement strand
TGGTGGAAGCCTTGAAAAAGCTTTTTTAAGGGCGCCGCTTGATTTTGCCTATGTAAGCTCACACTTTAACCCTAATAGGAGACATCCGATTCTTAATACTATCAGGGCTCATAATGGAGTTGATTACGCCGCTAAAAGAGGAACGCCTATTCGCGCCACAGGTGAGGGGGTAATTCAATCAGTTGGATGGAAGAGTGGGTATGGAAGAACAATAGTTATTAGGCATGGGGGAGAAATAACAACTTTATATGCTCATATGGAGAAGTATCACCCAAGTATGGCAAAAGGAATGAAGGTTTCCCAAGGCCAGACGATAGGATACGTTGGTGATTCAGGGCTAGCTACAGCTCCACATCTTCATTATGAATTTAGAATCGGTGAAAAAAGAACAGACCCACTCAAGGTGGCACTTCCCTCAGCAGCTCCGCTAGATAAATCTAAAATAAATCAATTTGAAATATTCAAGAATAATTACATAGAAATAGCAGAAAAGTTATTGCCTAAAGACCCAAATGCGAAATTCTTCAGATAAGATTTTTATTGGCACCATGAGTGGCACCAGCCATGATGGAATTGATATTTGTGCTATAAAATTTTCTAATCAAATAAGCTTATTAAAATTTAGCTCCTATAATTATGCTGCGAGTTTAAATGCTGATATTTCAAACGTAATGCAACAACAAGAATTAAGTCTTGAAAAGTATTATGATTTAAATCACAAAATTGGCATTGCTTTCAGCGGGTCAATAAAAAAATTTCTTGCTCAACATAAAATTAGTAAAAGCAGTGTTGCTGCAATTGGCTTATCGGGTCAAACATTATTTCATAAGCCAAAAGGTAAATATCCATTCTCCATTCAGGCCGGTGATCCCAAAATTGTTGCAAATAAATGTGGGATAGATGTTGTGAGTGATTTTAGGAATGACCATATTAAATTCGGCGGAGAAGGCGCGCCACTTGTTCCAGAATTTCATCAAAAAATTTTTTCAAAAAAAAATGTGCCTTTAGTAGTGCTAAATATTGGTGGAATTTCTAACTTCACTTACCTTAACGGAAGAGAAAACTTTTACGGTTCTGATTGTGGTCCAGGAAATGCGCTTATGGATATTTTTTGTCAAAAATTTCTCGATCGCCCCTTTGATAAAAATGGTGAGCATGCAAAAAGTGGTAAAGTGCATATTCCCTCGCTAAATAAAATGTTAAGCCATCCTTTTTTTAAAAGGCGTCACCCTAAATCTACTGGAAAAGAAATATTTAATATTGAATTCATTCCCAAGCAGCTGCTGAAAAAATCTTCTAATGATATTTTGGCAACGCTGACAGAGCTCACTGCTATCTCTATAGCAAAGTCTTTGCTCTCATTAAAGAAATCGCCCTATCAAGTTATTGCCTGTGGAGGTGGGGTAAAAAATTCTTTCTTAATGAGCGCAATTGAAAAACATACAAAGCTATCCGTTACCTCAACTAGTGAATATGGTTTTAACCCGCAAGCAATAGAGGCTATGGCGTTTGGATGGATGGCAAGACAAAGAATTTTTAACAATCCTTTGATTGTTAAAAAAAATAAAGGGTTGCTTGGAACTATAACTAAATCTAGATAGTGAATGACTCACCGCACCCACATGTAGTCTTTGCATTTGGGTTTGTAACCAAAAATCTTGAGCCAGAAAGGTCTTCAACATAATCCAATGTGGACCCATAAAGATATGGATACGAAAGAGAGTCTAACAAAATAGTAAAGCCATCAAAATTAACAGTATCATCATCTCCCTCAGGACTGTCATCAAATTTAAATCCATATTGAAAGCCTGAACACCCTCCGCCTGTAACATACACCCTAAAATAAGTTGATTTATGGCTAGGCAAAAGGTCTTGAATACGTTTTACAGCATTGCTACTAAGATTAATTGATGTCATTTCGGAGCTCATGAAATACTTATTTTATAGGATTAAAAATACATTCAACAACATTAAGCCTAAAATATTTTTCTATCCAAGCCTTAGAGGGGCTAAAATGGAACCTTATGAGCTTATATCTTGTTTTTAAAGTCCTACATATTCTATTCATGGTGTCATGGTTTGCTGGTATTTTTTACTTACCGCGCCTGTTTGTTTATCACGTAGAGACTGAAAATCAAGAAACAAAAGATCAACTAACCATAATGCAAGAAAATTTAATTAGGTTTATTACCCCATTGGGTTTTTTAGCAATATTTTTTGGATTATTGATGGGGCTTCTTGGTTCTGATTGGATCGGGTTTTTATCTCAAAACTGGATTATTGTTAAACTTTTTGTAGTTTTGGTTTTGGTTTTCTACCAAATTTTTTGTTGGAAGATTCTCAAAAATCTAAAATCTGGCTCGCACAATTGGACCGGCTTCAAGTTACGTGTTTTTAACGAGATACCAGTCTTGCTATTGCTTATAGGAATAGTTGCTGCTGTCTTTAAATTCTAAAAATCCCAAGTAGAAATTTGTTACAATCTTCAGCATAATCTTCGGTTTCTATAAAAACTTTTACTAAATACTTTTGAAAAGAACAAATTCAGAATCACTTTTTGAGCAAGCTCAATCGCTTATGCCAGGTGGGGTAAATTCTCCAGTTCGAGCTTTTAAAAATGTTGATGGGAAGCCAATTTTTTTTAAATCTGCAAAAGGCCCGATTTTGACAGATGAAGACGAAAATAAATACATAGATTTTATAGGTTCTTGGGGTCCAATGATTCTTGGTCATTCAAATCCAATTATTTTAGATGCAATTAAAGCTCAGCTAGAACTTGGAACAAGTTACGGTGCACCTACAAGCATAGAAAATAGTCTTGCAAGAATAATCAAGAGTCAGGTTCCTTCAATGGAAAAATTGAGAATGGTTAACTCTGGGACTGAAGCTACCATGAGCTGCATTAGACTTGCTAGGGGCTTCACGGGTAAAAATAAGATTATTAAATTTACTGGTTGTTATCACGGTCATGTTGATTCATTGTTGGTAAAAGCAGGCTCTGGGGTCTCTACTTTTGGTTTGCCAGATTCCCCTGGAATACCAAAGGAGTTAGCAGCCCTAACATACAGCTGTCCTTATAATGATGTTGAAGCTCTATCAGAAGTTATTAATGAAGTAAGTGACGATCTTGCTGCAATTATTGTAGAGCCCATTGCTGGTAATATGGGATTCATTCCAGGAAATCCATCATTCCTTAATGCCTTGCGAGAATTGTGTGACGCTCATGGCTCTCTTCTAATATTTGACGAAGTCATGTCGGGTTTTAGGGTGAATCTTGGAGGTGCGCAAGCAATATATAAAATCCAACCTGATTTAACCGCTCTTGGGAAAGTAATTGGTGGAGGTCTGCCCGTTGGTGCCTTTGGGGGCAAGCAAGTTATTATGGACCAACTTGCTCCAATAGGACCTATATATCAAGCAGGAACATTGTCAGGAAATCCGCTAGCTATGAGCGCTGGGATTGCTTTGTTAGATGCCTTGATCAACATCAATCCATTTAATGAATTAGAAAAAGCTTCTTCAGACATAATGACTCATACAAAAAATCTTATGAATGCCAAAGGGATACCCTTTTCAACTTCTTCTATTGGGGGCATGTTTGGTTTTTTCTTTAGTGAAAGCTTGCCTAATAATTTTGAAGATGTTGTACAAAGTGATGATGATATGTTCAAAAAGTTCTTTTATGCCACTTTAAATCAAGGGATATATTTTGCACCATCAAAGTATGAGGCTGGATTCATATCCTCTACCCATGATCAGTCAATAATTGATCAAACAAAAATAAAGATTGAAAAAGCAATCAAGGAATTATAAAAATGAAAAATGATATTAGCGCAATCGGCAACGCTCTCGTGGACACTGTTTTTAAAGTTGAGCATAGCCTTATACAAGAGCTTGGTCTGGAAATAGATCAAATGACTTTATCCAGTGCTGAGGAACATTCACCAATTATTGAAAGACTGATTGAATCTGGGGCAGATACTGTTTCAGATTGTGGCGGATCCGCAACCAATAGTCTTGTTGCAGCAGCAAGTTTTGGTGCTAAGTGCTTTCATACCTGTAAAGTTTCTGATGATCAAGATGGAGTCAGATATCTTGAAAGTCTTAAAGAGGCTGGGGTTGGTCATAAAGGAAATATGGCATCTGCTAATAAGATTCCAACTGGAAAATGTCTGATCCTTGTCACTCCAGACGCTAAAAGAACAATGACCACCGCACTTAATGTTAGTTCGTTAATGGATGAAAATGACCTAGATTTAGATCAAATAGCAAATTCTAAAATTTTCTATATTGAGGGATATATGGTAACTAGTGAAGAGAATTATAAAGTTACCTTGCAAGCTCTTAATCATCTTCAAGACTTCCCTGATGTAAAAATAGCCTTCTCGTTATCTGATCCTGGGATTGTCATGGGATTTAAAGAAAAATTTCTTGAAATGGAGTCTTTTGGCTTGGACTATATTTTTGGAAATGATGACGAAGCAATGGCATTTGTTGATGCGGAAAATATTGAAGAAGCATTTGTGAAACTGCAAGAAAAATCCTACACATCGATAATTACAATGGGGGAAAAAGGAAGCGCGGTAATTACTAGTGAAGAAATAATTCATACGCCCAAAGCCAATATCGAGCCCATAGATACTAATGGAGCTGGAGATATGTTTGCAGGAAGCTTCATGTATGCGTTACTGCAAGACAATGATTTAAAGTCTTGTGCAGAATTTGCAAATTATGGAGCCTCAAAGGTTGTAGAAACATTTGGACCAAGACTAACTCAAGAATCCTATAAGGAAGTGCTAAATAATTTTAAAAAAAGCTAGCTTATTACTCTGCTTTCTGATAATTTCATGCGCCTGAAAACTTTTTAACACTAAAAATATGCCAAAAAAAGCAGATACAAAAAAATCAACTGCTAAAAAAACTCCAGCTAAGAAGACTGCTACCAAGAAAGCACCCGCAAAGAAAGCACCCGCAAAGAAGGCTCCAGCTAAGAAGGTTCCAGCTAAGAAGGCTGCTACCAAGAAAGTACCTGCAAAGAAGGCTCCTGCTAAGAAGGTTCCAGCCAAGAAGGCTCCTGCCAAAAAAATAGCTTCTAGGAAAAGGTCTACACCAATTTCTTCATATAAAGGTAGAAAAGGTGAAAAATATATGAGTGCCGCAATGAAAAAGCACTTTAATGCTGTTTTAATCGAGTGGCGCGAGCACTTGCGAGAAGAAATGCAAAAAACTTTTGATCATTTAAAAAATAAAGGTGAGTCTTACGCAGATCCAATTGACAGAGCATCACAGGAAGAGGAATTTGCCTTCGAACTTAGAACAAGAGATAGAGAAAGAAAGCTAATTAATAAAATCGCAGGTTCCTTAGAACAAATTAAGCAAGATGACTATGGTTACTGTTATGCTTGTGGAATAGAAATAGGAGTAAAAAGACTTGAAGCTCGTCCTACTGCCACACATTGCATTGACTGCAAGACACTTGATGAAATTAAAGAAAAACAACTTGGTGGATAACAACCTAGCCAAAAAAATGTTCTTTTAAGCTTTTGAACAAAAAAAATAAAGCATCAAAAGTTAAAACTCCCAAAATCCTCAAGGAAGATAAATTTAGCCCATTTGCAATTGAGATTGTTAAAAAACTCAAGCAATCAGGTTTCCAGGGCTATCTTGTTGGGGGATGTGTGCGTGATTCACTAGTTGGGATTAAGGCAAAAGACTTTGATGTTTCAACAGACGCCACTCCTGAAGAAGTTAGAAAGTTATTTAGATCATCTAGAATTATTGGCAAAAGATTTCGTTTGGTTCATGTTTTTAACAGAAATGAATTGATCGAAGTCTCTACCTTTAGATCAAATGCCTCTAAACAAAGTAATATCTCTGAAGTAGTTAAAGATTCTGAAGGAAAAATACTTAGAGATAATGTTTGGGGAACTTTAGAGGAAGACTGCGTAAGAAGAGACTTTTCTATTAATGCCCTATATTTTGATCCTATAGAAAGTGACTTACGAGATTTTCACAATGGTCTTAATCATATACAAAAGAAAATTCTTGTTTCAATTGGTGATCCGCTAGTTAGATTTGAAGAAGATCCTGTCAGAAGTTTGCGTGCAATTAGATTTAGCTCAAAACTAAACTTTAAAATTTCTAATGATGTAAAAGAAGCTATCTATCAAAAAGGCTATCTGCTTGGAAATATTTCTAATGCAAGAATGTTTGATGAATTTTGTAAGATTTTCCTTACAAAAAATGCCCTTAATAATTTTAATAAACTAGACTCTTTTGGAATTTTAAAATATCTAGTTAATTCAAACGGTTACGCTGAAGATACATTTGGCTTAAGATTTCAGCATGCTGCATTAATAAATACTGATAACAGATTAAAGGCATCTAAATCTATTACTCCAGGATTTCTAATTGCTGCGCTACTCTGGCCAAAATTAGTTGATGCATCAAAGGAAAAAGGGATTTTAAATTTGAGAAAATTTTTTAGAAGCATGGACAGAATTATTAGAGAACAACAAACACTGACTGCAGTACCAAGAAAATTTCATGGATATATTAAAGATATTTGGTCTCTGCAATTAAAACTTGAGACACGATTGGGTCATCAGCCCTACAAAATTTTAAATCATCCTCGATTCAGAGCTGCTTATGATTTCTTGCTTTTAAGGGAAGAAGCAGCCAATGATACCCAAGGTATAGGTGAATGGTGGACTCAATTTCAAAGGATTAATCGGCCAGGAAAAATTGAATTACTTAAATCATTAAGAGAATCAAGAAATGGTCCAGTTGAGAAAAAATTTGGTTTCTTGGAAGAGTTAAGCTAACCTTTAACAAACAAAATATAAACCTTATGGAACCAGCTTTACAGGAAGCTCCGCTTCCAAAATACATTGCAATTGAGGGGCCAATTGGCGTTGGAAAGACTACACTTGCTCATAAGATTGCAGAGACATTTAATTATGATGTTTTTTTAGAGCAGCCAGCAGAAAACCCTTTTCTAAAAAGCTTTTATAGAAATCCAAAACAATCAGCACTGGCAACCCAATTATTCTTTTTGTTTCAACGCATGCAACAAATTGAAGACTTGAAACAAAGATCGCTGTTTGAGCCTGTCCGAGTTGCAGATTTTTTAATTCAAAAAGATAGATTGTTTGCAGAAGTAACTTTATCTGAGGAGGAAATGGGTTTATATGACAAAGTCTATGAACATTTAACTTTGGATGCACCTTCGCCTGATTTAGTAATTTATCTTCAAGCTCCTGTGGAAATTTTATTAGAGAGAATCAATAAACGTGGTAATCCTGATGAAAAATTTTTAACTGTGGATTATTTAGAAAGATTGAATGATGCTTACTCAAAATTCTTTTTATACTTTGAGAATGCTCCTCTGCTCATTATTAATGCAGCTGATATTGATCTTGAAGGAGGCGGCTCTGACTACGATATGCTCATTAATAAAATTATGTCTGATCCGAGAGGTAAAAATTTTATAAATCCCCAGCCATCTATTCTATAAAACTTTAAAAAATCTGAAATTCAATGTCAGACAAAAAATATCTTCCTCCAAAAAATCTTGGTAACCCATTTATAAAGGATTTAGATGAATATAAGTCAATGTATCATCAATCTATTGATAATCCTCAGGTGTTCTTTGGAGCGCAAGCTGAAGAAAATTTAGATTGGGAGAAGCCTTTTACAAGCGTTCATAATAATAAGTTTGCTGATTCAAAGTGGTTTGAAGGTGGAAAGATTAATGTTGCCTACAACTGCATTGATAGGCATTTATCAATGCATGCAAGCAAGACTGCAATTATCTGGGAAGGAGATAGTCCCGACGAATCTAAAGAAATTAGTTATGCAAACTTGCACGAAAATGTCAGCAAGTTTGGAAATATTTTAAAAGATTTAGGAGCCTCAAAAGGATCAAGAATCTGTATATACATGCCGATGATTCCAGAGGCAGCTTATGCAATGTTGGCATGCGCAAGAATTGGTGCAATCCACTCTGTTGTATTTGGTGGCTTTTCTCCAGAATCTCTCAAGGACAGAATCTTAGATGCAGACTGCAGCATAGTTATAACAGCAGATGAAGCCATAAGAGGTGGAAAGAAAATTCCTCTTAAAGATAACGTTGATAGTGCATTGTTAGACTGCCCAGAAGTGGCTCATTGCTTGGTCATCAAGCGAACAAATGGGTCGATTAATTGGGTGGCTGATAGAGATAGAAATTATGAGGAAATGTTTGCTGCTGCATCAAGTGATTGTCCGTGTGAACCAATGGATTCAGAGGACCCATTATTCATCTTGTATACATCAGGGTCGACAGGAAAGCCAAAAGGTGTAATGCACACTACCGCAGGATATCTGCTAGGGGCCCACCTAAGCTTTAAATACCTTTTTGGGTATGAGTCTAGTGATAAATATTGGTGTACTGCAGACGTAGGGTGGATTACAGGCCACACTTATATACTCTATGGCCCCTTGTCTAATGGAGCGACGAGTTTGATGTTTGAAGGAGTGCCAACATACCCTACTCCCTCTAGATTCTGGGAAATTTGTGATAAGCATCAAATTTCTATTTTTTATACAGCACCAACAGCCCTCAGAGCTTTAATGGCACAAGGAGATAAACACGTCCTAGAAACTAGCAGAAAAAGCCTTCGCTTGCTTGGAACCGTTGGAGAACCAATCAATCCAGAAGCATGGGAATGGTATTTCAAAGTGGTTGGTAATGAGGCTTGCCATATCATTGATACCTGGTGGCAAACAGAAACAGGGTCGGTCTTAATCTCTCCTATTGCGGGCATAACTCCAGTAAAACCAGGCTCAGCAACTTTGCCATTTTTCGGAGTCAAGCCTGAGCTTGTGGATGAGAATGGTTTAATCTTAGAGGGAGAGCAATCAGGTAATTTGATTATCACTCAATCATGGCCAAGCCAAATAAGAAGCGTGTATGGAGATCATCAAAGAATGATTGATACATATTTTTCAACTTATGAGAATGCTTACTTTACTGGTGATGGGGCCAAAAGAGATGAAGATGGATACTTTTGGATTACCGGCAGAGTTGATGATGTATTGAATGTGTCTGGGCATAGACTTGGTACCGCTGAAATTGAAAGTGCTTTAGTGCTGCATGAAAAAGTTGCTGAAGCAGCAATTGTGGGTTTTGAGCATCCGATCAAAGGTCAAGGAATATATGCATACGTGACACTGATGGTGGGGGAGGAAGAAAATGATGGTTTAATTGCAGAGTTGCAAAATTTTGTTGCTCAAGAAATTAGCCCTATTGCAAAACCTGATCTGATTCAATGGGCTCCAGGTCTTCCAAAGACAAGATCTGGAAAAATTATGAGAAGAATTCTAAGAAAAGTTGCTGGTGGTGAGTTTGACAATCTTGGGGATACATCGACTTTAGCTGATCCAGGTGTGGTTGATGATTTAATTAAAAATAAAATAAGTTTATAAATAACTAATTAATAGACATCCCACTCCAGTCGCTGAAGTTATGATTACCAGATAATTATTTAAAGACTCCTCGTCTATGAATTGCATATCCTCTTTCGACTGATAAAAAAACTGAGGCATGATTAAAAGAATCATCGAGTTAATTGCATGCAAAAAGAATATCAAAAAAAGAAACCAATGGTTTTCTTCAACGATTGCCGCAAAACTTACAACTAAAAAAGGCGCTTCAAAAATAAGCAGGAAATTTCTATTACGAGGATTTAAAATAAAACCAAAAATATTAAATTTTTCTTTAATTAACCATAGGTTTATTAAAGCTGTAATTAAATATAAGCAGCCTAAGAAAAAAGCGAACATCTATTTATTTAAAAGACCAAATTTTCTCAGTTGATTCGAATTCAACTATTTCTTCTTCGAGAAGCTTATATAAATGTGCTTCCAAGCTCCAGATTGCAATAGGATGAAGTTTTGGATCAACATCATCATAAACACTTTTCACTAAATCCTTTGAGGTTGTGGCTGAAGATATTTTCAACTTAGAGATAACTTTTTTTTCTCTTTCTAACCTGTGGTTGATAATCCAGTCAACCACCGTCATTGGATCTCCAAGAAAATCACCGTGACCAGGGCCTATTTTGTTAAAATCATAATTTCGTAGCAACTCCAGGGATTGTAGGTAATCTTTCATAGAACCATCTGGATGTGCAATAACAACCGTTGATCCATTCATAATATGATCTCCAGTAAGCATCACTTTTTCCTCTTTAATTAAATAACAAAGATGATTTGATGCATGCCCTGGAGTATGAACAGTCTCTATGGTGTATTCATCTGTTTTGATTAAATCCCCATGCTTTAAAATGCAATCTGGTTTAAAAGTTCTATCTTGCAGGGAATCATCTTTTTTAAGCAATCTGCCCATCAGGGGTACATCAAGCATTTCTCCTAAAACTTTAGCGGCTGGAGAGTGATCACGATGAGTATGAGTAACTAAAATTCGCTTAATATTGCCTTCACCAAGGTTAATTAAGTTTTCGATATGAGCATCAATTTTT
>Ga0206677_10005064_pt1 | contig 10532 bp, 11 predicted proteins | sample M130m12015metaG_FD_155475 | JGI IMG/M metagenome (GOLD analysis project Ga0206677, IMG submission 155475) | Ammonia-oxidizing marine archaeal communities from Monterey Bay, California, United States - M1 30m 12015 | ecosystem: Environmental > Aquatic > Marine > Intertidal zone | place: USA... | reverse complement strand
CACCCTCTATTTTACTCAAAGCAATACAAATCATTCTCAGACTTTCATCCAACCTAAAAAGGGCATTTTTCTTGAATTCTTCTAAAACATTATCATTCATAATTCGAAAGTATGAAATGTTCAAGATCTTTTAGAGCAATTCTATTTTCATAGATTGCTTTTCCAATAATGGTCCCCTCGCAGCCTAGGTTTGCTAATTTTGGAAGTTCCTCAAAGGTTGAAATCCCTCCTGAGGCAATAAGTTTTATTTGCGGTTGTTTTTGGAGCAGGTCTTCATAAAGCTCAAATGCGGGACCTTGAAGCATCCCATCTTTGCTGATGTCGGTACAAATCACATATTGAATCCCTTTGTTTTGGTAGCTTTGAACAAAATCTACCAATTGGTGTTCCGAAGTTTCTAACCATCCATTGGTTGCAATCCTTTTATTCTGGACATCTGCACCCAAAATGATTTTTTCACTTCCGTATTTGGTAATCCATTGTTCAAATACTTCGGGTTGTTTTACAGCAATACTCCCTCCTGTGATTTGGTTGGCACCGCATTCAAATGCAATTCTCAAGTCTTCATCTGACTTCAAACCGCCTCCAAAATCGATTTTAAGGCTTGTTTTAGAAGCTATGTTCTCCAAAACCTTGTGATTGACTATGTGTTTGGATTTGGCTCCGTCTAAATCCACTAAATGTAAATACTCAATTCCGTGATCTTCAAAAGCCTTAGCGACTTCCAAAGGATGCTTATTGTACGTTTTCTGGGTTGCGTAGTCTCCTTTGGAGAGTCGTACGCATTTTCCGTCGATCAAATCAATAGCGGGTATGATCCTCATGAATTTAGGTTTAGAAAGTTTAAGAGTATTTGACTCCCTGCTTTACTGCTTTTTTCAGGGTGAAATTGTACTCCATAAAAATTATCCTTTTGCAAAGCACAACTGTAATTCAAACCGTATTGGGTTTGGGCAATTGTTTCTTTGCACAAGGCAACATAATAACTGTGAACCGAATACATGTATTCGATATTCTTGATGTCGTGAAACAATGGAGACTTCATGTTGCTTATTGTGTTCCAGCCCATTTGTGGGACTTTTACATTCGATTCAAAGCGTCTTACTGGGACGTCAAATATTTTTAGGCCTGGCGTATCTCCTTCTTCTGTATATAAGCACATGAGCTGCATTCCTAAGCAAATTCCCAATACAGGTTGCTTTAGTTTAGGAATCAAAAGGTCTAAGCCCGAAGACTTCAGTTTGCGCATCGCACTACTCGCCTCTCCTACTCCCGGGAAAATCACTTTATCTGCTGCTGAAATTTTATTTTTATCGGAACTCAAAACAGCATCAACATTCAAGCGTTCAAGAGCAAATTGAAGGCTTTTAATATTACCTGCGCCATAATCAACAAGAACTACATTCATTGGATTTGTTGTTTTCAACTAAAGGGTTCCTTTGGTACTGGGTAAAATCATTTTATCGGGATCACGCTTTACCGCTACTTTTATTGCCTTTGCAAAAACCTTAAAAATGGCTTCAATTTTGTGGTGTTCATTGACACCCTCGGCCTTGATGTTTAAATTGGCTTTAGCTCCATCTGTGAAAGATTTAAAAAAATGGAAAAACATTTCTGTGGGCATTTTACCGATCAGTTCTCGTTTAAAATCTGCCTCCCAGACCAACCAGTTCCTCCCTCCAAAATCAATAGATGCTTGAGCTAAGCAGTCGTCCATGGGCAAACAAAAACCGTAGCGTTCAATACCTAGCTTGTTCCCCAATGCTTTTGCAAAAGCTTCTCCAAGAGCAATGGCTGTATCTTCAATGGTATGGTGTTCATCAACTTCCAAATCACCTTTGACAGTTAACTCTAAGTCCATAGATCCGTGGCGTGCAATTTGATCAAGCATATGATCAAAAAATGCAATACCAGTATTAATTTCACTTTTCCCGGTTCCGTCCAAATTCAAAACAAGCTTGATGTCTGTTTCGTGCGTAGTTCGTTTCTTAATTACAATTCGTTGATCGAGTTTAAGGAAATCATAAATTGCCTTCCAATTGGTCGTTTTTAGAGCGATGTAATTGGATGTGTCCTCTGCTTTAACTTCATCAGCACCCAACCCCTCATCATTTGCAATAAAAATTCCACGAGCACCAAGGTTTTTTGCTAGTTCCATATCGGTCATTCGGTCGCCAATGACATATGATTGATCCATTGTGTATTTTGAAGAATCCAAATAGGAAGTAAGCATTCCTGTTCTGGGTTTTCGAGTTTCGGCCATATCAGCTGGAAAACTTTTATCAATACATACTTCGCTAAAAGTGATTTCCTCATTCTCAAAGGTTTTCATCAAAAAATTATGGGTTGGCCAAAAGGTTTCTTCTGGGAAAGAATCTGTTCCCAATCCATCCTGATTGGTTACCATTACCAATTCATAATCCATTTCTTTCGCTATTTTACCGAGATATTTAAAGACTTCTGGGTAAAACTGAAGTTTATCCAATGCATCCAGCTGGTAGTCTTGAGGTTCAAGAGCTAAAGTTCCGTCTCGGTCAATAAAAAGTACTTTTTTCATGGGATTAAAGTTGTTGATCCATTGCTTTAAAAGCTGCAATTAGTGCTTTGTTTTCGGTTTCTGTTCCTAAAGTTATTCGCAATGTGTTTTCACATAAATATTGGTTCGAGGGATTGCGCACAACAATTCCCTTTTTGATCAGTTGATCGTAGCGCATTTGACTGTCATCAAAACGAATTAAAATAAAATTTGCATCAGATGGATAGATTTTTTGAATAAAGCTAACTTCTTGTATTTGTGAAACAAAAACCCTCTTTTGTTCAAGTAAGAGTTCCACTTCTTTTTTTACTTGACCGGCATTATCAAGGCGTTCAAAAATCGCCTTTTGAGATAAAACATTAAGATTGTAAGGCGCTTTTATTTTGTTGAGCACTTCGACTATTCCAGAATGAGCAAAAGCCATTCCCACTCTTGCTCCTGCCAAACCTTGTGCTTTCGAAAAAGTTTGTAAAACAACTACATTTTGATATTCCTCCAACCAATCTATTGCGGTTTCTCCTAGTGAAAACTCAGCATAAGCCTCATCTATTACTACCAAACCCGGGAAATCTTGAACAATTTTTTTTAAATCTTCTAAAGGAAAACGATTGCCACTGGGATTGTTGGGTGTTGGGATGAAGATTATTTTTGTTTTTGCAGTTGCCTGTTCTAAAATCTGTGGGACATCCAATTGAAAGCCCTCCAAAAGAGGTACTTCCAATACATTTACGGCGTTGAGATCAGCGGAAACCTTGTACATACCAAAGGTTGGAGGCACAATCATGATTTGGTCATCTTTGGGTTCACAAAAGGCAATCATCAATAAATTGATTAATTCATCGCTGCCGTTACCTAAAAATATGTTTTTGGAGGCAACTTTTTTGACCTTTACAAGTCTAGCCTTTAACTTGTTTTGTAAAGGGTCAGGATAGCGATTTAGACCATTTTCAAAAGGGTTTTCATTTGCATCCAGCAAAATCATTTTTCGATTTGATCCAACAAATTCCTCTCGAGCAGAGCGATACGCCTTCAATTTTTGAATGCTTGGGCGGGTTATTTTCTTAAGGTCGATACTCCGTTTCATTGATTCAAATCATTTAATCGCAGGCTTACTGCATTTTTGTGTGCCTGAAGTCCTTCAGCTTCGGCCATTAACTCTATGGATGGCCCCAAATTTTGTATTCCTTTTTTTGAGATTTTTTGAAAAGTCATTTGTTTTAAGAAACTATCTAGATTTACGCCACTGTATTGTTTAGCATAACCGTTTGTGGGTAAGGTATGATTGGTTCCCGAAGCATAGTCACCTGCACTTTCTGGAGTGTAATTTCCAATAAAAACAGAACCTGCATTTGTAATTTGATCGATGTACAGCTCCTGCTCTTCCATACAAACTATGTAATGCTCTGGACCGTATTGATTGATGAATGCTATTGCATCTTCATTGGATTCAAAAGCAATCATTTTGGAGTTTTCTATGGCTTGTTTTGCAATTGTTTTTCTTGGCAATAATGCAAGTTGCTTCTCAATTTCTGCACTTACCTTTTCCAGTATGGGTAAGTTAGTAGTTATTAAAATTACCTGACTATCCGCTCCGTGTTCTGCCTGTGAAAGCAGATCTGATGCTACATAGGCTGCATTTGCGCTTTGGTCAGCAACTACTAGCAGTTCACTCGGGCCAGCTGGCATATCAATGGCTACATGGTATTGTGTTGCCATTTGTTTTGCTACGGTTACGTATTGATTTCCAGGGCCAAATATTTTAAATACTTTGGGGATCGTTTCGGTACCAAACGTCATCGCAGCTATGGCTTGAATACCTCCAACCTTAAAAACTTGATTTACACCACACAAATTAGCAGTGTACAAAATTACGTCAGGAATATTACCGTTTGAATCTGGTGGTGTACAAAGAATAATTTCTTTACATTCAGCTATTTTTGCTGGAATTGCCAGCATTAATATTGTTGAAAACAAAGGTGCTGACCCCCCAGGAATGTAAAGACCTACACTTTCAATGGGTCTTTTCTCTTGCCAGCATTCAACCCCAGGCTGGGTTTCAACAAACACTTTATCTGTTTTTTGAGCAATGTGAAAAGATTCAATGTTGCTTTTGGCGCGTTGAATTGCTTTCTTTAAGTCGGAGGAAATTGAAATTTTTTCACGATCATAGGCGTCAGGCTCAACACTAAAAGAAGATAGTTTTTGCTTGTCAAATTCTAAAGTGTAATCAATCAAAGCCTGATCACCTTTTGATTTAACGTCCAAAAAAACTTGCTCAACCAGAGGTTCTAAGTCTTTGTAATTGGCTGTTGGTCGTTCTAGTAAGCCACCCCAATCTTTGGAGTTTGGATTGATGTATTGCTTCATTATCGGACCATTTTTTCTATTGGGCAAACCAAGATATCCTCTGCTCCTGCTTCTTTTAACTGATCAATAACTTCCCAAAAATCTCCAGAGTTGATTACCGAATGAATCGAACTCCATCCAGCTTGTGCCAAAGGCAATACGGTTGGGCTTTTGAGGACAGGGAGAATGGCTGTAATGGCCTCAATTTGATCGTTTGGTGCATTGAGTAGGATGTAACGAGATTGTTTTGCTCGAAGTACTGCCTGGATTCTAAACTGCAGTTTGTCTATTAAAACTTGTTGATCTTGATTGAGCTTTGGAGCTTGAACCAATACTGCTTGAGATTTTACTATTTCAACAACTTCTTTCAGATTGTTTTTGAATAAGGTACTCCCACTGGAAACAATGTCACAAATCGCATCTGCCAAACCAATGTTGGGGGCAATTTCTACCGAACCACTGATGACATGAATATCTGCATCGATCCCTTTTTCTTTTAGAAACTGCCTAACCGTATTGGGATACGAGGTGGCAATCTTATTTCCGTTTAGAGCTTGTATGCTATCAAAAGTCACGCCCTTGGGAACAGCAAGAGATACTCTGCATTTTGAAAATCCTAGGCATTCAATTATTTTGAGATCATTTCCTTTTTCGACTAAGAGGTTGCTCCCTACAATGGCAAGGTCTACCACTCCGTCTCGGAGATATTGGGGAATATCACCGTTTCTGAGGAAAAACACTTCCATAGGGAAGTTTCGTGCTGCAGCTTTGAGCTGGTCTTTGCCATTATCAATTGAAATCCCACAGCTTTTTAATAAAGCCAATGAGTCTTGATTTAAGCGTCCCGATTTTTGTATAGCTATTCGAATCATATTTTAAATAAAAAAACCCGCTTGATTGATCAAACGGGTTCTTGAGAATTGTATGTACATCAACCTTAGAGCTCGTTTGAGTTCGTAAAATGATGGTGGTTATGAGTTTGACTTGATTGCATTAGGCTGTAAAGATAAGTGATAATTCTAATTCTACAAATAAGGAATTCGCAAAAATTTATTGATTTCCGAGTATTATTGGTAAGCCTGAATCTCCACTTCCGATTACAATTACTTTTGAATTTGGTGATTCTGAGAGCTTTATTGTAGCATCAATTCCTTTTTCTTGTAGTATTTTTTCAGTCAAAGAAGCACTTAAGATACGGTTTGCAGTTGCTTTCCCTTCTGCATCGATACGCTGACGCTCTGCTTCCTGTCTTGCTTTTTCAATTCTAAATTCATATTCTAAAGCTTCCTGCTCTTGATTCAACTTCCGCTCAATTGCTTCACGAATTGCAATAGGAAGGGTTACGTCACGTACCAAAACTGCATTGAGTTGAACATGTTGATTTTCTACTACCTTTTTGGTTTCTTCGTAAATTTCGTTCTGAATAGCATCTCTTTTTGTTGAATACAATTGTTCTGGAGTGTAACGTCCTACAACAGAACGAGCAACTGCACGAATTTGTGGGATGATGATGATGTTAAGGTAGTTCTCTCCTTTTGTTTTGTGGAGTAATCCCAGCTCCGCTATTAGCGGTTGGTAAAGTACTGATATGTCCAACGAAATTTCTAATCCATTGGAAGAGAGTACCTGCATTTTACTTTCAAAAACTTCTTGTTGCTTTACATTGTAAACATAGACTTTGTTCCAAGGAGCAATAATATGAAATCCTTCTCCAAGAACAGGCTCATCTACTACTACTCCACCACCGAATGTTCTAAAAAGAACCCCAGCTTCTCCATAACCAATGTTTATGGAAGATTTTGAAATGAAAATGAATAAGATAAAAATCCCTGCAATTACAGGAAGACCGATTTTAGGTAATTTTTGCATAATTTAATATTTAAAATTTTAAGTTAACATTCCACCATCGACATTCAACACTTGCCCAGTAATGTAGCTGGATAAATCCGAACCAAGAAATACACAGGCATTAGCTATGTCTTCTGGTGACCCACCTCTTTTGAGGGGTATTGCATTTCTCCAACCTTGTACAACATCTTCGGAGAGTTTTGCAGTCATTTCAGTTTCGATAAACCCGGGAGCAATTACATTGCTTCGGATGTTTCTTGATCCCAATTCTAGGGCAATGGATTTTGAAAATCCAATGATCCCTGCTTTTGATGCGGCGTAATTTGCTTGTCCCGCATTTCCTTTGACCCCAACAACCGAACTCATATGAATTAGAGATCCTTTGCGTTGTTTCAAAAAAGTTTTTTGTACAGCCTTAGTCATGTTGAACACAGATTTAAGATTTACATTAATTACTTGATCAAAGTCTTCTTCGTTCATACGCATCAAGAGATTGTCCTTTGTAATTCCAGCATTATTGATGAGAATATCTAGGCCGTCAAAATCTTTTAAAACATCTGCAACCAGTTGATCTGCCTGATCATAGCTTGCTGCATCGCTTTGGTATCCTTTAGCATTTACCGCTAAAGCCTGTAATTCTTTTTCTAAAGAATTAGCGGCTTCTACAGAGCTGCTATATGTAAAAGCTACATTACAACCGTTTTGAGCAAAGGTATGAGCGATTCCTTTACCAATTCCTCTACTTGCTCCAGTAATAATGGCTGTTTTTCCTTCTAACAATTTCATGATGTATTTTTAAGCGAGTACTTCTGCTACTTTTTTTCCTATTGCTGCTGGAGAATCTACAACAAGAATCCCAGATTCAGCCATAATACGCTTTTTGGCTTCGGCAGTATCATCTGCTCCGCCAACAATAGCTCCTGCATGTCCCATAGTTCTTCCTGCTGGGGCAGTTTCTCCTGCAATAAAACCAATCACAGGCTTTTTGTTTCCAGTTTCTTTAACGTATCGAGCTGCTTCTGCTTCTAGTTGTCCCCCAATCTCACCGATCATTACAATTGCTTCAGTTTCAGGATCGTTTAAAAACAATTCAACAGCGTCTCGTGTAGTAGTTCCGATAATTGGGTCTCCTCCAATTCCTATTGCGGTTGTAATTCCATATCCCTCACGTACAACTTGATCTGCAGCTTCATAAGTAAGCGTTCCAGATTTAGATATGATTCCTACATTTCCTTTTTTGAAAACAAAACCAGGCATGATGCCAACTTTTGCTTCTTCTGGAGTAATTACACCCGGGCAATTAGGACCTACTAAGCGACAGTCTTTTTGTGCAATGTAATTCGATGCTTTGACCATATCAGCTACAGGGATACCCTCTGTTATGGTAATAATAACTTTAATTCCAGCATCGGCAGCCTCCATAATTGCATCCGCAGCAAATGCTGGAGGTACAAATATGATGGTAGTATTGGCACCTACTTTTGCAACTGCTTCGGCTACGGTATTAAAAACAGGGCGATCTAGGTGAGTTTGACCACCTTTTCCGGGGGTTACTCCACCTACTACATTTGTCCCGTATTCAATCATCTGTGTTGCGTGAAACGTACCTTCACTTCCTGTAAAACCTTGTACGATTATTTTGGAATCTTTGTTAACTAAAACACTCATTCTATTTTTTAATATTTATTAGTGATTTACTGAATTCTTATTCAGTTTAAAATTTTTATTCTTTTATGCGCTCTTGATAGGTTCCTTTATCAGTTTCTATCTTTATTTTGTCCCCTTCGTTGATAAATAAGGGGACATTGATTTTAGCTCCAGTCTCAACAATAGCTGGTTTGGTAGCATTGGTTGCTGTGTTTCCCTTTACTCCCGGTTCGGTATGAGTAACTTCTAAAATCACACTCAAAGGCATATCTACCGACAATGGAATTCCATCTTCTGTGTTTATGGATATGGAAACAACCTCCCCTTCTTTGAGCAAGTTAGGTGCATCAATGGTATTTCTTTCAATAGTAATTTGATTGTAATCATCAGTATTCATAAAATTAAAGGTGTTGCCTTCACTGTACAAAAATTGAAATTTATTAGTTTCTACACGAATGTCTTCAATCTTGTGTCCTGCTGAAAATGTGTTGTCTAAAACTTTTCCTGTGGTAACACTTTTTAGTTTTGTTCTTACAAATGCTGGTCCTTTTCCGGGTTTAACATGAAGAAATTCGATTATTTTGAAGATGTCATTATTATGCTTAATGCACAGACCTTTTCTAATATCAGAAGTTGATGCCATATTTTAATTTTTTTGAAAGTAGCCTTTCATGATTCCTCTTTGTGAGTCTTTGATGAATTGTAAGATTTCATCTCGTTCTCGAGTAACTTCCATTTCAGCTTCAAGGATTTCAGCTGCTTGGGTTGTATTGTAGTTTTTTTGGTACAGTATTCTGTAAATGTTTTGAATCTCTCTAATTTTTCCAGCTGAAAACCCTCTACGTCTCAATCCTACAGAATTGATTCCAACATAAGATAAAGGTTCACGAGCTGCTTTTACGTAGGGTGGAACATCTTTACGCACCAATGAACCTCCAGAGATAAATGCATGATCTCCGATTGAACAAAATTGGTGAATTGCTGTCATTCCTGCTAATATTACATGATTACCAACATTGATGTGTCCAGCTAATGTGCTGTTATTTGAAAAGATGCAATGATTTCCAACGATGCAGTCATGGGCAATGTGAGAATAGGCCATAATCAAGCAATTGTTACCTATGGTGGTTTGTTGGCGATCCATGGTTCCCCTGTTTATGGTGACACATTCTCGAATAGTGGTATTGTCTCCGATAATGGTTAGGGTTTCTTCTCCTGCGTATTTTAAATCTTGTGGTGGAGCAGATATTACTGCTCCTGAGTAAACATTACAATTTTTTCCGATTCGTGCACCCTCCATTATAGTAACGTTCGAACCAATCCAAGTTCCCTCACCAATAATGACGTTGTTGCTGATAGAAACAAAGGGTTCAATTACTACGTTATTTGCAATTTTGGCTCCAGGGTGTACGTAAGCTAAGGGTTGATTCATATGCTATCTTTTCTAACAATTTGTGCCATTAATTCTCCTTCGGTGGTTATTTTACCGTTGGCAAAGGTATAACCTTTCATGTGACAAATCCCTCTTCTTATCGGAGTAATTAGTTCTAATTTAAAAATCAAGGTATCACCTGGATGTACCGGATTCTTAAATTTAACATTATCAATTTTCATGAAAAGAGTTAGATAATTATTTGGATCAGGAACTGTGTTAAGCACCAATACACCTCCAACTTGCGCCATTGCTTCTATTTGTAAAACTCCCGGCATTACTGGAGCACCTGGAAAATGACCAATGAAAAAGGGTTCATTCATCGTTACATTTTTCAATCCGATAACATGGGAATCAGAGAGCTCAAAAATTTTGTCTACTAATAAAAAAGGTGGTCTATGAGGCAGTATTTTCATAATGTCTTTAACATTCAACAATGGGGTTTGATTGATGTCAATGGAGGGAGCGTTTAGGCGCTTCTCTTGTTTTATGATTTTTGAGAGTTTTCGGGCAAATTCTACATTAACTTTGTGACCAGGTTTACGAGCAATTATTTTTCCTCTAATGCGTTTTCCCACTAAAGCTAAATCTCCTATTACGTCCAATAGCTTGTGACGTGCCGCTTCATTGGGATAATGCAAAGACAAATTGTCGAGAATTCCATTTGGCTGAACAGATATTTTGGTTTTGTTGAATGCCTTTTTCAAACGAGTCATTGTTTCG